>Ga0302320_10000449_pt1 | contig 97711 bp, 91 predicted proteins | sample Bog_T0_3_FD_202130 | JGI IMG/M metagenome (GOLD analysis project Ga0302320, IMG submission 202130) | Peat permafrost microbial communities from Stordalen Mire near Abisko, Sweden - Bog_T0_3 | ecosystem: Environmental > Terrestrial > Soil > Wetlands > Peat | place: Sweden: Abisko, Stordalen Mire... | reverse complement strand
GCAAGAAAATTAACCATAAGCTATTGTCTGACAAGAGGTTATGGTTTATTTTCTTGCGCTTGCAGGAATGGCGAAAAAGGTTTTCAAGACCGGAACATTCAATCGATCTGCCATTCCTCCGCCTTCGATCTTACGTGATTTCCGTCATGTTACGAGGGGCTCCCGGAACTGTACCGCAGGTACATGCCGCGCCAGATACTGTTTCGGCAACAGCAACGTAAGCGCATCGGGAACTGTCGTAATCGTCGCCGGTAATCGCCCCACCGCCTCTCCATCTGTCTGGATGTAGATGCGCTGGTCCTCGGCGCCAAATACCTCGATGCCGGCAGCCCGGGTCACCACCACTCCCTCCATCTTCGACAGCCGGTTGATCATTACCGCGCCGACGAACCGCAGATAATCGTGCCACTGGTTATCGCACAGGAGAATGATCTCGAAATCGTTATCTGTAAGCCGGACCTGCCTCGCAATTTCAAAATCGCCGCCGTAATTTCGAACTCGCGTAATCAGCGCGAAACTGGCGTGATGCTCCTCGCCATTCACCGTTGCACGGAAGAACGGTGTGGGTCGTCCAAACTGCCGGAAGCCGCCGTGCCAGTAGGCCAGCTTGCCTACCTTTTTCTTGAGATCGAGATCGAGGTCATAAACGATCCGGGCATCTAGGCCAATCCCCGCCATCAGCACGAAATATCGGTGCGGCAGTCCGGGCTGGTCGAGACGGCCCAGCGCAATACGAGTCGGCGTCGACGCCAGAATCTGCTTTGCCGCCAGATCCGGCCGGTCAGGCAGCCCAATCTCATTTGCCAGCACGTTGGCGGTGCCGGAAGGCAGCACGCCGAAAATCACGTGCGAACCGGCAATTCCGTTCACGGCCTCGTTGATAGTGCCGTCGCCGCCCGCCGCCAGCACCAGATCGCAGCCGTCGTCAACCGCGCGCCGCGCCAGTTCCCCGGCGCGATTCGGCCCCGGCGTCGCGAACAGAGTCACTTCACAACCGTTCGCCTCAAATGTTTGTACCGCTTCATTTAATCGCGCCCGCCGGCCGCCCTTCAGTCCGCCTGCGTTCGGATTGAAAACGATTCCGATACGATGAAATTGTTGTGTTTGAGGTTTCAGAAGTTTAAAAGCATCCCATCATAAGCGAAATGTCTGCTCAAAGTTCTCCTAACGATGCTCGCCGTCAAGCTGATGAGCTGCGCGCCGCCATCCGTCATCACGAACACCAGTATTACGTGCTGGACACCCCGGAGATCAGCGACGCTGAATACGATCGTCTGATGCGCCAGTTGCAGGATCTGGAAGACCGCCATCCCGACCTGATCACACCCGATTCCCCAACCCGGCGCGTCGGTGGAAAAGCCCGCGAGGGATTCCAGAAAATCCGTCACAGTTCGCCCATGCTGAGCCTTGATAACGCCCTCGATGAAGAGGAGTTGCGTGCCTTCGATGCCCGCGTTCGCGACCTGCTTCACGGCGAGCCCTATCGCTACACGGCAGAACTCAAGATGGACGGCCTTTCCATGGCTGCCCGCTATCGCGAAGGGTTGTTTTGTCAGGCGATTACGCGAGGCGACGGAACCACCGGCGAAGAAGTAACCGAAAACGCCGGCACCATACGGTCTCTCCCGCTACGCGTTGAACACTCTGAGCCATTTGAGGTTCGCGGTGAAGTAGTTATGAACCGGAAAGCCTTCGAGCGGCTCCTCGCCGAACGGGAAGAGCAGGGGCTGGCTCCCTTCGCCAATCCGCGCAACGCCGCTGCCGGATCGCTCCGGCTCCTTGAGCCCAGTATCACGGCCTCCAGGCGGCTCGATTTCTACGCTTATTTCGTCTTCGATGAGCATGGCAAAACCATCTTCGATAGCCATTGGAAGTCTCTCGAATGGCTCAGCCATCACGCCTTCAAGGTGAATCCCAAGCGGGTTCGGTGTAGCGATATCGACGAAGCTCTGGCTTTCTGCCGTGAGTGGGAATCGAAACGCGAGGCGTTGCCTTACGAAATTGACGGCGTGGTCCTGAAAGTCGATAGCATCGCGCAGCAGGAGCAACTCGGCTACACGGCGAAAGCGCCGCGCTGGGCCATCGCTTTCAAGTATGCGGCCCGTCAGGTGGAGACCGAGATCCTCGACATCACGGTTCAGGTGGGCCGGACCGGTGCTCTCACTCCCGTAGCACAACTGGCGCCGAAGCAGGTCAGCGGCGTTACCGTCTCCCGCGCCACTCTGCACAATGAAGACGAAATTGGACGCCTGGGTCTGCAGATCGGCGACACCGTCATCGTCGAACGCAGCGGCGATGTCATTCCCAAAGTGGTCCGCGTCAAGATGCAGGGCACGCATCGCAAGCCCTTTCGCATGCCGAAGGAGTGCCCTGTCTGCGGGGGCCGCATTGTTCGCGAAGAGGGAGAGGCGGCCAGCCGTTGCATTAACGTGAACTGCCCCGCCAGATTACGCGAATCGATCGCGCATTTCGCCTCTCGTCCCGTGATGAATATCGATGGCCTCGGCGACGCGTTGATCGATCAACTGGTGGTTAGCGGTCTGGTGAAAGGAGTGGCCGACCTGTACGACCTGACTGTGGAACAAATCGCCGGCCTCGACCGAATGGGCGACAAATCGGCTGCGAATCTGATTCGCAACATCGATCGCTCCCGCTTCCTGCCTATGCCTCGCGTGATCTCCGCCCTCGGGATCCGGTTTGTGGGGGAACGAACGGCACAATTTCTGGCGGAACACTTCGGCTCGCTCGACAAGATTGCCGAGGCCAGCGTCGAAGAGTTGCAGCAGTCGCAGGAAGTGGGTCCTAAGGTGGCTGAAAGCATCGCTGCATTCTTCCGTGAACCGGAGAATCAGAAGCTTCTGGCGCGCCTCAAGGCTGCCAACCTTTCGTTTGAACATACGATTCGCCAAAAAAGGGAGGGCCTCCTCAAAGGGATGACATTCGTTCTCACGGGTGTTTTGCCGACCTTGTCGCGTGAGCAGGCCAAAGAAAAAATCGAAGCCGCGGGTGGACGAGTCGCCGCTGCCGTGAGTAAAAAAACCAACTTCGTAGTAGCGGGCGAAGATGCCGGATCCAAGCTCGACAAAGCCGTCGGTCTGGGCATTCGTGTCATTTCGGAAGACGAACTGATGACCCTTTTAAAGGATTGAAAGTAAATAGGACTGAAAGTAAATGAATGTGCGACTCGGGATCTTGTTATTGATGACCGGAATAGCCGCCAATGCGCAGACCTGGGATTCCCTGGTGGATCGCTTTTTCGATCAGGGATATTACCGCTTCAATCCCAGCCAGGCAACTTATGATGGCTTTCATCAGTACGACGGGCAACTCGAAGATTATTCGCGTCCCAAGGTGGACGAACAAGTCCGCATCCTCCACCAGTTTGAAAAGGAAGTCGAAAATTTTCCTGCCGCGAAACTGAACCCTGATCAATCGGCTGATCGTGAGATCGTACTGGGCAAGATCCGCTCAACTCTGCTGAATCTCGAAACCATTCGCTATTGGGAGACCAATCCGGATCTGTATTCGAGTACGGCGAGCACAGCTGTGTTCAACCTCATGAGCCGGACATTTGCGCCGCCGGAAGTCCGTCTGAAAGACGCGATTGAGCGCGAGCTTGCCATGCCGAAACAGTTTGAAGCGGCTCGCGCCAATCTGAAGAACCCTCCGCGCATCTTCACGGAAGTGGCCCTGGAGCAACTCCCCGGAATCATCAGCTTCTTTGAGTCCGATGTTCCTTTGGCATTCAGCGCCGTGAAAGACACCGCGTTGCTCGATCGTTTCCATCGCGCGAATCAGTCTGTCATCGACAGCCTTCGCGGGTATCGGAACTTCCTGAAAACGGATTTGCTCCCCCGCTCCCACGGCGATTTTCGCCTGGGCGCTGACTCATATCGCAAAAAACTTCTTTATGACGAAATGGCCGATCTGCCTCTCGATCGGCTCCTTCAAGTGGGTTATGACGATCTCCGGCACAATCAGCAGATGCTGCGCGACACCGCGAAGAAGATCGATCCTTCGAAGACGCCGCAGCAGATTCTTGAGGATGCAGGAAAAGATCATCCCGCGCCCGATAAACTCCTCGAGACATTCCAGAACACGCTCGTCGGCCTTAGGGATTTTGTCCGGCAACATCACATAGCAACCGTCCCTTCCGATGTGCTGCCGCGGGTGGAAGAAACACCGCCCTTTATGCGCGCACTTACGTTTGCATCGATGGATACGCCGGGGCCGTATGAAAAGGTTGCGACGGAAGCCTGGTTCAACGTGACGCTGCCCGAAAAAAGCTGGACTCCGCGTCAGGTGGAAGAACACATGGCCGCCTTCAATCGCGGCGTAATCATCAGCACGGCAATTCATGAAGTGTTCCCCGGCCACTATGTGCAGTTCCTGTGGATCCACAATGCGCCCTCCAAAGTGCGCAAGCTGATCGGCGCTAACTCGAATGTCGAAGGCTGGGCTCATTACTGCGAGCAAATGATGATCGATGAAGGCTACGGTGGGAACAACAATCTTCGGCTGCGACTCGGCCAGTTACAGGATGCTTTGCTGCGCAATGCCCGTTTCATTGTCGGAATCGAAATGCATACCGGAAAAATGACCTTCGACCAGGGCGTGGATTTCTTCGTCAAAGAAGGCATGCAGACTCGTACCAACGGTGAGCGTGAAACAAAACGCGGCACTTCAGATCCGATTTATCTTTATTACACGTTGGGGAAACTGGAAATTCTGAAACTGCGCGAGGACTACAAAAAACAACGCGGCAGCGCCTTCAGCCTTGAAGAATTTCACAATCGATTCCTCAGTCAGGGCACGCCGCCCATCAAAGTCATCCGCAAGTTGATGCTCGGGAACGATTCCCCGGTTCTTTAAACAGGCTGGTCTGAGAGCACGGATGTTGTGCGAAAGAACTTGCGCCGTGCGCGGACCTGCGGCTGGAACGCCGTGCTCGAAAGGGCAGTGAAAGAGTCTTCCAATTTCTGCATAATCTCAGATTCATCAGCGCCGGTTGTGACAAGCGCGGCAAACTGCTGCGCAACGCGGCCCGGGCCGAACTGATTTCCAAGGTCAAGCAGGAAAGCCACGAGTCGTTCCGATTTCGGCGGTCCCGGCCACGCTTGAATTCGATCGAACTGGGTCTGGTAAGCCGTCGAAGCGACCGATGTCTGAACGCGCTGAATCGCCGGGTCCGCGCAGAGTGCCTGGAGTTTCGATTTCCACGGTTTTTTGGTCAGTTCAAACGCCGGGTCCTTGGCCCAACCGTCGGCATCAATGCCGCCGTTCGGTGTCGCCGTGTAGTCCACCACACTTCGATCCCCCATGTTTGCCGCCCAAACATCGGGTGCCTGATCGGCACACGCTGCGAGGATTGTGTGCAGTTGACCGGCCCGTTGCGCCCACTGCAGGATTCCCATCGAAAGTCCCGACCGGTCCGTATTGAGATTCAATAAGGTGAACGAGCCGCGCGTTTCAAAGAGGGAGCTCAGCCAGATAAAACGTGTGATCGAGGTAAACGGTATGCCGAGAACCAACGGCAGATAGACCGGACTGAGGATGGCAGAAGTTGCGGCTCTCGAAACCAGGTCGCTAAGCACCGTCTGGTCCAGTCCTTGACTAGCATTCAGACCGTTTTTCGCACAATAATCCCCAAGTGCGTGAAGCGTGATCTGTCCAAAACTTCCGTACCCGTCGACGCGGGGATCGGGCAGAGCCGAGTAACCGTGCCCTCGAAGCAGATCCTGGAGATAACTGACGGCCACTCCCGACGAACCATGCTGCAGTAGCTGTGCGGGCGAGTCGCCAGCCAGCAATCTGTCGATAGTAGGTTCGCCGCAGTTCAGGTAAATCTCAGGTCAGCGGCCAGGCAATAATCGGCGGCCCCACCTGACCGGTGCGGTCATGATTCCGAATGCTGCCATCGATGCTTGTGTCATCACCGCAAACCCAGCCGCCATCAAAGCCACTCCCAGCGAGATAAAGGTGACCGAATCCTCGGGCCTGAGTTCCGTGTGCAATTTCGGAATTTCCGCCTCTGGTTTTGCCGCAATCTTCGAACTAACGTGGTTCGAACTAATGTGGTGCTTTGCGGCAACAGGCGCAGTAACTGGGTCAGATGGCGTCTCTTCCGCAGCAGTCCGGTGGACCCAGGCTGCCGCAGCTTCCTGTTCCGTATTCTCAACCGGTAATTCAAACTTCGGCTTCGATTTCGGACGCGGCCTATGCGCTCGCGCGCTTGAGTTCGGCGATTCGGTTTTGCGTGCCATGTTGTTCCTTTGCTTTACCGTCTCCGGCGATGAAGTCAACCAGCGCCGTATAATCCTCCGCGGCGCGACTGCGGGGCGCATATTCCCAGATCGTCTGGGCACTTGCCGTCGCATAGTTGAGATCGATGCACTGCCTGATCCCTGGCCGAAACACTGGCACGTTGATTGCCGAATCCGCTTCGAGTGCGTCCAGAGTGGCTTTGGTCGCGTGATTTGTGCTGTGTACGAAGGTGGGTAGTACGCACAAAACCTTGAGGGTTCGCTCCGGCCACAACTCATGCACCTGGCGGACACCGCTCAAAGTCTGGCGGGCGCCGATCACCGCCATCAGATCCATCCCCACCGGTATTACCAATTCTTCCGCAAATAGCAGCGCGTTATAGGTGAGCAGGTTCATCGCCGGGGAGGTGTCGACAACGACGATGTCCCATGCTTCCGGTCCGCGTAGGCGGCGCGTCAGAATTGTTTCGCGTTGGGTCTCGCCCGCCAGCCTGCGCTCCAGTGCGAACGCGGCTGGTGTGGAACGGATTACATCCAGACCCGGACGAACGCCCCGGATGATGGTCTCGCTGAGAGTCGCTTCCCCAGTCATCAGGTCTTCGAACGTGCGCATGCCTGACAACCGAAGCGTGTGCCCCACGTTGCCCTGGGGATCCGCATCGATTAATAGAACGCGCTGGCCCTGTGCTGCCAGTCCTGCTGCGAGATGGACGGAGGTGGTAGTCTTGCCGACTCCGCCCTTCATATTTACTACCGCCAACTTGCGCATAGCGCACCGCCTTTGTATCAGTTTACGCGAATTGGGGCGAAAACAGAATAGCATATAAATGTTTTGGCGATTTCGGGAGCTTTTATTGTGATAGGAATATGGGTATCTATGCGAATGTTTAATCTGGCGCTCTGCGGATTGGCACTCTCGGCCGCCGCGTTCGGGGCCGATTCCGGCAGCCCTTTCCTATCGGACATTCATCAACTCACTTCAGGCGGTTCTAACGCCGAAGCCTACTGGTCCCCCGATGGGCGGCGCCTGATTTTTCAATCCACCCGCGGCGAATCGAAGTGCGATCAGATCTATCTGATGAACGCCGATGGCTCGGATCAGCACATGGTTTCGACCGGCAAGGGCCGTACGACATGCGGCTATTTCCTGCCCGATAACGAGCACATTCTCTACGCGTCGACGCATCTGGCGGGCGACGCCTGTCCGCCCGAAGCCGATCACAGCAAAGGCTACGTCTGGGCCGTTTATCCCGGCTACGACATCTTCACAGCTAAGGCGGACGGTTCCGACCTGAAGCGCCTCACGACCGCTGACGGCTACGATGCCGAAGCGACTGTCAATGCGAAGACCAAAAAAATCATTTACACTTCCATGGCTTCAGGCGATCTCGATCTGTGGACCATGAACCTCGATGGTTCCGGCAAGAAGCAGATCACGAAGAGCTACGGTTACGATGGCGGCCCCGTCATGTCGCGCGATGGAAAGAAGATTGTCTGGCGCGCCAACCATCCGGTCACGCCCGAAGCGAAACAGAAATACGCCGACCTGATTAAAGAGAACCTCACCAGCCCCATGAAAATGGAATTGTTCGTGGCCGACGCCAGCGGTGCGAATACGAAGCAAATCACCAACTTTGGTTGTGCCTCATTTGCGCCAACGTTCACGCCCGATGGCAAGCAAATCCTCTTCGCGTCAAACAAACAGGAATGCGACTCCAGCAAATTCGAACTCTATCTGATTAATGTCGATGGCACCGGACTCCGCCAGGTGACCAGTTACGGTGGATTCACATCCTTCCCCGAGTTCTCGCCCGATGGAAAAAAGATCGTTTTCGTCTCCGACTGGAAAGCCGCCGCCCGCTATGAGTTCAACATCTTCACGGCCGATTTTCAGAACCCGGCGAAGAAGTAATTCTGGCTTGACGAAACCGCGCTCGATTGGAAATGGCCGCAGCCGCCGCTTTTACCCGGCTCACCAGTTCCTCCGGTTCGTCCCAGGGCGCGGCCGCAGGACTGCCGGTCACCGAGACTGCTGCATTCACAGCTCCGTCCGCGTCAAACACCGGTGCGCCCACCGCGCAGATCCCCGGATACTGTTCCTCGTAGCTGGTCGAGTAGCCCAGTGTCTTTACTGTCTCCAGTTCATGAATCAGGCGGTTGGGCGAAGTGATTGTCTTCGGAGTACTGCGCCGCAACCCTTGCTCTTCGATAATCGCCATGAGTTGGGGCTGATCGAGCCAAGCCAGCAGCACCTTGCCGAGCGCGTTGGAATGGGCGGGTAATTCGCGCCCGATATCGCGCTGCTCGCGCCGCCGGACTGCCTCACGCATTTTGCGCCCGCCAGCCTCGGCTACCCGAACGATGTCGTCCATAAACTCGCGGCTTTCCACGCGGTCCACCAGCAGCACGCGCCCGCGTTCCAGCACTCCGATACTGGCGGAGAGTCCTGTCTCGCTGGCCAGTTGGTAGAGCGCCGGCTCAGCGATCGAGCGTAGCCCGAGATCCCGCAGCGCCCCATACGCCAGTGCCACAGTGGTCAGGCCGATGCGATATCGCGCGCTCACCGGGTCTCGCGAGACATAGCCCTTCCGGGCCAGCCGCGCCAGTATCCACGAGCAACTGCTCTTCGGAATTTCGAGCGCTCGGCTGATCTCCGCGTTCGTCATACCGCCCGGTGTCTGCTCGATTAACTCCAGCAGCTGCAGAGCCCGCTCCAGTGAATTTGTGGCGTCCAACCTATTGAACAGTATCTTGCTTTCCTGCCCCCGGCGCTATATGCTACTTATCCAGATTTATATTTATGTTTGAAATCCGCTCACTCCCCCTTGTAGTGGCTTCCGCGATCCTTGCCACCATGCCTGCGGGCATGTTCGCGCAGTCCGATTTGTCCGGTAAGTGGCTGAATATACTGCATGAAGACCAGCCGGAGCGCATACCCGGCCCGGAACTGGGCGACTATCTGGGGATCCCTATTAATTCCGCAGCGCGTCTGGCCGGCGAAACCTGGGATGCGACCATCCTGACTTTGCCTGAATATCAGTGCCGCGTCCATCCCTCCGACTACGGTCCGCGCGGCCCCGCCTTGATTCATATCTGGTCGGAAACCGATCGCGCCACTCAGCAGGTCATCGCCTGGCATACCCACATCACCACCTGGGAAGTCGAACGCACCATTTGGATGGATGGCCGCCCGCATCCCCCGGATTACGCGCTGTTTACATCCCAGGGCTTCTCGACCGGCAAGTGGGACGGTGACATCCTGACCGTCACGACAGATCATTTAAAGCGCGGCTGGATTCGCCGCAACGGCATCCCCCGCAGCGCCAAAGCTGTTGTCACCGAACACTTCATCCGGCACGGAGACTATCTCACTCTCGAGACCATCGTGAACGATCCTGCCTACCTGACGGAACCCTTCATCCGTACCACCGATTTCTCGCTGGCCCTGCAGAATCCCATGACTGCTTACCCATGCGAGTCAGTTGAAGAAGTGGTTGGGCGCCCCGAAGGCTACTTCCCGCATCACCTGCCGGGTACCAACAAATTCCTCAGCGAATTTGCCGATCGGTTCCACATCCCCCTGCAGGCGACCATGGGCGGCGCGGAAACGATGTATCCCGAATACAAAGCCACGCTGAAAAAACTGGCCGCGCAGGCCCCCGCTCCGGCGAACACGCAGACCAAGAAGTAGTCCAGGAACCCCGAAATGAATTTACGGAAATCCATCTTATTAGGCAGCGCCCTGTTTGCGTTGACGGCGCTCTCTCTGCAGGCACAGCAGCAGCAGAACTTCGACAACGTTCAGGAGCATGTGCTGCACGTCCGCGGCGGCATCTACATGATCGTAGGCGCGGGCGGAAATATCACGGCCCAGGCTGGCCCCGACGGCGTGTTCCTGGTTGATACGCAGTTCGCCCCGCTGTCAGACAAGATCCTCGCGGCCATCCGCACCTTCTCTGACCTGCCGATTCACTACATCGTCAACACCCACTATCACGGCGATCATACGGGCGGCAACGCTAACCTGCGCAAGGCCGGCGCTAAGGTCGTCGGCGGCAATTTCACCAATGACGTGGATGCCAACCAGGCTTCGCTGATCGCCCACGAGAACGTGCTGAATCGAATGAGTGCCGCTAATGGCGCTACTCCCGCCTCGCCTCCCGAATCCTGGCCCGCCGACACCTACGTGGGTGACAAGAAAGATTTCTACTTCAACAACGAAGGCATCCGCGTACAGCATATGCCGAACGCCCATACCGACGGCGACAGCATCGTCTATTTCCGCAGTTCGGACGTCATCGCTACCGGGGACATCTTCGTCACCAGCAACTATCCTCGGATCGATCTGGCCTCGGGCGGCAGCATCAACGGCGAGATCGACGCGATCAATAAATTGATCGACATGGTGATCCCTGTTTACGGACAGGAAGGCGGAACGCTCCTGATTCCCGGCCATGGCAGGCTCTCAGAGCTCGGCGAATTAGTGGACTTCCGCGAAATGCTGACCGTGATCCGCGACCGTGTTCGGGACCAGATCAAAAAGGGCCAGACTCTCGATCAGGTCAAGGCTTCGCATCCCACCCTTGATTACGATCCCGAGTTCTCCGCGCCGGGCAACTATACGCCGGACATGTTCGTGGAATCGATCTACAAAAGTCTGACTGAAAAGAAATAAGGCTGGCGCGGGATCACCGCACCAGCCTTATGGGAACTACTACTCGTCTGGGGAACTAGTCGCCGAAGCTACCGACTTCTTCCCTTTTTTCTGTCGTGGCAGGCTTTGCTGCCGGTTTGATTCCACCCAGCAACTCGACCGGAATGAAGCCCGGTTCCAGCGGCTTTTCCTTCAGGATCACTTCGCGGTAAAGCTTCGCCATCTTTGCGTCTTCGCCGGCTTTCCGCGCCATCTCCGCGTTGCGTGCCCGAGTCTTTTCTTCACGAGCCGTCTTGGCAATACCCTTGTCGTCCAGATCGTGCTGAATTCCAGCATTTACCGCGTCAAGGTTCAGCACCAGCGAATGCTCTTTCGATGCCAGATTGACGTTCTTGCCGCCCGCGAAGATTTCATGCCGGCCGCGTTCCTCGTACCACTTGGTCAGGCTCGCCGTCATATGCATCTTCTCGACGATGTTTCTCCAGCCCACACCCGTGTTGTAAGCGCAGAAGCTGATCTCACCTTCCTGCGTCGCGTAGGGGATAATGCACTGTTCGGTACGGCGGAAGTCGTAATTGAACAGATCCTGGAACCACATGCCTGCGATAAAGAGGAAGTTCCAACGGTCTTTGCGGCGCTTCTCGATGTCATCGAAGGTGCGGTCGCCGGAAACTTTACCGTAGCTGCGTCCCGTCGCCCCGAAGCACTTGTCGAACTTCTGCAGAAGGTCAGTCAGTTTGAAGGTGCTCGGCGCTTCCATCGGATTGTAGTTGCGGAGCAGCGCGAGCGCCACGCCGACCACCGAGAGGAACTTGCCACGAGCCGCATCGTTGACCGATGCGACGTCCTTCGCCAACTGCTCGGCGTTCAGGAACGCGGTGACCGGGCGGAATTCCTTGGTTTCTTTGTCGATCATCACTGCCATGCCGATTCCGCAATTCGGATGGCATCCGCAGCTGAGCTGTCCCCACTCGTGGTTGGGTCCATGCACCAGATCGGCCCAGTCGGAGAAGGTGCTCATGAACGAAATCGGGAACCAGTCGCGGATCGGTTCGCCCATTCCGACCTGATTTTTAACGTCATGTGCCAGGTGTGAAAGCGTGTACCGCTGGGCGGCGCGCCGTTCCGGGGTCACTTCCTCGTCGCGCCCCGTAAAGGAGACGGGCTGGAAGGAGAGGAACGAGATCTTCTTCGGATTGTCGAGAGCAAACTCGATGACTTTGCCGACCTGCTCGTTGTTCACGCCGTTGATGATCGTGATCACCGGAACGATATCGACACCGTTGGAATGCAGGTTTTCGATCGCCCGCAGTTTCACGTCGAACAGATTGCCGACCGCGCGATGCGAATTGGCCGCGTTGCCGACGCCGTCGAATTGCAGGTACGCATACCGCAGACCCGCATCGGCTGCCCTGCGGCAGAATTCCGGGCTCTTGGCGAACTCGATTCCGTTGGTCGCCGCCTGAACGCTGTTGTACCCGACTTTGCGCGAGTACCTTACCGCGTCGAGGAAATAAGGTGAAAGCGTGGGCTCACCACCCGAAAACTGGACCGACATCTGACGCCGCGGTTTGATCGAAATCGCGTTGTCGAGCATGGTCTGGATTTCTTCCCAGCTCAGCTCATGAACGAACCCAACCTGATTCGCGTCCATGAAGCAGGGGTCGCACATCATGTTGCAACGATTGGTCAAGTCGATGGTCAGCACCGATCCGCGACCGTGAGTTACGGTGCTCGATCCGTGATTGTGGAGCTTCTCGTCGTTGTGGGCGCGCATGTCGCGACCGGGGAATACCTGTTCGAGATGGCGGAAGAACGCCGAATCCATCGCCATCACGTCTTCGAAGTGACCGTGGATCGGACAATCCTTCACCATCAGGATCTGGCCGTCGCGCTCAATGATCTGGGCTTTAATTTCGCCGGCTTTCTCATTGCGCAGAATCTCGAGCGGCAGTTCGCCGTTCACAATCTTGTTGCGGATTTCAGGGACGCACGTGGGGCAAAGCGAATCCGTGGTGCGAGGCCAGCCGAGCGGCGGCCGCTGCTTTTCCCAGCTCTTGAGCAGGGGCTTGTCAGCCCATTTCGGCGTAAAGCCGGGATTGGGCCGAATGGAATTCAGAGCGTTGAAAACCTTCCAGGCGCCGGCTGCCGCTGTGGTGACCGCTTTTTCTGCGTATTTGATGGGTTTGTGCATCGTAGGCCTAGGGTAATACCTCTTCCTGCCAGAACCGATGTGAAATCATCGAAAAGGGCCGGATCGCAGCCGGATGGAGCTTACGGCAATCGAACGGCTCCGGAAAATCATTGGAAAATAAGTATTCAAGCCTAAGTAGCCGCTACATCCGTTACTTAGCCACCCAGGTTGGCTTCGATTTGTCAGGCGTGGCCGCGCCCCGAAAAGGCCTCGACTTCGACCGCTACCAAAGCTGGGTTGATCGTGGATTCGCCGGCGAAATGCGCTATCTGACGGATCATCGCGCGGCGCTCCGCAACGATCCGGAAGCGCTATTGCCTGGCGTTCGCTCCATCATTTGCGTCGGCTTGATCTACAACGGACCCGAGCCTTACTCAACTCAGTTCTCCGATCCCGAACGCGCCTGGATCTCGCGCTATGCGTGGGGTGCCGACTATCACGACGTGCTTCGGGATAAGCTTGAGGCATTAGCTGCTAAGTTGCTGGAGGTGCGGGAGTTGTCGTGGCGGTCCTGTGTGGACACGGCACCACTGCTCGAGCGTTCGATTGCGCGCGATGCGGGTTTGGGATGGATTGGCCGGAACACCTGTCTGATCAACCAGCAGAAGGGAAGTTGGTTCTTTCTGGGCGAACTCCTGACTACTCTCGACATCGCCCCTGATCAGGCGCCGCCCGACCGCTGCGGTACCTGCACCCGCTGTATCGACGCCTGTCCGACTGCTGCGATTGTCCCCTCGCCAAGCGGCGGATTTGAGCTCGATGCTACGCAATGCATCTCATACTTCACAATCGAGTTGCGATCAGCGATTCCGGAATCCCAGCGGGCCGCCACCGGTCACCATATCTTCGGCTGCGACATTTGTCAGGATGTCTGCCCCTGGAACCGGCGGGCGGAAAAAACTGCCGAGCCCTCATTTGCGCCCCGGGAATTCGCGCCTCCCCTCGAGAAGCTGGCAAATCTGACCGAGGAGGAGTTCCGCACGATGTTCCGCTCGTCGCCTATCAAGCGCAGCCGGTATTCCGGGTTCCTCCGCAATGTGGCTATCGCCATGGGCAACTCAGGACTTCCAAAGTTTCGGGCTCCCCTCACCCGCCTCGCCGAGTCTGGCGACGATTTGGTTGCTCAGCACGCGATTTGGGCCCTGAGCCAGATTCGCGGTGGTGGCTCCTAGATCGCCCTACCCGAGCAAGAATACTGCGGTCTGGGCGATGAGGTTGGGGAAACGCTCCACCCTTTTTGAACCCGCGAGGAAATAGCGGCGTTCGATGGGGAACTTATGCTCACGGCATAGATCTTCGAAGTCGTTAATGCTCAGAAAATGAATGTTCGGGGAGTCGTACCAGTTATACGGAAACATCCGTGTCTTCGGCGCTTGCCCGTTGAACAGCATCGACGTCCGGACCGACCAGTGACCGAAGTTGGGGAACGAAACGATCGCGCGGCGCCCCACCCGCAGCATCTCGTGAAGCACTTTGAGGGGTGAACGGGTCTCCTGCAGCGTCTGGCTGAGAATCACATAGTCGAAGGCTTTTTCCGGGTAATCGGCGAGGCCTTCGTCTATGTCTCCCTGATAGACCGAAACGCCTCTGGCAATAGCGCGTCGCACGTCGGAAGAAGAAATCTCGACGCCGCGCGCCAGAATCTTCTTGTTCTCGATCAGCCAGGCGAGCAGTTCACCCTCGCCGCATCCCAAATCAAGCACTCTGCTGCCGGGCTGGACGATTTCACCGATAACAGCGAAGTCAGGCCGTTCCGAAAGGGTCACGGGATGATGGTACAAAGCTTCGGCCCGGGTCGCCATTATGCGGCCTCAGCCAGACGCGCAGTGCTTTCGAGGAAGCCGCGCACAATCTCGCTCTGCTCAGCTATATCCACCAGAAACGCGTCGTGCCCATAGTTCGACCGAAGATCGACGTAGGCAACATCGCCATTCAGGCGCCGCAGAACGCGCACGATCTCCTGCGACTGATAACTGGGGTACAGCCAGTCCGACGTAAAGCTGATGATCAGAAACCGGGTGTCCACGGTGCGAAATGCGTCCGTCAGTTTGCCGGTGCCGTTGGTCAGATCGAAGTAATCTTCGGCCTTCGTGATGTAGAGATATGAGTTGGCGTCGAAGCGCGAGACGAACTGGCTGCCTCGATAGCGCAGATAGCTTTCCACCTCGAAGTCGACCCCGAAGTCGAAGCCGAACTTTTCCTTTTCACGCAGCTTGCGGCCGAACTTTTCACGCATCGACTCATCACTCATGTAAGTGATATGGCCTACCATGCGAGCCACGGACAGCCCACGAGCCGGAGGTTTCTTGTCGTAATAATCGCCCTGACACCAATCGGGGTCAGCCATAATTGCCTGGCGTCCGACTTCGTTGAAGGCGATCTGTTGGGCGCTATGTCTCCAGGTGGTCGCGATCGGAATTACGCAGCGAACCGATTCCGGGTAAGTGACCGCCCATTCGAGTGCCTGCATACCGCCCATCGATCCACCAGCGACGCACAGAAGGTGGGAAATGCCCAGCGAATCTACCAGCATTTTCTCAAGCCGTACCATGTCGCGGATGGTGATTACCGGGAAACTCAGCGCGTAGGGCAGGCCGGTGACGAGATTGATTGAACCCGGACCCGTGGTCCCCTGGCAGCCGCCGAGGACGTTGGAGCAGATAATGAAGTGGCGGTCCGTATCGAACGCTTTGCCTGGCCCGATCATGTTGTCCCACCAGCCGGGCTTAGCGGTCTCATGGCTGATGCCGGCAGCGTGGGCGTCGCCCGTAAAGGCGTGAGTGATCAGAATGGCGTTTGAGCGCGCGGCATTGAGTTCACCGTAAGTTTCGTATGCGACTTCAACCGGCGAGAGAGTGGCTCCGCCTTCGAGCGCTATGCTCTCGAAGCGAGCACACTGGGTTTCAACAATCATGATCCGGCAATTTCTACAACGACCTCATCGTATCAGCAGGAGCGGGTACATGCTCGCCAGCCTGCTGGCTGCTGCTTCGCTTGGCCACGCAGCACCGGTTGGCAAAGCTCCGGTGTTCGAATACCACGACGCTCTGCCCGGATACCATTATCAGTTTCCGCGAGATCACTTCGAACACGAAGACTTTCGCACGGAATGGTGGTATTACACAGGCAATGTGACGTCAGCCGCGGGTGAACGGTTCGGCTTCGAACTGGTTTTCTTTCGGGAGGGCGAGCGAAAGGGCGATACTCAAGCCTCGCCATGGGCGGTAAACGACCTCTATCTCGCTCATGCGGCCCTGACCGACGCGCGAGGGAAACGGTTTCTCTATAACGAGCGACTGAACCGCGCCGGCCCGGGCATCGCAGGCGCCAGTTTCGACAAGCAACGCGTCTGGAATGGGAACTGGTCCGCGCAATGGTCTCGAGAATCACAGACTCTTGACGCGGTGACTGACGGCTTCCGGTTTCATCTGGCGCTGAAGCCGGAAAAGCCGCTCGTCATTCAGGGGCTCGACGGACTCAGTCAAAAAGCGCGGGGCCGCGGTCGAGCGTCCTACTATGTCTCCTTCCCGCTGCTGAGTGCTGTGGGCACGATCGAGACGGCGGGCAAATCGTACATCGTGACAGGTCGCGCCTGGATGGATCACGAATGGTTCACGGAACAACTGGCGCCGGATCAGGTGGGCTGGGACTGGTTCAGCGTTCAACTCGACAACGGAACCGAACTCATGCTGTTCGAGCTTCGCCACAAGGATGGCTCTATTGATCCCTATTCATCCGGCACATACATTGATGAGAAGGGGATCGGGCATCATTTGAAGCGCGACGATTTCTCGCTCGATCCGCAAGCGCGCTGGGGCAAGTATCCCATTGAATGGCATATTCGCGTTCCCTCGCTGAAGATCGATATAACCTGCCGCGCGGTAATTCCCAATCAGGAGTTGAAAGGCGAGAACGGCGGGCCCAGTTATTGGGAAGGCGCGGTGGACTTCACTGGATCGGCGACCGGCGTCGGTTATCTGGAGATGACGGGCTATGACCAGCCGGTGAAACTACAGTAGTGTCGGCGACGACGACCTGTTAGTCCGGAGTGCTCAAAACTTCGATGTCATTGCCTGAATCGCCTGAATCGTTCGAACCGGACTGAATCGTTCGAAGTCGCGCATCGAAGGTCAGAAAAGTGCCTTTGTGATGGCGCGCAATTGCAATCAGCCACGCATCAGTCACTCGCTTGTGGCGATAATGTTGTGGTGCGCACCACGCTTGTTATTGACGATGATGTATACGAAATCGCCGTCGAAAAAGCTCGGCATACCGGGGAAAGCCTGGGCAAAATAGTCTCAGAAATGGCGCGGCGCGGAGTTGTGTCCCGCGCTAAAGTTCAGATGGTCAGAAAAGGCCGTTTTTTTCAGGTCGCGGTTCCCGCTGATGCCCCGAAGATTGATTCGCGGTCCGTCCAGAAGGCATGGGATGAAGAAGGGATTGGTTAGAGCCTGATCCTTCCCGATGTGCGTGCGAAAGGTGCTTCATTCAAAATAGTCCGCGCCCGCCCTCTCTTATGAAAATGGCTCTCTGGGGATAATGGGAATACGCGGATTCGCTATCGGTGCCGCAAGCCACGCAAACTTTACGTGAGGAATTTCGAAATTTAAAGAATGACAAACCCGACTCAAACCGGCTCGGCCGTTGTGGAAAGCCCCCATCAGTTCCAGGAAAACTACAACGCCTTCAAGGCCAAAGGCCTCAAACTCGATCTGACCCGAGGTAAGCCGTCTCTGGCGCAACTCGATCTCAGCGCTGAACTGCTTTCGCTCCCCGGCTCGAAAGATTATCTCGGCGAAGGCGGTGTCGATTGCCGCAACTATGGCGGGCTGCAGGGCCTGATTGAAGCGCGCAAACTGTTCTCCGGACTTCTGGGCGCGCCCGCGGACCAGATCGTGATCGGTAACAATTCGAGCCTGGCCCTGATGCACGACACCATGGTTTACGCCTTACTCAAAGGCACGTGCGACAGTGCGACACCGTGGTCGAAGCAGGGCGATATCGCGTTCCTCTGTCCCGTTCCCGGCTATGACCGGCACTTCACGATCTGCAGCAGCTTCGGCATCCGCATGATCCCGGTGGCGATTAAAGACGACGGTCCCGACATGGATGAAGTGGAGCGTCTGGTAGCCGGCGACGCTTCCATCAAAGGGATGTGGTGCATCCCCAAATACAGCAATCCGACAGGCACGGTTTATTCGGATGCCGTGATTGAGCGGCTGGCGGCGATGAAGGCCGCGGCGCCGGACTTCCGCCTTTACTGGGATAATGCCTACTCCGTCCATCATCTGACCAGCCAGCGTGTCGAGATCGCTAACATCCTCGAACTGAGCGCGCGTCACGGCAATGCAAACCGTCCGTTTGTTTTCGCATCGACGTCGAAGATCACACTTCCGGGCGCTGGCCTTGCTATGTTTGCGGGTTCGAAAGATAACGTGAAATGGCTGCTCGCGCGGCTCACGCCGAGGACCATCGGACCGGACAAGATCAACCAGCTCAGACATGTTCGGTTTCTAAAAAATGAAGCGGGAATTACTGACCTGATGGACCGGCACCGTGCTCTGATTGCGCCGAAGTTCCAGAAGGTGCTCGACATCTTCGGGGCAAAGCTCTCACAGGCCCCCAACGTCTCGTGGACTACGCCTCTGGGGGGCTACTTCATCAGCCTCCAGGTTCCACAGGGTTGTGCGCAGCGTGTTGTGGCCCTCGCTAAAGAAGCCGGTGTCGAACTGACGCCGGCCGGTGCCACGCATCCACTGGGGAAAGACCCCGACGACCGGGTTATCCGTATCGCTCCCACGTTTCCTGAATTGAGCGAAGTTTCGCTGGCAGCTGAAGGTGTTGCTGTGAGTGTCCTGCTCGCGACGGCGCGCTAACAGATAGAGCCGGCGGTTGCGATCACCCGCATGTCATGCTGAAAATTGCGATCCGGAAAATAGCCCTCTCAGATGCCGAGGCGGCCGCTCAGCTCAGCGGCGAATTCGGGTATCCGCTGTCGACGGAAGTCATGGAAGCCCGCATTCGAAAGCTTGCAACACTCCAGAATCACGCGGTGTTCGTCGCGTGTGTCGACGGGGCTGTAGTGGGATGGATCGATGTAGGCATCACTCACCATCTCCAGGCCGAGCCCTACAGTGAGATTGGCGGTCTGGTGGTATCCGCCGCGCACCGCAGCGGGGGAATCGGCAGGCAATTGGTTATAGAGGCGGAACGATTTGCGCGGGAATGCGGGGTCGGGCAGATGTTAGTACGCTCCCGCATCGAGCGCGAAGCGGCCCACCGGTTCTACCTGCGCGACGGATATCAACGGACCAAAACCTCGGCCGTATTCACTAAAGCCCTGGCGTAACGGATTCGAGTAATCATTCGTACGTTTTCGCCCGCGCCCTATACTGGAACCGCATCGTGGGCACTGTCGTGGATCGCCGGATCGTCCGCCGCATCATACTGATCGCGGCGCTGATCGCGTTTACGCTGTGCATAGGAACCATCGGCTTCCGGGTACTCGAAAACTATTCGTACTTCGATGCCTTTTACATGACCCTGATCACCATCACTACGGTGGGGTATCAGGAAGTGCATCCACTGAGCGACACGGGCCGCATCTTCAACTCATTCCTCATCTTTTTCGGCGTCAGCGCCATGTTCCTGGCGATGGGAACGATGACGCAAACCATCATCGAACTGCAGATGCAGGATCGCTTCGGAAAGCGCAGAACGAAACGGGCAATTATGCACATGAAAGATCACTACATTGTTTGCGGATTTGGGCGCGTGGGGCGCAATGCGGCGCTGGAGTTACAGCGGGCCAGCGTGCCTTTCGTCGTGATCGACCGCAACGAGCAGCGGGTGGAGCGGGCCACGCAGATGGGCATGCTGGCCATTCATGCGGATTCGACGCGCGATGAAACCCTGCGGGAAGCGGGCGTCGAGCAGGCGCGGGGCTTTATCGCCGCTTTGGCGACCGATGCCGATAATGTCTTCGTGATTCTCTCGGCCAAAACGCTGAACCCCGGTATCAATGTCGTCACGAGAGCATCGGAAGAAGACGCCGAAGAGAAACTGCGTCGCGCCGGGGCGAACACGGTTTTTTCTCCGTACAGTATTGCGGGACATCGCCTGGCCCAGGCATTGATCAGGCCGCACGTTGTTCAATTGCTTGACTTTGCCAGTAAAGCGGCCGGGCTCGACGTAACCATGGAACAACTGCATGTCTCGCCGGACGCCAGGTTTGCATCGCGAAAATTGAGCGATCTGGTCACGCCTGAATCGAGGGTGATTGTACTTGCGATTGGCAACGCCGAGGGCAGGATGACCTTCAATCCTTCGGCTGATACGGATGTACTGCGCGGTGACATCATCATCGTCATGGGCGACCAGCCGAATTTGCGGGCGCTGGAAAACGCGCTTGGCTAATCGAAAAACTTGCTCTGGCGGTGCTTGACAAGTTCGGGCATACGCGACTAACTTAGGGGCATCCCGTAGTGCAATCTGCCCTGTTCCGCAGGTTCAATTGACAGGCTCGCAATCGAGCGTTCTCAACAGACCGACAGGAGCAACTCTTGAACAGGAAGAATTTGCTGGCAGTGGCGCTAGTGTGCGCCGGCGCATTTATTTTGCCCGGAGGCGGACGCCTTTTTCTGCGCAACGCCGCTGCGCAGACGGCGGCGAAAACCATCCCGCTCATCGACGTGACAGTCAGCGAGGGCACGTCAATGGCGGTGGCTGTTTCGCCGGATGGGCGCACACTCGCCATAGATATGCAGGGCAGTATCTGGACTCTGCCCGCGTCCGGCGGCGCCGCCAAGCGAATTACGGGGCTGTTCAACGACGCCCGGCAACCGGTCTGGTCGCCCGATGGAAAATGGATCGCTTTCTTCGCCTACTACGATGGCGGCTATGACATCTGGGCTATCGCGCCCGATGGCTCAGACCAGCACAAGCTGACCTGGGGTCCGTATGACGACCGGGAGCCGGCTTATTCGCACGACGGCACGCGTCTGGCGTTTGCTTCCGATCGGGGAGATCCGTTGGGAAGCAGTTACAACATCTGGACTCTGGATCTGCGCAGCGGCGAATTGAAGCGGCTGACAGACAATCCTTCCGAGAATCGGATGCCGACCTGGTCGCCTGATGACAAAGAGATCGGCTTCGCGTCGACTCGTGACGGTGGTAATTCCGTATGGGCGGTCAACGTGGCCGATGGCCATGAGCGTAAGGTTTCAACCGCCATGGGCACAGTAGATGCGCCTTCCTGGAGCGGGAGCGGCAAGATGGTTTACCACAGCAATGAGGGTGGAACCAGTCGTCTGGAGGCGGACGGCAAAGCGCTGACCGGTGGTGAAAACGCTTTCGCATTCCGCGTTTCGTGGTCGTCACCCTATGACTTCTACTACGTCTCGGATGGAAAAATCCGCAAACGTTCGCTGGAAGGCGGCGACGCACAGACGGTCGAGTTCAAAGCCACCATGCAGGTGACTCGCGCGGCCGGCAGTTACACGAGGCGCAAGCGAGATTTCGATTCCACCACTCCGCGGCAGGCCCTCGGCATTGTTCGTCCGGTGATTTCGCCCGACGGAAAAAAGGTGGCTTTTGCGGCGGTGGGCGATATCTATGTGATGACGATTGGGGGCAAGCCCGAGAACATCACGAACGACAAATACCTCGATACGGACCCGGCGTGGTCGCCCGACGGCACGCAGTTGGTTTATTCCTCCGACAAGGGCGGCAATTTGCTGGAGCTCTGGATCCGCGACATGCAGACCGGAAAGGACCGGCAGTTGACGAACATCTCGACTCAGCCGCAAGGAGCGTCGTGGTCGCCGGACGGGAAGCGAATCGCCTTCTTCGACGTAGATGCCATGTGGCGTGTCGCCAGTGTCTCCGTGGTGGATGTGGGTACCGGCAAAGTCACGAAGATCCACCAGTCGCTTTTCGGCCCCGGCATGCCGGTATGGTCGCCGGATGGGAAACGAATCGCTCTGGCCATGGTGTCTCCCTATTCGAAGAGTTTTCGTGAAGGGACCAACCAGGTTCTGACCATGTCCTCAACTAATGGGGAAGCGAACAGCGCCGATAAATGGTTCGCGCCCGTGCCGAATCTATCGATTGACTCGAGGGGATTCTGCGGACCGGTCTGGTCGCCCGACGGGATGAAAATGGCCGCCATCTATGAAGGTGTTTTAGCGGTGTGGCCTGTGGCCCCCTCCGGTGAGCCGCTGGGGCCGCCGCGTCACATCACGAGCGAGATCGCCTATTCGCCGAGCTGGTCCGGCGATTCTGAACACATCCTTTACCAGACGATGGACAAGTTGAAGACGATCGACGTGGTGAGCGGCGAGACGCATGATGTTCCCCTCGATCTGAAATACACGCCTTCGATTCCAAAAGGCCGCATCGTGGTGCATGCCGGGCATCTGGTGGACGGCAAGAGTCAAACGGTCCGTGCTGACGTCGACATTGTGATCGAAGGCAACCGGATCCTAAGTGTGGGACCGCATTCCGCGAGCCTGCATGCGGGGGCAAAAGTTGTGGATGCCGCCAATCTCTACGCGATGCCCGGTCTGATCGAATATCACTCGCACTTGCAGAAGGATTTCGGCGAAGCGGAACACCGGGCGTGGTTAGCGTTCGGAGTTACGACGGTACGCAGTCCCGGCAATACGCCGTATGAGGGCGTGGAAGATCGGGAGGCGAATGAATCGGGCGTACGGCCTGGCCCTCGCATTTTCGGCACGGGATATCTGATGGAGTGGGGACGCGTTTATTACAAGATGGGCATCGCGATCTCGAGCCCGGCTCATTTCGAAATGGAATTGCAACTGGCCAAAGTGCTGCAGCATGACCTGATCAAGAGCTATGTACGGCTTCCCGACCTGCAGCAGAAGCGCATGGTGGAATTTGCGCACAGCATTGGAGTGCCCGTCACGACGCATGAGATCTATCCCGCCGCTTTTGTCGGCGTGGATGGAACTGAGCACACGGCCGCAACGAGCCGGCGCGGGTATTCGCCCAAACAAGCCACGCTGCAGCGGAGCTACGAGGATGTGGTGGAGCTTTTCGGCAAATCCGAACGTTACTTCTGCCCTATGATCACGGGATCGGGAACGCAGAAATTAATGACGAGCGAGCCTGGGTTGAAGTCCGACCCGCGGTTTAACCTCTATCCGGAATGGCTGCGCAAACAGGCGACAGGGCCGGGTCGCGGCGGCGGACGGGGAGGAGCGGCAGCAGGGCCAGGCGGCGCGGGCCAGATGGTGATGGATACGATGCACGCCGGAGCGAAGATCATTGCGGGCACGGACTCACCTGACGCTTTCAATCTTCACGGAGAGCTTGAGTCCTACGTGCTGGCGGGCATGACTCCCTACGAAGCGCTGCGGGCTGCGACGGTGAATCCAGCCGACGCGCTCAACCTCGATGCCGGCAGCATCGAACCGGGCAAACTGGCGGACATCGTGCTCGTGGAAGGGAACCCGCTTGAAGATATCGCCAATGCGCACAAGGTGAACCGGGTGATCGCCAACGGGCGCCTCTACACCGAGGAAGATCTGATCAAGGGAAACACCAAGTCCGACCGGGCCCGGTAACTCGCGCGACGTTTGCGACAATTGCGGACGTGGTTTCATATCGAGGACTTTGCTCGCTCACTCTGGGGATCTGGCTCGGCGCTGCTATTTTTGCCGATGTCGCGGTTACGCAGAATTTCCAGACGGTAGACCGGTTTCTTTCGAGCACCGGACAAGTCGCTGGCACCGGACGAACGGCGGGACGAACGGCCGAGCGGGCGCTTCTGCGCCGTAACGCCGCTGAGGAGAACGCCTGGATTTTCGAAAACTGGGAGCGGGTGGAGTTGGTTCTGGGCGCGGCTCTTTTCGTTTTTCTGCTGCAGGACAACGCTTCGCGCAAACTCTGGCCGGGATTGTGTCTGGCGATGATTGCGATGGTTGCTGCCGAGCATTTTTTCCTGACCGAATCCATCAACGAACTGGGCCGCCGGATCGATGACTTGCCCGCGACCGACCCGCTGGTCAGGCGCTTCTGGATTATGCACGGTTTGTATTCGGGTCTCGACCTTCTGAAACTGGCGGTTGGTTTCGGTCTGGCGGCGGGCTTGAACTTTCAAAGAAAATTGAGGCCAGCCGGCGAGGGCGAGACTGCCGGAATCGGCCACAAGACGGGATTAATGGCTCGTGGATAAACGCCGGATGTGCCCGAACTGCCGGGCCTTCATTACAACCAGTGACAGGACTTGCCCTTACTGCGGGGAACGGGTCGGCCCCAAGGCGATTGATATGCGGCCGACAGGGAGGGCTCTCGGCGGTCTGATACCGCAGGCGCATTTCACCACTGTTCTTATTCTGCTGATCAATGTGGGGTTGTTCATTGCCACTACCCTGTTGGCTCGGACGTGGGGTGAAAATCGCGCGCTCTTTGCGTTCGGAGCAAAATTTGGGCCCAGCATTCTTGAGGACGGGGAGTGGTGGCGGCTGATTACCGCCGGATTTCTTCATGGCGGAATGCTGCACATCCTGATGAACAGCTGGGTGCTCTACGATCTGGGCGCTCAAGTAGAGCAGATTTACTCGACGCCGCGCTTTCTGGTGATTTACTTTGCCGGCACGGTGGGTGGTTTTTATCTGAGCGTGCGTGAGAACCCCGGGCTCTCGATAGGCTCCTCAGCAGGCATTATGGGACTGATCGGAGCCATGATCGCTTTCGGCGTGGCCAACCGTTCCTCGGTAGGACGCGATATCCGGAATTTTTATCTCCGCTGGGTCGTGTACGTACTGGCGCTGGGATTCATACCCGGTTTTGCGATTGACAATTGGGCGCATGTGGGCGGATTAGTTGCCGGATTCGTTATCGGCTACGCTGCCGGCACTCCGGTGCACTCCTCTGCAGCCAAAGAAGGTCTTTGGCGAGCGGTTGCGGCAATCTGCATCCTTCTGACGCTAGGCGCTTTTTTCGAGGTCTATCGCCATTTTCCAGATGCAGCACAGATAAGATGATGCAGCACAGATTAAGATAATTAAGTTCATGCGGATCGCCGTTTTATGTCTGGCTTTAGTTGTGTCCCTCGGGTCTGCCGAGGCAGCCGGCCCGAAGACGCCCACCCTGTCTTCAAAGCCGAAGAAAAGCAAAATGAAGCACGGAAAGCTTCCGAAGCCGTCGCGAAAAAAGACGCGTTCCCGCGCGAACTGAAGACTCTCTGACATCCGTAACGCCGTATACAGAAACCCGCGTGAGATACTGACGATTCCGAACCGCCACGTATGCAGGATCCAACTCCCATAGAGATTGTCAGCGCTCACAGTCCTGACTCCGATGACGCATTTATGTTTTATGGGCTCGCTACCCGTAAAGTGAGGTCGTCGCGCGTCAACTTCCGGCACGTCCTGGCCGACATCGAAACACTGAACAGGAAAGCCATGGAAGGCGTTTACGACCTGACGGCGATCTCCTATCACGCCTATCCGTATGTGGCCGATAAATACGTCCTGATGGCCAGCGGCTCCAGCGTGGGCGATGGCTATGGACCGATGGTCGTCTCCCTGCGCCCCATGGAGCCGGAAGAGGTCAAAGGGAAGAGAATTGCCATCCCTGGGACTCTGACGACAGCATATCTGGCTTTGAAGATTTTCGAGCCGGACTTTGAGCCGGTTGTGGTGCCTTTCGATCGAATTCTCGAAACCGTCCAGAATGGCGGCGCCGATGCCGGCCTGATTATTCACGAAGCCCAGTTGACTTACGCTAAGCAGGGTTTCCATCGCGTGCTCGATATGGGCAAGTGGTGGAAAGACAAATATGCGCTGCCTCTGCCGCTCGGCGGCAACGTGCTGCTCCGTTCGCTCGCGCCCGATGTACGCAGCGAGTGCTGCCGGATGATGCGGGAAAGTATTCAGTACGCGCTGGACAATCACGCCGAAGCGCTCGAATACGCGCTGCAGTTCGCACGTGACATGGAACCGCGTCAGGCGGAAAAATTCGTCGGCATGTACGTCAACCATTACACCGTGGATGCGGGAGAGTTGATTCCCAAAGCGGTGCAGAAGATGCTCGACATGGGGTACGACGTCGGATTGATCCCGAACCGGGTTCATATCGAGTTCGAGCGCTGATTTCAGTTTCGGTGTAACCCATTTGGGTTTCGCGGCATAATCGGAAGTGGATGCGCCGCTTCTCTCGTTCTCTCCTGGTTCCTGCTTTTCTGTTGGGCTTACAAGCCGCGCATGCTCAGGCGCCAAAGGACGTGCGCGCTGCCGCTAAGCCGGGCGTATCGGCTATTCCCACGGTCGCGCAATATCTGAACAGCCAGGCGGTGGATACGCGCATCGAGGCGGTCAGGCAACTGATCGCGATTGGCGGTAAAGATACCGTCGATCCTTTGATCGCCGCTACGCGCGATGCCGATCCTGAAGTGCAGATCCGGGCTACGGACGGGCTGGTGAACTATTACCTTCCCGGCTACGTCAAGCAGGGGCTCGGTTCTTCTCTGGTACGCGCAGGCGCATCTGTCAGGGCGAAATTCAGCGACAACAACGATCAGGTGATTGACGCCTTTGTTGTTGTTCGGCCTGAAGTCATAACGGCGCTGGGTGTGATGGCGCGTAGGGGCGCGAGTCTCGATTCCCGCGCCAATGCCTGCCGGGCAATCGGCATCCTGCGGGGGGGCGCCGCGGTGCCTGATCTGATCGACGCGTTACGCACGAAGGACAACAGCGTGATGTATGAGGCGTTGGTAGCTCTAGAAAAGACGCGGGACGTTTCCGCCGGTCCCCGGGTGGTTTACCTGCTGCGGGACCTCGACGATCGCGTACAGACCACCGCTATCGAAACTGTCGGACTTCTGCGGACGAAGGAGGCACTGCCGACGCTTCGGGGGATTGTGGGGAGCCCGCGCAATGTTAAAGTTGAGCGCTCCGCCCTCTTTGCCATTGCGATGATGCCGGAGCCCCAGGATCGCGATTTACTGCTGCGCGAGTTGGCGGCGAAGGACGATCGGGTGCGCGCGGCGGCGGCGGAGGGGTTGGGCCGGATCGGGAATCCTGCCGACGTGGAGGCACTCGAGAAGGTGTGGAGCGGGGAAGAGAAGATGTCGCCTCGGCTGGGAGCCGCGTTTGCGCTGCTGCTCGAAGGCAAAATGGAGTTGACGCAGGAGGCGCCGTTTCGCTACCTCATCAACACGCTGAATTCGGCCGCGTACAAAGAAGTGTCTGCGGCCTATCTCATTGAAGCCGCCCGCAAGAAACCGGTTCGGGACGCGCTCTATGCTCCGATGGAACAGGGTTCTCGAGACGAAAAGATATACCTGGCGCGCGTGTTAGCGGTCAGTGGCGATCAGGATTCCGTGCCCTATCTCGATAAATTGAGCCGCGACACCGAACCCGATGTTGCACAGGAAGGATTGCGGGCCCTCCGTTCTCTGAGAGCCCGCCTCGGAACTTAAATACCCGACCTCGGAGGATAAACGCCCAATTGGATTGGGGCCACCCTGCTGCCGGACTATTTGGCTTTCTTCTGTTTCTGCTGACCGACGCGGACTTTGCTTTGCGCCGCTTTCGCGTCTCTGAATGCTTTATGGTCGTGCCGCGATACCGCGTCGCTGAGGAACGCGTCCACGTTAGCCTGTTGAGGCAGCAGGGCCATCACAGTAAAATTCTCATTGCAGGTCGGACAAAATGGCCGGAACCGCTTCACATTGGGGATTGCCATAACACAGGTATGATACCAGCTACTTCCAGTTGGGTTCCGGTTCCTCTCTCACAAAAAAGAAACTGAGGGGCTTGACACGGTATATTGTTAAAAGGTACACACAATTGTGCGGTCAAAAGATATGAATGCCAGCTATTTCCGATCTTCTTTTTCTGTAACAGGAGATAAAGCGTTGAAATTGTCGCAGCCAGGCCCGGCCAGCGCCGGTTCTCTTGACCGGTTCGGCTATGTCTCCCGTCTCATCTCGGGATCGGACGATGAGTTTTTGCGTAAAGCCGGCGCCACATTTTCGCAAAGGGAAGCGCACCGCCGATTCCGCCACGCGATTTACCGGCGCAGCCTGAACTGCTTCCGCAGAGACTATAGCCGACTTGAAGCGCAAGCTCTGGCGGGAATGCAGGACCGCAATGTTTCCATCGATGAGATTCTCACTTCGCGGTGGCGGATGAACCGGGAACTGGGGAAACTCGAGTTCGCCGGACTGATGTACCGGTTCGGCATCCCGGCCGGGGACCGCGTGCGGAATGCACTGCGATCACTCCAGCAATCGCTCACAACTTCTGCGAGCGCGTCCGTCGCTATCGTTTAGTTATCGCTTAATTGCCCCAAGAATTCTGAGGGCTTTTTCGTTCTGTTTCCGGAACATCCGTGAATCGATCGAATCGATTTCGGAACTTGGTAGAACTTCGCCGGACTTCTTCAGAAGAACCAGCCAGCCGGTAAGGCACAGACACACTCCGACCTGAAGAATTTCGTTATCCAGCGCGAGATGTTTGTGATCGGCGTTGATCGCAAAGTAGGCGGCGGCATAAAACGCCAGCAGGCAAGTCAGGAGCGAGAAGTGTCTTGGATCGTTCGCCCGATGAGGTACGCGAAAAGCCCAGAAGAGCCAGGATCCTCCGATCATGAATAAAGCCAGCATGGAGGATAAGACTCGCTTGGCCGCGACGGTGGGAGCCACCATCCGGCTTAACTCGTGAATCGCCCGAATATCAGGCCCCGAAAGAAGTGCCGTGGCGATGGCTGCGACCAGCAGGGAGCCGGTCAACAAACCCGTTACGGCCCAGCCGATGCCGCGATATTCCGCCAGCATATTCGAAAACGCCTCGACAGCCGCCGCCGCTTGTAATAACATCACCAAAGCAACGGTTATAACCCAGGCTTGGGAGTATGATCTCGTTCCAGGCCGTAAGTTTATAAGGAGCAAATCCTGTAGAAGGACGGCTGCCAACGCGCTCGCAAACCAATGCAGACGTCGATAAGATAACAAAACCCTGGCCAGAAGCACTGCTTCGAGAGCCAGAGAGACGCGCCAGAGTGTTGCGGTGATGTCCAACCTGGGGTCAGTTTACCGCAGAACTATGCCAGATTGCCGTCGTCAGCGGGTACGGGCGGGTCAACCAGGGCGAGGTTGCCATCGTCGGCGGGTACCGGTGGGTCAACTAAGGCAAGGTTGCCATCATCAGCAGGTACCGGCGGATCGACCAGGGCGAGATTGCCGTCATCAGCAGGCACGGGCGGATCGACTAGTGTCACAGCGACATTACCGTCGTCGGCGGGAACGGGCGGATCGGCTAGCGCGGACGCGACCTGAAAGGAAAGTGAAATGGCGAGAATGGCGAGAAACTTTTTCATGAGGTAGTGGCTCCTTGGAGTTGAGATTAAGCGATAGAACGGAAAACAGAACAAAATATATTAAGATGTTCGGTTCAGAGAACAGGCTTTCGGTTATCTCTACAGCCTTCCCCGTCGCAGTTGCTGTTTTTCCCGCCTTTTTGAACTCTCGAATGTTCCCCATCGACTTTTTCCGGAACTCCGGCGTCTTCATACAAGGAGCCAGAGTTTGATCTTTCGGGCCGTCGAAGACACGGACCTGATTTCCCTTCTGCAGAAGAAGGGGGATGTCGAGGCATTTAATCTCCTCGTATCGCGCTGGGAAAAACGTGTCTTTAACTATTTGCTCCGACTAACGGCGAGCTCGGACGACGCTTTGGACCTGACGCAGGACGCATTCTTGAAAGCCTGGCAAAACATCTCGAAGCTGGACGACGCCACACGGTTTGGCCCCTGGCTATACCGGATCGCCCATAACGAGGCTTACTCGCTTTTCCGGAAACGCCGGCCCGAAACGGCGACGGAAGATCTGAGTCCGGGAGATCAGGCAGCGCTTGAGGGCGCGGGGCGTCCTGCGTTTCCCATGGATTTGACTCTTGCCGTCTCGTCTGCGCTGGACAGCCTGAATCCGGAACAGCGCGAGGCGGTGGTGCTGAAGATTTACGAAGGATTCAAGTTCGAGGAAATGGCGGAAATTCTGGGCTGTCCCGTTTCGACCGTCAAATCGAGACTCTATACAGCGATGGATGTGCTCAAAAACCAGCTGGCCCCGATTACGGCGAGAGGCACCCGATGAGTAACGAAACCGATAACTGCTGCGGTCGCGCGGAAATGTTGCGCGAGTACGCGTTCGATGAACTTGCGCCGAGTGACAAGGCTGCTTTCCGGCACCACCTCGAGACTTGCGATGATTGCTCGCTCGAACTTGACCGGCTGCGTTTGACGACAGCCGCCTTACGGGTTATTCCCGACCGGGAAATTCCGCAACGCATCGCCTTTGTTTCGGAATCGGTGGGTAAGGTTTCCTGGTTGGCGGCGTTCTGGAATTCCGGCGCCCGGCTCGGATTCGCCTCGGCTTGCGTGCTGGCTGTCGCGATCGTTGTATTCGCTTTCCATCAGCCGGCGCCGACGCAGACAGTTGCTCAGTCGGGCATTCCGACAAGCGACGTCTCAAAGCAAGTGAACGAAGCTGTAGCTCGCGCAGTGGCACAGGTTCGGCTTGAAGTGAAGGCTGAGGACGCGCGCACCCTGCAGGTGGCCCTCGAAACAGCGGATCGGAAACACGAGCAGGAACATCGAGCGCTGATGGTGGCGATGGACGAAAACATGACCAATCTGCAGAAGCGGCTGAACACCTTCACCGTGCTCGCATCCGCTGATATGGGTAGAACGGCAGGAGGCCAGTAATGAGCAGACTCGGAAAACCTGGGTGGCCCGCAAGAACTCTGCTTCTGGTTGCGGTGGCCGCGGTCTGCTTCGGCGCTACGGAATCGCGTGTTCCCCGCCGCGAAATCCTCGGGGTAGAAGGCTCTATCAATAACAAATTCCGCTCCAACGTGGCGGATCCCTACAATCTTCTCGGTGACGCTCGCGGAACTTATCTGGAGAACTATGGCGCGGTCTTCACTTTTGAAGTCGAGCTGATCTACGTATCCGCTCCCAGCCCGTTCAAGCCTACAATTTCTCCTGCCGAGATTCAGATGATCCATGATCGGAAGCAGAAAAAAATGGCTGACCTCCGGCAAGCCATGTATAGCCAGATGGCGAGTGCCGCGACGATGCTCGACAGTCTGCCGCCTAATCAGCAGATCTCGATGGAAGCGATTCTCTGGTATTACAGCTGGGAGAATTCGCGGGATCTGCCGAAGCGTCTTTTCATGACCGTGGAAAAAGACAAATTGCTGGAAGCCACGGCGAAACACGCCAATCCAGCGAGCGTGATCGAAGAGCAGGAACGCTGAACGTGACGGCTGTGGCTATCCCCCTGGGCCAGATTCTGATCGATCGCGGCCTGATTGGGCCGGAGGATCTTGAGCGCGCGCTGGAACTCCAACGCGAGCGCGGCGACAAACTCGGCAAGATCCTCACCGATATGGGCTTCATTGCCCAGCGCGATCTCTTGCTGGCGCTCTCCGCACAACTAGGGCTCGCGCTCGCGCAATTGCCGACGGAATCTTCCGGACCGCCGTCTGCGCCTGAGCTCGATGGCCTGTCATCCCGTTTTCTGCGGCAGTACCTCGTCTTCCCATTGGGGATTGAAGAGGGCACATTAACTCTCGCGATGGCGGATCCGCTTGATTTCGAAACCATCAACGCGGTGCACGGATTCTGCCGGCTTGAGATCGCCCCTCAGATCGCCGGGGAGCAGGAAATTCTCGACGCCATCGATCGCTACTTTCCGGAAGGCGGTTCACAATCTTCCGCGACGGCCGATCTCACTACAGGCGATGAAGAGGATCTTGAACATCTTCGCGATATGGCAAGTGAGGCGCCCGTCATACGCCTGGTCAACGCCATGATTGCTCAGGCCATTGAAAAGCGCGCCAGTGACATTCACATCGAGCCGTTCGAGAAGGAATTCCGCATCCGCTTTCGCGTCGATGGGGTGCTCTTCAATCAGGAGCAGCCGCCTCGTGAACTGAAAGCCGCCATCATCTCGCGCCTGAAGCTGATGGCCAAGCTCAACATCGCGGAACGGCGGCTTCCACAAGACGGCCGCATCAAGATCAGAATTCTTGGGCGCGAAGTTGATCTTCGCGTCTCGACACTGCCCACTCTGTTCGGCGAAAGCGTCGTCATGCGATTGCTGGATCGCTCAGCGGGGGATTTCTACGATCTTCGCCGTCTGGGATTCGACGACGGAATGCTCGCCCGCATGGAGCATTACACGTCGCTGCCGCACGGCATCTTCATGGTGACGGGACCCACCGGCAGCGGCAAGTCCACCACTCTCTATTCGGCGCTCAAGCGAATTAATCTGCCGGATAAAAAGATCATCACGATCGAAGATCCTGTCGAATATCAGATGGACGGGATCAACCAGATCCACGTAAACCCGCAAATTGGCCTGACGTTCGCTTCGGGACTTCGCCACATCGTCCGTCAGGATCCTGACGTCATAATGGTCGGCGAAATTCGCGATCGGGAAACTGCTGACGTGGCAATTCGTGCGGCGTTGACCGGACATTTTGTGTTTTCGACGCTCCACACTAACGACGCCCCCAGCGCCGTTACCCGCCTTACGGATATGGGCGTCGAAAACTACCTGATTACTTCTTCAGTTGTGGCGGTTCTCGCCCAGCGTCTGGTGCGGCTAATCTGCGAACATTGCCGCGAGAGTGCCGGAACGATCATGGCGCCGACCGGCGAACGCGTACCCAGCTTTCAGGGCCGCGGTTGCGAAGCCTGTAACGGATCGGGCTATAAAGGACGCGCGGGGATTTTCGAACTGATGGAGCTCAACGATGAGATTCGTAACCTCATCATGGCCAATGCGGATGCGTCGCAGATTACTCAGGCGGCGCGGCGCAACCACATGCGCAGTCTGCGCGAGGACGGCTGGATGAAAGTCGGCCAGGGCCGGACGACGGCAGCCGAAGTGACTCGCGTCACTCAGGAATTCTGACGTGGCAGCGGCTACTTTCCATTACCGCGCGATCGCCGGCGACGGCAAACTGCGCACCGGCGTAATTACCGCCGAAAACGGTAAGTCTGTCGCCCGCGAATTGATGCGTCAGGGACTGACCCCGGTTTACGTGGGTTTCGAAGAAAAAAAAGCAACCGCGCTGAAACTGCCCTCATTCAGTTCAGGCCGGCGCGACGTTCTCTTTTTTACTCAGGAACTCTCGACGCTGCTCAATTCGGGCGTACCGCTTGACCGGGCTCTCTCAATCACCAGTGAACTCACCACACGCGCGCAGTTTCGTGGAATCGTCCTCGACATACTTCGGTCCATCAAAGGCGGTAAATCGCTGGCGGATTCTCTGGCCATCCACCCCACCTTTTTCTCTGACCTTTTCGTAAACATGGTTCGGGCCGGAGAAGCTTCGGGAAGTCTGGGGCAAATCTTCGAGCGTCTTTCCGAATTTGAACGGTCGCGCGATGAGCTGCGGAGTTACATCGTCTCGTCGATGATCTACCCTTCGCTGCTCGCTTTCGTGGGCATGGGGTCGATCTTCGTGATTCTGAACTTCGTGGTGCCGCGCTTCGCCTCCATCTTCGACGACGGACACATGAAAATTCCCGTGCCTACTCTGATCATGCTTCAGGCCAGCCATATCGTCCAGAATTGGTGGTGGCTGGTAGCGCTGATCGTGATCTCCGTCACCGCCGGCTTTCGGTTTTATGTCCGCACTCCCGCCGGCCGGCTGTGGTGGGACGAAAAGCGTCTGAAGCTTCCCATTCTGGGTGACGCCATGCGGAAGGCCGAGACCTCGCGGTTTGCACGGGCCATGGCGACACTGGTCTCGAACAATGTGCCGCTGGTTCAGTCCCTGCAGATTTCCGCGGGCATTCTCTACAACACTCGCATGGCGGGAGCTCTCAAAGACGTGGCTCAGGGGGTGAAGCGCGGTGAAGGAATCTCCCAGCCCCTCGCTCGTACCCGGATGTTTCCACCGCTTGCTTCCCATCTGCTTACCGTGGGTGAGGAGACTGGCAAGCTCGACCAGATGTTCGCCCGGATGGCTGATATCTATGAAGAGGAGACCCGTGCTTCCATCAAACGGTTCACTTCGATTTTTGAACCGGTCGTCATTCTGATTATGGGAATCGTTGTCGGAGCGTTGATTCTTAGTATGTTGATTGCGATCACGAGTATCAACGATGTGGCAATTTAATGTTGATGCCGTGGCAATTTAAATGTCGTTACCTCGAAGAAGGAAGATGATGAACCAACCGAAAAATCCTCGCGCCGGTGTCACGCTGATTGAAATGCTGGTGGTTGTCGTGATCATCGCGGTTTTCGCCGCCGTGGTTGGCCCACGCCTGCTCAATCAGGGCGATAAAGCCCGCGTAGTCGCGGCCAAACAGCAGATCGAAAACTATCAGCTTGCGCTTGGCCAGTATCACCTCGATACCGGCAGTTATCCCAGCACCGATCAGGGCCTCGAAGCACTTCGGACTCAGCCGAATGGCGCCAACCAATGGCACGGCCCTTACCTCCAGAAGGAGGTTGCGAACGATCCGTGGAGCCATCCTTATGTGTATAAGTACCCCGGTGATCACGGCGATGAACCGGATGTTGTCTCTTACGGAGCGGATGGTCAGCCGGGAGGCGAAGGCCTGAACACGGATATCGTAAGTTGGAAGTAAAAAACCAGCTGGAAATAGGAAGCCGGTTGGAAAAAAAACGCAAGTGAATCAGCGCGATCAGTCCGGTGTCACTCTGCTCGAACTGCTGATTGTGGTCGTCATCATCAGCACCATAGCGGGCATTTCTTTTCCCGCCATGACAGCCAGTCTCGCCGGCCTCCGTCTTACCTCTGCTGCCGGATCTGTCTCCAGCTTTCTCACCTCTGCTCTCGACCGCGTGGACCGGCGCGATCTGGCCGCCCAGATTGTGGTTTCGCCCCACGACAATGTTTTGGCCGTGTACACCGCTGCCTCCGGGAACAAGGCGGAACGTACCTTCGATATGCCTGCGGGAATCACTATCGAAGGCGATGATGTTCATCGCTTTCTGATGCTGCCGGGCGGTTCCGCGCCGCGCATGACCATCGTTTTGCGAAATGAAAAAGGCGCCCGGCGCTCCATCCGCATCGATCCTGCTACGGGCGTTCCTGAAGTGAGCCGCCTGCCGTGAACAGAGTCCCGAAAAATCAAAGCGGCTTTACGCTACTTGAGGTTCTCGTCGCCACCTTGATCATGGGCATTGCCGTCGCCGGATTGATCGCAGGGCTGTCTCAATCCGTTAAAAACGTTTCCCGTCTCGCCGACTACGATCGAGCCGTAATGCTGGCTCGTACAAAAATGAACGATCTTCTCCTCGATCCCGATCTTCCTTTCGAGGGCAATCTGCAAGGCGAGTTCGATCGGGAGCAGGCGGGTTCTATTGCCAGCGGATGGAGAGCCTCGATGAGTCCGTTTGAAGTTCCGCCCAATGCAGGCCCCGGCACCATGATTCTGGAACAGGTTGCCCTCGAAGTGTGGTGGAGCCCTCCCACCGGCACCCGGCGCACCATGCAACTGGCGGGCTATCGAAGTGTCCGCATTCCCATTCCAGCCACCCCATGAAGACGCACAAACAGTCCGGCGTTACCCTGATCGAGATCCTGATTGCGGTCACGCTGCTCAGCCTGCTCTCACTCGGTGTCCTGATGGCCATGAGGCTTGGCCTGAGCACCATGGACAAGACCGACCAGCGAATTGTGAGCAATCGCCGCGTCGTCGGTGCGCGCCGAATTCTGGAAAGCGAAATCGGCGGGTTTATGTACTCGCTGGCGAATTATCGTCCACAGCCACAGGTTGTTCAGCGCCTGATGTTTTTCGAAGCGCAGCCGAATCGAATGCGTTTCGTCTCGTCTTATTCGCTCGAAGACGCGTGGCGAGGCAGACCGCAGATCGCCGTTCTTCAGGTTGTACCCGGCGAGAGAGGGGAAGGGGTTCGCCTGATTCTGAACGAGACTCCGTATACCGGTCCGGATCAGGCGGGTCTGATGATCACCGGCATCGAGAACATTGTGGGAACGCAGTTTCCCCTTGTCCATTTCGCCGATGTACCGGCCGGTGCCCAGTCATTCATTGTCGCGGACCGTCTGTCCTATTGCCGTTTCTCATACCTCGAAGCGCGCCCGACTCCACCCCTGCGCGTCTGGCGCTCCGATTGGACCAATCAGTCGCAGCTCCCGCTTGGCTTTCGAATCGAAATGGCCGCACTCAATCCGGCAACGGTTGATCTTCACGTAGGCACGGTCAGTGTGCCGCTGAACGTATCTCGCGTGCCAGGAACTTACTATGCGGACCAGCAATAGTTTGCCTTTCCGCGCCGCCAGCCACTCAAGCCGGCGGGGGTCCGCCCTCCTGACGGTGCTCTGGCTTGCGGCTGCCCTCTCAGCGATCGGTCTTGCGGTCGCCAACAACGTCCGTGGCGAAACCGAAAGAACCGAGACCGGCGTGGATGACACGAAGGCCTATTTCATCGCACGCGGAGCCATTGAACGGGCCGCCCTGCACATTCTATGGCAAAGCTTTCGCACCCCCGACGGTCAACCGATATATTTCACGCCGGGCATACCCGAATTGACGCTCGAATTCCCCGGCGCATCGGTGCGCGTCGATGTCATTCCGGAAGCCTCCAGGTTGAATATCAATCAGGTCCAGCCGGATGTTCTGTTGCGCCTTTTGATCGCCCTGGGGTTAACCGAAGACAAGGCTGTTGAATTGACTGAGGCGATCATCGACTGGCGCACCGCTCCCGACGCGCTCCATCCCAGTCCCTTCGATACGTTTTATTTAGGCCAGTCGCCGTCTTTTCTGCCTCGCCATGCGTCTTTTCAGGAGAACGAGGAATTATTACTGGTGAAGGGGATGACGCCCGAACTGTATTACGGTGCCGCTTTAGCCAGCTCCCATGCGGGTTTGCGGGACTGCGTTTCCGTGTACGGCGGCACTGCGGGGATCGATATCAACACGGCTCAACCAGCTACCCTCGAGGCCATCGGCATTTCTCCTGAGGACACCGCGACACTGGTCAAAAGCCGTGCCAATCATCCGATCCTCAATTACAAGGATTTCAGCCAGATTGTTCAGTCGCTCGGCCCAGTAGGCAGCAAACTTGGTTTTGGCGGGCAGACAATGTTTACCCTCCGTGCCACTGCACGCCTAAGGCAACCGGACGGCAAACTGTCCGATCTGCGCCGTAGTGTGGAAGCTCTCGTGAAGTTCTATTTCGCAGGTAACCTGGCAAATCGCCTGCCCGGTTACGACATTGTGCGGTGGTATGACCGCACCTGAAATCGCCGTTTCACCGGAATCCGGTTCCAGCGCCCCGCGAGCTACGGCAGCCACCGGGCCTCTGATTGAACGGTTGCTCCTGGTCGGGACTGGCCTCGGCATCGCAATAGACGAACAGAATCTCGAAGTCGCAATTGTCCGCGCCCGGCCTGCCGGACCTTCGCTGGTCGCCTCAGGTGTCATCCGCGATTTCCGTACGCGCCCTGCCGACGAGTGGGGCAGGGAATTAACGGCAATACTGGCCTCCGCCAATGAACGGCGCCTGGCAGCCACAGTCTTATTGCCGCGCGCCGACGTGATTGTGCGTCTTCTGCACCTGCCCGGTGTTTCGACCAAAGATATTCCTGCTGCGATTGAACTTCAGATCGATACTCTGCATCCTTATGGGGACTCTGAAGTCGCATGGGCATGGTGCCGCGCGTCCGCCAATGCAGCGCCGGCAGGCACCGTAATTGTAGGTTTGGTGCGGAATGAAGTCCTCTCTTTTTACGAGACTCTTTTCGCCGAAGCGGGCGTACCGATGGCGGCTGTTACCTTCTCCTCGGCCGTCATTCACTCCGCGCTCCGTGTCTGGAAACCGGCGCCCGCTTCTCTTCTTTTCTATTCGACGGATCGCCGGGGCCGCACCGAAGTATATGGGGAAAGCGAAGCTCGCGCTCTTTATTCGGCTGAGTTTGCTTTTGCGCCGGAACGCGCCGTGGCCGTGGCGCGCGCTGAATTGCGTCTGTCCCCTGATGTTCCGGCTCAACCGCTCATCGAAGGTATCCCTGAACCTGTTAACAAGACCGCCGCTGAAATCCCCGTTCTTGCTTATGCGGCTTCGCTGGCCGGAGCCGCCTCCCGCTTCCACCGCTTCGCCAATCTTCTGCCTCCTGAGCGGCGCGCCTCGCATGACAGAGTTCAGTACGCTCTGCCGGCTTTTCTCGGCGTTCTCCTTTTACTTCTGCTGGCAGTAGTTTTCCTCATCTTTCCCGCTGTAGAGCAGCGGCGCTATCGCAATGAACTGGCTGCCGCTGAGGCTCGTCTCGCGCCGGCGATTGCCCGTGTCCAGCGTATTCAGAACCAGGTCACCGCGGGTCGCACTAAAATCGGCGTTCTCGACGATCTCCGCAGGCGTCCGCAAGCCGATCTCGACGTTCTCAACGAACTCACTCGCCTGCTGCCACCCGAGATCTGGACCAACGCTATTGAACTTTATCCCGACTCCGTGGTCATCGCGGGCGAAGCTCCCCAGGCCGCTCCGTTGCTGAAACTTCTTGACTCCTCACCGCTTTTCGAGAATTCCGAATTTGCAGTTACTGTTTCGCGTAGTCAGCAGGAAGCCGAGCAGTTTCGCATAAGAACCATGCGCCGGGGCCGGGCTGGGCGTGTTACTCCATGAGGACCCGCCGATGACTATTTCGCAGCGCGACCGGCGCGCTTTGATGCTCATGGGGGCTGTGCTTCTCGTGGCAGCTATCCTTTACTTCGCCCTGCCTCAGTCACCGGCAGTGGCTGTGAGCAAAGTCCCGGATAGCACTGAGATGACCGAGCGCCGTCTGACTCGCATGCGCCAGATCGCGATTACTCTTCCCGCTGAGGAAAAAGATCTGCAGCAGGTCTCTGCAGATCTGGCCGACCGGGAACGCGGACTCATCGTAGCCGACACTGCAGCTCAGGCGCAGGCTTCTTTGATTGAGATCGCCCGCCGCGCCGGCAAGAGGGAACAGCTTGATATACGCGGGGGAGAGTTCTCCACTCCTCGGACATTCAGCGATTACGGGCTGGTCTACGCGACCATCACCTTCGATTGTCATATTGAGCAACTGGTGAATTTTCTGGCCGATCTTTCGCAGCAGCCGGAGTTAGTGGTTCCGTCGGAAGAACGAATCGTTTCCGGCAGTAATGTGAAAGACAAAACTGTTTCGGTGCGCATGGTGCTGGCGGGCGCCGTCGCCAAAAAACTGGTTCCTGAAAAGAAAGGTCTGGCCGCATTTTGAAGCCGCGCCTGATCGTACTCTCTGTCCTGCTGGTGGCCGCACTGTCGGCAACTATCTGGCAGGCTCGCGTGCGCTGGAATGACGCGCAGGCGAAACGCGAAGAGAATCTCAACGTGAATCTTAACGTGAAGGTGAAGCCGGTTGCCGTTGCACCTCCCGCCCCTTCGGCAAAACCGGAACCTCTGCCGGCCACCCGCTACGCCGACGTAGCCACGAAGAATTTGTTCTCAAAGGACCGCAACCCGGACGTCATTATCGACCCGCCCAAAGTGGAGGTGCCCAAGCCGATGCCCCCTCTGCCCATCGTCTACGGTGTTCTCAGTCTGCCCAGTGGAACGCGGGCACTCATGGCCGAAAAGCCGGGCGCCGGCAGTAAGCCGGTTCGCGTCGGAGAAACGATCGGTGATTTCACCCTGGTTGCACTCGATTCGCGGAACATTACTTTTGAATGGGACGGCAAGCAGATTAACCGAAAGATCGAGGATCTCGCCGATCGTTCCGGATCCGGTGCCGGTGCTGCTACAGGCCCAGCTGTCATATCGTCCGCGCCTCCTGCCGGATCACCCGCGGGTCAATCGCAGGCGCAACCGCCCACTCAAGCCTCCGCACCGGCAACCGCGCAGAACGCTCCGCCGCCTTCTGGTCCGTTCGGAGTTGAGATTGGCGCTCCCGGACAATCGCGGCGGGCGTGTCGTCAGGGTGACACTGCACCTGCCGGAACCGTGACGAGCGGTTATCGGAAAAATATGACATCCACTCCCTTTGGAACTGTCTGCGCGTGGGTGGCGGTTCAATGAGAGCGCCCGCTCCCAAAAGATCTAAGAGGAAATTATGAAAACGATCATCATCTGGCTCGCGATTTTACCCGTAATCCCCCTGTTCGGCGCGACGGACAGCACTGCAACTGACGCAACGGCAAAGTCAGCCGCGCAGTCAACGTCCACTGCCAAAGCAGCCGATCCCGCGTCGAAAGCCCGCCTCCCGCTGGTTATTCCTAAGACGGCCACGCCGAACAGCAATGGGACCTTCAACTACACCGACGAGCAAGGCAAGCAATGGGTCTACTCGAATACCCCCTTTGGAGTAGTTCGCGTGCCTGGGTCCGTGACATCGCAAAACGAGGCCACTCGTCGTCCCGAACTAACCCGTTCATTCGATCTGGGCGATTCGGTCAGGTTTGAGCGCCCCACTCCCCTCGGCCCCGTCAAATGGGAGAAAAAAAAGACTGACCTGACGGATGCCGAACGCCATCTTTTCGAATCTCAACACCCGTCTTCTCAATCTGCCGCTACAGCATCGAATCCGGAATCTCATGACTAGATTGACTCAGTTTGCGCGTCCTTCCTGTTTGATCCTACTCGCGGCAGTCCTGCTGGCGGGAGTCTGTTTGAACGCTCAGGCGCCGCTTCCTGGCACTCAGCCCGCGCAGCCCGCGCCCAATGTTCCCGGCGGTCTGAATCTGACTAACGCTTCTTTGACCGAAGTCATCAGCCTGTTAGCTCAGGATCTCCATATCAACTACATCATCGACCCCTCCATCAAAGGGGGCAGCGTCACCATTAATACCTATGGCGCGGTGCATGACGTGGACCTCATGCCTCTGTTGCAGACCATCCTCCGAATGAACGGCCTGACTATGGTTCAGGTAGGCAACATCTACCGCATCATTCCGCTGGCGAATACCACCCGCCAACCTATTAGTCCCATCACGGAAGCGGATCCGTCTAAGCTTCCCGATGATGAACGGCCCGTACTGGATCTTGTCTTTCTGCGCTACATGACGTCAGGCGAGATGTACAAAATACTTCTGCCGTTTATCGGGGAAGGTGCTCAGATTACGAGTTACGATCCAGCCAATCTTTTGATCCTTCTGGACAACAGCCGTAACATGCGGCGTAGTCTTGAACTGATAACTCTTTTCGACAGCGAAAACTTTGCCGGTAAGCGTGTCCGGGCCTATGAGACGAAAAATGGGCGGCCCAGCGATCTTGCCAAAGATCTCGATACAGTTTTTCAGGCCTATGCCCTTTCCGACAAAAACGGAGCTGTAAGGTTCCTCGGCATCGATCGGATCAACACGATTCTCGCGATCGCTCCCAATCCCGGTGCTTTCGCCGAAGTCGATACCTGGATCGCCAAACTTGATGTTCCCGCTCGCGTCCAGGCTGGATCCATCGACAACTATGTCTACAAACTCAAGTACGCCCGCGCCGAGATCATCGGCAGCGTAATTATGCAATTGTATGGTGGGACCGCTCCGACAATTGGTTATCCCGGTGTCGGCAATGCCGCGGGTCTGAACAATATGACAGGCGCGAACACCTTCGGGGGCAGCGCCTTCGGTCAGTCGGCTGGAATCAGTCCCTACGGGACCAACACTGGGCTTCAGGCTGGAGCTGTCAATCAGTTCGGCACTAACAACGGACTGGCCGCAGGCAACGGGGTGGGTACAAACACTCTCGGCGGTTCGCCACTTACTGGCTTGCCCAACACAAACCAGGACCTTGCCGGCAACGGACTCGCCGGAAACGGTGTCGGACTAGCCGCGGATCGCACCGGAACGTTTCTCGGAGCAGCCGGTCAGGGAATCCGTTACACCGGACCCAGAATCATTCCGAATCCGTATGACAACACTTTATTAGTTCAGGGAACGCCCATACAGTGGGACCAGATCAAGCGTCTGGTCGAACAACTCGATGTTTCGCCCCGTCAGGTTCTTATCGACGCTAAGATTTACGAGATCGACCTGACGGGCGATTTGACGGCCGGCGTTGAGGCGTTTCTGCAAAAGTCAGGTACCGCCAACGCAACCGTCCCCGGGCATCAGCTTCTCGGCAACTCTTACAGTGGGGGAACTCCTGGCCTCAATCTGACAGGTGGCCTTCTCGTCGGCCAGGCGCGTCAACTTCTGGGTTACCTGCAGGCTAACGAGACGACCACTAAGACCAAGGTTTTATCCGCGCCCAGCATTATCGCCACCGATAGTATTCCGGCGTCCATAACTGTTGGCGATACCGTCCCGACACTTACTTCCACCGCCGCTTCGGGAGTCCAGGTTGGTGGTTCCACCGCTTTCGCTAATACCGTGGGAAGCGCCAGCACCGGCATTGGGCTCAACATTCTGGCACGGGTAAACTCCAGCGGCGTAGTTACCATGGTGATCAACCAGAACGTTACCGCGCCTATCCCCAGTCCTCTCTCGAACAGCGAAGTGAGTATCAATTCGCCGTCATTTTCCAACCGCAACGTCAGTACTCAGATCACCTGCGAAGACGGCGATACCGTGGCTATCGGCGGCATTATCGAGGAATCGGCCTCGGATACTACTTCCGGTATTCCTTTTCTTGACCGGCTGCCTTATGTCGGTTTCGTATTTGGAACCAAATCCCGGCAGACTACCCGGACTGAGCTGATTATCTTTCTTACGCCGCGCGTTATTTACGACACCACGCAATTGACGGACGCAACCCAGGAGCTCAAGGAGAAAGTCAGGGGCCTGCGCAATATGATCAAAGAATAGCTGCCGCTACAATAGGAACCTAAATAACCTATTGTCCGCTCCGAAGTCGGAGATCCCGTCCTCTGAACAGTGGACGCTGATCCGCAACGCTCGCCAGTTGCTTACTTTGCAGGGGGCGAGTGGGCCCCGCCGCGGGCCTGCACTCTCACAACTTGGAATCGTATCAGGCGGAGTTATTCTCATCCGCAACGGTCTCATTGAAGACGTAGGACCCGCACGCCGCGTGGAAAACCTCGCGGGTTCACGGCACGCGCACGAAATTGATGCGGCCGGCAAAATCGTGATGCCCGCATTTTGTGATCCCGACCGTGCTCTCATCGCGCCCGAAAATATTGAGGGTCATGGTTCTTCCGCAGCCGCTGGCTTCCGCAAGACTTCGCGCAAACGTGTACTCGGTCTGGCGACGAATTCGGTGTCCGAGTGCGTACAATATGGCTGTCTCACTGTAGGCAGCCATTCCGGCGTTGCGGGCGACCTGAAGAGCGTTCTCAAGTTACTCCGAACCCACCGATTGATCCAATCGAAACCTCTACGCATCCGCTCGATTCTGTCCCTTCGGATTACATCCGAAGACGGAGGCAGTGACGCCGCTCTGCTCGAGCTGCTGGCCAATGTTTGGATGCCCTCTGTCCATCGCGATAACCTGGCGAGCGTCGCCGAATTCACCCTGGGCGGTCCGCACCCGGATGAAGACCTGCCCCTGGTGCGCCGCGCTGCCGTGGCCGCCGCTACGCAGGGGTTCACGCTTCGTCTCCGCTCCCTCGATGTGCCTCAGCCTGCCTTGCTGCAACTGGCGTTGGCATCCGGGGCCATGGCGATCGTAGCTCCTCCCGATTCGCTCCGCGCCTTTGCCGGCCCTCTCGCGGCTCTCGGTTGCGTCCGCGTTATCCCCGTTTCCGCGGCGTTCGATCAACCGGATCAAGCCGCCGTCAATCTGCGCAACACCATCAACGAAGGTTCCGCTATCGCTCTCGCTTCCGGTTCTCCGAGCCGCCGTCAATTTTCCACGGCCAACATCCAGTTCATCCTGCATCTGGCGGTGGAACGTCTCGGGCTCACACCGGAGGAGGCCATCATGGCCGTCTCTTACAATGCTGCTTGCGCGCTGCGTATGTCGCGCGCCACGGGCTCTCTGGAGCCTGGCAAATCCGCCGACATCCTGATCATGGATGTGCCCGACTATCGTGACCTCGCGCGCCGCGCCGGACACCACGACCTCAGCCTGGTCCTGCATGCGGGGCGCGTAATCTGGCGTGCCGCTCCATTAATTCTCGATTAAGCGGGCAACAATCGATCGGGGCGCGCGTCCTTCAGCTTCGAGGAGTTCTTCATGCGCCAGATACATCTGAAAACAACGGTCTTAACTTCTTGCTTGCTGCTCGTTGCGGGCACGTCCGCCTTCGGCCAATGGTCGCGCTTCGGTTCCCCGCAGCCCGATCGCCAACTTTTCGATCAGGCACGTTCAGATCTCGATCGTGCCAGTCGCTACACCTATGCCTCGCGCTCCGATATCAAGCGGTTCGACGAGGCGCGCAGCCATCTCTTCGGTTTCGAAAGCCGCTTCGATCAGGGCCGTTACGACAAACACCAGCTGGACGAAGCCGTCTCGCATATTCAGTCCGTGGTGGATCGCAACTCGCTCGATCCGCGTGACCGTGGCGCCTTGTCCGACGATCTCCGCCGCATGCGTGACTTTCGCGCCTATCGAGAGCACGGCGGTCCCTACTGAGACATCGAAGTCCTAACACAGATTTGCGCTAATGCGCGTGGCCGGGATGGTGGTGATGGTGCGCGTGCTCCGTCTCCACCGCGATCACGCACCCTGTGTCAGAGATCGCGCAACTGTCATGCTCGAACTGAATTGTCGTGTGATAAATGCTGAAACGGTCACCCAGCAGTCCCTTAATGTTCTGCAGAATCCGGTCGCTCAGCGAAGGCGGCATATCCTCGATCAGTACATGACAGCTGAGTGCGTGCGAATGCGAGCCGAGGCTCCAGATATGGAGGTCGTGGACACCCAGCACCCCATCCACCGACCTTACTGCTTCGGCCACGTCATGCAACTCGATACCGCGCGGCAGCCCTTCCAGCAGAATGTTCAGCGATTCCCTCGTGATGTCCCACGCCGTCCATATGATCAGCACGGAAATCGCGATCGACAGCACCGGATCGATTCGGTTCCATCCCGTCGCGCGAATCACCACTGAAGCCGCTACGATCGCCGCCGATCCAATCAAATCGCCCATCATGTGCAGAAAAGCGCCCCGCACATTGATATCGCCGCTGCCCGAACGCCGCAGCGCGAGCATTATCCCGCCGTTCAGCAGCACCGCCGCGGATGCCACCCAGAGCATCACGTTCGTATCCACGGCCGCCGGATGCATCAATCGAGCCCAACTCTCGTAGACGATCCATACCGAAAGAACAATCAGCGTCAGTGCATTGATGAAGGCTGCCAGCACGCCCGCCCTGTGGTATCCGAACGTCCTGCTTTCGTCCGCCGGTTTACTTTGAAACCACGCGGCCAGCGCAGCCAGCAGCAGCGCCAGCGCATCCGTCGCATTGTGGCCCGAGTCGGAAACCAGCGCCAGGGAATGCGCTTTCAAACCCGCCACCAGTTCCACTACGACAAACGCGCTGGTTGCGGCCAGTGACCACATCAGTACGCGTCGTGATTCGTGTTCGTGATGGTGCGAATGCACTGTTACTTCCCCTTCTGATTGTAGAACCAGTTACCCTGAAACCTGAATCAGCCGCTCCGCTCATGAATACGAAGAACCGGAAATTCAAAATTGAGCGTTACGCCGCCTCCGCTGCTGCGGTAACGGCGGTCGTTCTTCTCCTCTACAAAGTCATCCCCGCTAACGCTACCTCCGCAGTGCTGATCATGCTGCTCGTGGTCCTTGTGGTAGCCACGGCCTGGGGACTTTCCGAAGCCATCTTCACCTCAATTCTGGCGGTTCTCGGCATTAACTTTTTCTTTCTGCCTCCCATCGGAACTTTCACCATATCCGATCCCGAAAACTGGGTGGCGCTCTTCGTATTTCTGGTAACCGCGGTCACTGCGAGTCAGCTCTCCGCCCAGGCCAAACGCCGCACCGAAGAAGCCATCGATCGCCGCAACGAACTCGGCAGTCTCTACGAGTTGAGCCGGGCCATGCTGATGGATGAGGCGCCCGACGCCATACGCATTTCCGTCAATCGCATCGGCCAGATTCTCGAACTCCGCCACGTTGCGTTCTACGACCTCGCCGCTAACCAACTCTATGGCTCGCTGGAGAATTCCCACACCACTCAGTCCGACCTGATGCGCGTTGCGGCCACTGGCGATTCTCTCGAATCCGGCGATCTGGCCGTTGTACCGGTCAGGCTGGGAGCCCACACCGTCGGGAGTCTTGCCCTCGAGGGCGGTCATGTAAGCCTTGCCATTCGGGATTCCATTGCCAGCCTTCTTGCCATCAACTATGAACGAATCCGGGCTCTTGATCGCGCCGCCGCCGCTGAAGTCGCCCGCCGCAATGAAGAGTTCAAATCCTCTCTTCTCGATGGCCTGGCGCACGACCTGAAAACTCCGCTTACCGCTATCCGCACCTGCATTACTCGGCTGATCACCATTCCGCCGCGCACTGAAGAGGTCCGCCAGGAACTCCTCAGCATCATCGATCAGGAGTCCGTTCGCCTCGAACAGACCATCACCGAAGCCATCGAGCTCGCGCGCATCGAATCACAGAAACTTCAGCTATCCCGGCAGCCTTGCCGCATCGCTGACCTGCTCCGGACTGCCGTCGAGGAGACCCGTGACGAGAACCGCGCCCGCTATTCCGTCCGTGCGCCGGAAAATATCGAATTGTCGGTGGATGCGGAACTCCTGCGTCGCGCTGTCGCTCAGTTACTCGAGAACGCCCGCAAATACGGGCCGCCTGATTCGCCCATTGTCGTTTCCGCCGAAGCCGAAAAGTCCCAGGTGATTATCACGGTCAGCGATTCTGGCCCTGGTATTGCTCCGGACGAAACAGAACGTATCTTCGATAAGTTCTATCGCGGCCGCCGTACAAGAACTAAATCCGAAGGTACGGGCATGGGCCTCGCGATAGTGAAAGGTATCATCGAAGCACACGGCGGTAAAGTGAGAGCGCGCAATCGTGATACCGGGGGTGCCGAAATATCCCTGGCTCTGCCGCTGACCGCCGCGTGATAAGCGCGGGCTAATAACTCCATGAATAACGCCACCGTTCTGGTAGTAGACGATGAACCGCAATTGCGCCGCGCCATGCGGGCCACCCTCACTGACCTCGGTTACTCCGTCATAGAAGCCAAAACGGGCGAAGAGGCCCTCGCCATGCTGCGCCGCGAATCGGCCGACCTCATACTCCTCGATCTCAATATGCCCGGCATCGGCGGCCTCGAAACCTGCCGCGCCATCCGCGAATCTTCTGACCTTCCGATCATCGTGCTTTCCGTTCGTAACACAGAGCGCGACAAGGTCGAGGCTCTCGACGCCGGAGCCGACGATTACGTCACTAAGCCCTACGGAATCCAGGAGTTGCTTGCGCGTATTCGCGCAGCTATCCGCAGGATGCCCGCGTCAGCCGACTCATTGCCGGAGACTTTCTCGAGCGATGATCTTCAGATCGATTTCGCCACTCGACGCGCCACCGTCGCCGGAAAAAGCATCCGTCTGACGCCCAAAGAATACGACCTTCTCCGCTTCCTCGTCAGTCATCCCGACAAGCCCATTCCTCACCGTAAGCTCCTCCAGACCGTATGGGGACCCGATTATGGCGATGAAGTCGAATACCTTCGCGTCACCATAAATCAGCTCCGTAAAAAAATCGAGACAGAGCCCTCCAAACCGAAGTATTTACTCACCGAACCCTGGGTCGGTTACCGCTTCGCCACCAAACACCAACCCGAATAATCCGCCCGGCAAGAAACTCCTGACGCCGGTCAGGCGTGGGTTTTTCCACCCCGCGCAGCAACGTCGTATCACAAACTCCTGACGCCGTCCTTATGGACTTCTGATGTACGGAGACCTACCCTCGAATTGGGTAAAGTGCCATGAAGCGCCAACCAGTAATACTCACACCGATCGAACAAACCCCGGCTCCCAGCCGGCAGCTCGACCTGGTAGTTCCGTTCACCACGCCGCAGTTAACACGTGTCGCCCTCGACGAAGCGGAGCGGCTTTCGAAGGGACTCAATGCGGCGATCCGTGTCGTCAGAGTGCAGGTAGTTCCGTATCCCCTGCCCATCGACCAGTCGCCGGTTTACCTCGGATTTTTACGGCAACAGCTGGAAAATATCCGACCGGACCTCGAGTTGCACGCTGACCTGCGACTCGCACGAGATTTTGAACCGGCTCTGGAAGGCGCGCTGAATCCCGATTCAGTCGTCGTTCTCGCCTCTGCGAAGCGCCCCTGGACCACTCGCAACGAGCGGTTGGCCCGAACGCTCCGCAAAAAAGGATATACCGTATGCCTGACGTAATTTACAGCTTGATGATCGTCGCGTTTTTCATAGTCGCGTGGTACTTCGTCCGCGCCTGCGAAAGGCTTTGATTATGGAATACCTGATTGCTGGACTCGTCTCTGTCGCGCTCGGCGTTTATCTTCTCTACGCCCTGTTGCGCCCCGAAAAATTCTAGTGTTACCGAGCCGCGACTGTAAAGAAGCGGTATCACTAAAGCTCAGTTTTGGAAGGTAATGTATGACTTCGAATGGTTGGTTGCAAATCGCAATTTTCTTCGCTCTTCTTCTGATCACGACGAAGCCTCTCGGTTCGTTCATAGCCACCGTGATCGAAGGTAAGCGCAATTTCCTCACGCCCGTTCTGGGGCCGGTCGAGCGCTTGATTTACCGAATCTGCGGAGTCAAACGGGACGCCGAGGGACAGCCCGAGGAACAGCACTGGACCCGTTATGCGGCCGCCCTGCTGGCCTTCAGCGCATTCAGTGGGGTGCTGCTCTACGCGCTGCAGCGCCTCCAACTCCTGCTTCCGTTTAACCCACAAGGTCTGGGAGCGGGCAATGTAAGTCCGGATCTGGCTTTCAATACTTCCGTCAGCTTTGATACCAACACCAACTGGCAGAGTTACGTTCCGGAAACAACCCTGAGTTACTTCGTCCAGATGACGGGCCTCACCGTTCACAATTTCTTATCGGCCGCGGCTGGCCTCGGCATCGCGATTGCGCTCGTGCGCGGCTTCGCTCGCCAGTCTGTTAAAACCATCGGAAACTTTTGGGCCGATCTGACTCGCGGAACTCTCTATATCCTCCTGCCGATCTCGATTCTCGCCGCACTCCTGCTCTGCTGGCAGGGTGTGATTCAGAATCTGAATCCCTACACGGTGGCGACAACTCTCGAAGGTGCAAAGCAGACCATCGCCCAGGGGCCGGTGGCTTCTCAGGAAGCCATCAAAATGCTCGGTACCAACGGCGGCGGATTCTTTAACGCCAACTCCGCTCACCCGTTCGAAAATCCGACGCCTTTGTCTAACATGCTGCAAATGTTTCTGATCTTCCTGATTCCCGCGGCATTGACTTACTCCTTCGGCAAGCTCGTTCGTGACACCCGCCAGGGTTGGGCCATCTTTGCCACCATGAGCGTCCTCTGGCTCGCAGGCGTAGGCGTGGCCTATCACTACGAACAGCGCGGCACGCCGGTTCTTGAAAAAGCCGGTATCTCCATGGTCGCTACTGACGCCCAAACGGGCGGCAATATGGAAGGTAAAGAGACTCGGTTCGGTATCGCTGATTCCGCCCTCTTTGCCGCCGTCACTACTGACGCCAGTTGCGGCGCGGTCAACGGCATGCATGACAGCTTTACCGCGCTCGGCGGTCTGGTTCCGCTCTTTAATATCGAACTGGGAGAGGTGGTCTTCGGAGGTGTAGGCGCGGGGCTCTACGGCATGCTGATGTTCGCCATTCTCGCTGTATTCATCGCGGGACTAATGGTCGGCCGTACTCCCGAATACCTCGGCAAAAAGATCGAACAAAAAGAGGTCAAGATGGCGATGATCGCCATGCTGGTGCTCGCCGCCAGCGTGCTGCTCTTTGCCGGAGCCAGTTCCGTTATGCCTTTCGCTAAAGGCGCTTATTGGAATCCGACCGGGCCTGCTGCGGCGAACACCAATAACCCCGGCGCCCATGGTTTCACCGAGATTCTTTACGCCTACTCGAGCGGTACCGGTAACAACGGCAGCGCCTTCGCCGGCCTGAACGCCAACACCCCCTGGTACAACGTGACCATCGGGCTCTCAATGCTGATCGGCCGCTTTCTGATGCTTCTGCCGCTCCTTGCCATTGCCGGCTCGCTGGCGGCTAAAAAACAAGTCCCGGTTTCAGCCGGAACCTTTCCTACTCACGGGCCTCTCTTTGTCACGCTCCTTCTCGGAGTGGTTGTCATCGTCGGTGCGCTGACTTATTTCCCGGCGCTTTCCCTGGGTCCGATTGTCGAACATTTGATGTAAGTGGAGTTAATGAGCCATGGCTATTCAATTACAGGATCCGATCGAGTCTAAAGTGATGGAAACACCCGAGAATCCCGATTCGACAGCGCTCGGTCTGTCGCGGGGTAAACGCGCTCGCCCCCTTTTCGATCCGCCCATCGTTCGCCGCGCCATTGTCGATTCCTTCGTCAAGCTGAGCCCGATGACTCTGGCGAAGAATCCCGTGATGTTCGTCGTCGAAGTCGGCGCCGCTCTCACCACCATCCTCATGATCCGCACTATGGTCAATGGGGCGCCTGGCGTCGGATTCGAAATGCAGATCGCCGCCTGGCTCTGGTTCACGGTGCTCTTCGCGAACTTCGCCGAAGCTATGGCCGAAGGTCGCGGGAAAGCTCAGGCCGATAGCCTCCGCAAAACCAAAACCGATGCCATGGGCAAGAAGATCATCGGCGAGGGCCGAATCGAAATGGTCTCCACCGCAACCCTCCGCAAAGGCGACGTCTGCATGTGTGAGCCCGGCGACATCATCCCCGGCGATGGCGATGTCATCGAAGGTATCGCCAGTGTGGATGAATCCGTAATCACCGGTGAAAGTGCTCCTGTCATCCGCGAGTCCGGTGGTGATCGCAGCGCCGTTACAGGTGGCACCAAAGTTCTGTCGGACTACATCAAAGTCCAGATCACTTCGAACCCCGGTGAAACGTTTCTCGATCGCATGATCGCCCTTGTCGAAGGTGCGCAGCGCCAGAAAACGCCTAATGAGATCGCGCTCAACATTATGATCGCCGGCCTCACCCTCATCTTCCTTCTCGCCGTCGTAACTCTCGCGCCCTTCGCGCACTACAGCGTCGATCAGGCCAAAGCCGGTTCCGTACCCACTGTTATTGTTCTCGTTTCTCTGCTCGTATGCCTGATCCCCACCACCATCGGTGGCCTCCTTTCCGCCATCGGCATCGCAGGTATGGATCGCGTCATGCAGCACAACGTGCTGGCCATGAGCGGCAAAGCAGTCGAAGCGGCCGGAGACGTTAACACCCTGCTGCTCGATAAGACCGGCACCATCACTCTCGGCAACCGTCAGGCTGTCGAATTCATTCCGGCCAACGGCGTTTCCGAAGGTGAACTCGCCAATGCCGCCCAGCTTTCGAGTCTGGCCGACGAAACCCCTGAAGGCCGCAGTATCGTTGTGCTGGCCAAAGAGAAGTACGGCTTACGCGGACGTGAAGTCGGAGCCCACGAAGCCGTTTTCGTTCCCTTCACTGCGCAGACCCGCATGAGCGGTCTCGATTATGAAGGTCGCGCCATCCGCAAAGGTGCGGCCGATTCCGTCCGTCAGCACGTCACGGCGCTCGGCGGAGCGTTTCCAAAAGATGTCTCGGATGCGGCCGACGCAATTGCCCGCACCGGCGGAACTCCTCTTGTTGTCTCCGAAGACGACCGTACCCTCGGTGTCATCCATCTCAAGGACATCGTCAAAGGCGGGATGAAAGAGCGTTTTGCGCAGATGCGCGCCATGGGTATCCGGACCGTCATGATCACCGGCGATAACCCGCTTACCGCAGCCGCCATCGCCACTGAAGCCGGCGTCGACGACTTTCTCGCCCAGGCCACGCCGCGCGACAAACTGGATCTCATCAAACGCGAACAGGCAGGGGGACGCCTCGTCGCCATGACCGGCGATGGAACCAACGACGCGCCCGCTCTGGCTCAAGCCGACGTGGGTGTCGCCATGAACACCGGAACGATGGCGGCCAAAGAAGCCGGTAACATGGTCGACCTCGATAGCAACCCGACGAAGCTCATCGAAATCGTCGCTATCGGCAAACAGTTGCTGATCACGCGTGGCGCCCTCACCACTTTCTCGATCGCCAATGACGTCGCCAAGTATTTTGCGATCATTCCCGCGATGTTCGCCGTCACTTACCCCGCGTTGAATCGCCTGAACATCATGGCGCTGCATTCGCCGGAGAGTGCCATCCTCGCGGCCGTAATCTTTAACGCGCTGATCATCATCGCGCTCGTGCCTCTGGCTCTGCGGGGCGTTAAATACCGCCCACTCGCCGCCGGCGCGTTGCTGCAGCGCAATCTTTTGGTCTATGGACTCGGTGGCGTCATCGCCCCCTTCCCCGGCATCTGGATCATTGATCGTTTGCTCGGGCTTTTGCACCTTGCGTAAGGAGATACTCACATGCTTTCCGAATTGAAACCCGCCATCCTGATCACCGTGGTCTTCACGGTCCTGACCGGCATCGCCTATCCGCTGGCCGTGACCGGACTCTCGCAGGCGATGTTCCACCACCAGGCCAATGGCAGCCTCATTGAGCGCAACGGTGTGGTGGTCGGCTCCGAACTGATCGGGCAAAATTTCTCGAAGCCCGAGTACTTTCACCCGCGTCCTTCCGCCGCAGGCATGAATGGTTACGATGCCACCTCATCCGGAGGCTCTAACCTCGGCCCTACCAATCCGGCCCTGGCCGACCGCCTCACTAAAGATGCCGCGCAATTCCACAAAGATAATCCCGATTACGCGGGACCGATTCCGGCGGATGCGATAACGGCATCGGCCAGCGGTCTTGACCCGGAAATCTCGCCGGCCAACGCTATGGCCCAATCGGCGCGCGTAGCCAAAGCTCGGGGCATCACTCAGGAAGCGCTGGTAAATCTGATTAGTTCGGTCAGCCGGCAACGCGATCTCGGTGTCTTGGGCGAGCCCCGCGTGAACGTCCTGGCCCTCAATCTGAAGTTGGACGCCACCGCCCCCATCGCTCACTAAATGTCCTCTCGCGAATTCACGCGCCCCGATCCCGACCAGCTCCTGCGCCAGATTCAGGCGCAGGAAGAGCATGAAGCCCGCGGTCGATTGAAAATCTTCCTCGGCTACGCTCCCCGTGTCGGTAAATCGCAGCGCATGTTCGATGAAGGCCGCCGTCGCAGAAAACGTGGTCAGGATGTGGTCATCGGAGCCATCCAGACCAAAGGTTCCGAAGACCTGGCCGATCTCATCCGCGAGTTCGAAGTCATTCCCACCCGCGGCGATGTCATCGACGTGGACGCTATTTTGGCCCGCGCCCCTCACGTCTGTCTCATCGACGAACTGGCTCGCGTCAATCCCCCCGGCAGCCGCCACGCTCATCGCTGGGAAGATGTCGAAGAGCTTCGTGCCCATGGCGTCAACGTAGTCAGTGCCATTAACCTGCAGCACGTGCGCGAACAGCAGGATAACGTCGAGCGCATCACCGGACGCCGTTCCACTCACTCCGTGCCGGAAAGCTTCATCCACTCCGCGGATGACATCACTATCGTCGATGTCCCCGCTGAAGAGTGCCGGCATCATGGCGCCAAAGGTCTCACTCCGGCCCAGCTCTCGGAATTGCGCGAGCTCGCTCTCCTGCTCGCGGCGCATGTAGTGGAGAAGCAACTCCAGCGCTACATGGACGCTCACGGCATCATGCAGAGCTGGGGCACCCAGGAACGTGTCCTCGTTTGCATCACCCCGCGCAGCAGTGCGCGAGTCATGCTCGAAAGCGGTGCCCGCGGAGCCGCTCGCTTTCATGGCCAGCTTCTTGCCCTCTATGTCCGTCAGCCGGATTTGTCACGGGAAGCCGGCGAAACCGTCGACCAGAATCTCGACCTCGCCCGCAAGCTCGGCGCGGAAGTGCACATAATAGATGGTCCGGATCCTATGAGCGCCATCATCCGTTTTGCCCGCGAACAGCGTGTCACCCAGATTTTCATCGGCCACTCTGGCAAGCCTGCGTGGAAGTTTTGGGCGGAAGCCCCCGTCGACCGCCTCCTGAAAGAAGCCGAAGGAATCGACGTGCGACTCTTTCCCAACGCCGCCTGACGTCACGCGATGCTCAAACGCGGCTCGCTTAAAATCTTCCTCGGTTACGCCGCCGGGGTTGGCAAAACGTATCAGATGCTCACCGAAGCCCAGGAACTTCGCAAGCAGGGCAGGGACGTGGTCATCGGCTACTTTGAGCCGCATGGCCGTCTCGAAACCATTGCCCGCACTGAAGGCCTTGAGTTCGTTCCCCGCCGTATCTACCAGCACCGCGGCTCAACCTTCGAAGAGATGGATGCCAATGCTGTGATTGCGCGCAATCCTGAGGTCGCCGTCGTCGATGAGTTTGCTCACACCAATGTCCCCGGTTCACCCCGCCCCAAGCGCTGGGAAGACGTCGCGGCCATTCGCGATGCGGGAATCGACGTTCTCACCAGCCTTAACATCCAGCACATTGAAAGCTTGAATGATCAGGTCTGGCACGTCACCGGCGTTCGCGTGAGAGAGACGATTCCGGACTGGGTGGTTCAGGAAGCCACCGAGGTCGTCATGGTCGACGTCACTCCTCGCGCCCTGTTGCATCGTCTCGAAAGGGGCGTCGTCTATGCCCCCGACAAGGCTGCTAAGGCCCTTGAAAACTTCTTCACGGAAAGCAACCTCAGTGCTCTCCGCGAACTCGCTCTGCGCCAGACTGCTCATCAGCTCGAAGAGAAGCGGGAAGACAGGGAAGAAACTTTTAACTCCACTGCGCCCCTGCCGCAGACCGTCATCTCGGAGCACTCCGGCCGTCCCGAACATCTTCTGATCTGGCTCACCCCGCATCCCTCCACCGCCATGCTGATTCGCCGTGGACGCCGCGTCGCCGATTACCTCAATTCGTCATGTAGCGCCGTTTGCGTCGGACACCATCCCGATCTTGATCGCTACCTTGAGTTCTGCCGCAACCTTCGCATCGACACTGAGACCATCGAAGGCAAAGACTACGCCAAAGCCGTCGCCGACTACGCGCGCACCCACGGCATCACCCAGATCTTCGCCACGCGCGCCGCACCCGACATTCATAAATTGGTGCACCTCGCCCGCGACATGCAGGTCACTATCGTCTCGGAAAGAGTGCGCGGTAATACATAATAAAAGCCATTCCTCTATGGCTGAAACGAGTTCGCCGCGCCGCGTCACAGACCTCGAACGGAGCGCTTTCTGGATATATGGCGTCACCGCCCTGGTCATGCGCGAGCCGATCAGTCTGGTAGTCCGCCATTCGGTAGAGGCAGGCTTTGGTGACTGGCAGGTTCGTCTCGAATTACTCCGCCTGGGCATGGTTCTGCTCGTCCTCTCCCGGCTCTTCCTCTCGGTCGGGCTTTACTTCGAACGGGTTTACATGCAATCCGGTGCTGCTGAGCTCTATCCGAAACGCAGCTATCCTGTCGATTTTCTCGCCGGACTCGTCCAGTTCCTCGCAGCCGTAGCCGTTGCGACTTCCATTGGTCTCCACAGCCGGACCTCCGCGGGCTACTCGCCCTTCCTGCTCCTCGTAGCCTTGTCTCTGATAGTGGATTGGTTCTGGCTGGCAACCGCTGCTCTGCGCGCCTCGTCTTCGCTGGGTCTGATTACCCGCGCCGCTTGGGTCAACACGGGGATGCTGATCACAGGCATGCTGGTTTTTCGGATAGCCCGTCTCGCCGGCTTAGACCCCGTGTTCAGTGAGCAGACCGCACTAATCATGCTCGCTGTTGTGATGCTGGTCGATCTTGCGTTCGGGATTACGAGCTACGAAGCGCTCGATTGAAAATGAAATCCGAAAGATTGAAACCTAATCCGAAAGCGTCAACCGCGAACTGCCCGGGCCGACATGGATATGCGCTCCGGTCGCCTGATGCGGCACGGCCGAGCGGAATGCGAAGTAAGGGATGCGTTTCGATTCCAGATAGCGCATCAGCCACGTGCCTTCCGGTTGATCCGGCGTCACCGCGATGTCGATACGCCCCCGGTGATCGAAACCAAACGAACGATGCAGCGCGGTCTCGCCGTCGGCGCTGATCGGCAGAGGCTTGAAGAACCGCGCCGTCCAGGCCGCTTCCAGTTGTTTCCGCTCGTCCGCCGTGAACACCCCGTTCCCGTCGTAGCGGGTGTAAACCTTGCCCGCCCAGTCGGGATGCGATTCCGCCTGTGTCTCGATGCTGGCAATCTCTTTTTCGATCCGGACGTTCTCCGCCATCTGACGCACCAGATCCGCTCTCGTTTGCGCCCATTCCAGATCGGTTTGCGCTCGCTGGAGGTCGGCGCTCGTCGCCTGAGCTTCCACGGCAGCGATCACCCCGGATTCCATCAACTGCTGCGTTTGCAGTAAGGAACGTTGCCGCCGCAGTACCATCCGTTGTGCCACTAAAACCATCTGGTCGGCCTGTTCCGGCAGCAAATCTTTGCTGTAAATGCTTTGTTTCAGGATGGATGAGTCCATCGCGTCCTGCAGATCTTCCTGCGCCCGGTTCAGTCGCATCAACGGTAAAGCACCCACATTCACCAGCTTGCGGACCTGATCGAGGGTCTCTCGCGCTCTGACCACAGTGGAATCGTTGTCATCGGGACGCAGTTCCGGCACGATGGTTTGCGCCGATACACCAGTCAGGAAAAGAGCCGCGAGCGCGGCGATTCGAAAAAGCACTTCAATCTATAGTACGATAATCGTCGGAGGCGAGTTTCTGCCTAAGACGGACTCCACCACACTGACCCAACCCAATACTGAACTGAATCCCACCCTTGGCTGGCAAATTGCCGTTCGCGCGGCCCGGGAAAAGCAAGCCACTGACATCGCGGTTCTTGACCTGACCGGCGTCACCTCGTTCACCGACTTTTTCGTGATCTGTTCCGGCGCCAACATACGCCAGAATCAGGCCATAACTGACGAAATCGGTAAGCAGTTGAAGGCTATCGGCGATCTGCCCAACAGCATCGAAGGCTATGAACAGGGCGAGTGGATTTTGTCGGATTACGGTGATTTCCTGGTCCACGTATTCTCGCCCAAAGCGCGCGAATATTATTCGCTCGACCGCCTCTGGCGCGATGCGAAGCTTCTCGACCTGCCCGCCGAACCCCCATCGCCCGCCGAGTGAAGGTTTTCCTTTACTACATCGGCAAAGCCAAAGACGCCCGCGTCAACGCCATCGCGTCTGACTACATTGCTCGCGCTGCCCGTTATGCCCCCTCAGTGATGTCGGAAATCAGACCCGACCGCGTCGACCTTTGGACCAGGCACCCCTCGGCCAAAAAGATCTTTCTCGATCCCACCGGTCGTACACTCGATTCGCCGCGATTTGCCGATCTGTTCCGGGAAGCCGAGATGCGCGGACACGATCTGGTCTTCGTCATCGGAGGCCATGATGGCCTCCCCCCCGAGTGGCGCGAACGTGCCGACCTGCTGCTCTCACTTTCAGCCATGACGATGCCCCATGAGCTGGCCCGCGCCGTGGTGGCCGAGCAGATCTACCGGGCATTTGCCACTCTCCGCGGTCACCCTTACATCAGATAGTGTTAATTAGCCCTGACCCGCCTCACCGTCAACATCCGCACCGGTTACGTTGAAGCTGTGCGTACACTCACTGTCTTCATCATTCTTTCGACGTCCAGTTTATATGGGCAAACGCTGTTTGGCGTCGGCGTAACCGCTTCATCCCTGGGACTGGGAATTCAGGGCGCAGTCTCCGTCACCGGCAATTCCAATATCCGGGCCGGCTTCAATGCCTTCGACTACAGCGATAACTTCTCGAAGGACGGAATCAGTTACGGAGGCACGCTGAAACTCCGGTCAGCCCAGGTGACTTACGATCAGTTCTTCGGCGGCCACTTCGGCAGCTTCCACATCAGCCCGGGAGTCCTCGTCTACGACGGCAACAAGGGTACTGCCAACGCCAACGTTCCAGCCGGTCAGGCCTTCACTTTAGGCGGCACGACTTTCTATAGCAGCTCCGCGAATCCGGTTGCCGGCGCGGGATCCGTCACTTTCAACAAAGTCGCGCCCATGATCCTCATCGGCTTCGGCAACCTGCTGCCACGCGGCCAGCGCCATTTCGGTCTCAGTATCGATGCCGGTGTCGCATTCGAGGGCTCTCCCAATACGAAGCTGAATCTGGGCGGCGCCACCTGCCTGAACGCCCAGCAGACCGCCTGCGTCAACACCGGATCGGACGCCACGGTTCAGGCCAGCGTTCAATCCGAACAGATTAAGTTAAACAACGATCTCAATCTGCTTCGCTTCTACCCGATCCTGTCCCTTACTTTTAGCTACAAATTCTGAAGCCAGATCGCGGGTTCAGTTAAGACAAGTAGTTCAATAAAGCGCATAAAAAATTCAACCGCACGTGCCCGGAGCAATCCGGGCCGTTTTGCGTTAGGATGACCAAAGGGAGAGCCGCCTTGAGCCTGAAGTTGATCGGCTGCGGATTTTTCGTTCTGGCTGCATTCGGACAATCTCCGTCCGTCAATTCAGGATTCGATGTGATTTCGGTCAAGAGAAATACCTCCGGCGCGAATGACGCTTGGACTCCGCCGCTTCAGCACGGGAAACTGAGATTCACGAATGTGTCGGTCAAAGACGTTCTCAGCCTCGCGTATTATCCGATCGACCTTCGGCACATGAAAGGCGGCGCAGACTGGATCGGGACCGCCGGAGCGCGCTACGATATCGAAGCCACAACCGAGGAGCGAGTGGTCACCGAGGAACGCTATCATCAGATGCTGCAAATGATGCTGGCGGATCGCTTTCAGCTCAGGGTTCATGTGGAAGCCCACGAAGAGCCTGTCTATTTGCTTGTACCCGACAAGAAAGGACTGAAGCTGAAAGCTACGGACCCCAAGTCCTGCGTCCCGGCCTCGCCGGAGGTGACCTTCTTGCCTAACGGTACGGCCTGCGGAACGCCGTATGGCCTCAACGGTACACATTTCGAAGGCACTGGAATGACGACAACAACGCTGGCGCGTTATCTCGGTCTCGTTGCGGGGCGACCGGTGATCGACCGTTCAGGCTACGTCGGAATGGTCGATATCAAGATCGACTTCACGCCCGAAAATAGAGTTTCGCCCGACCCGGATTCCCCGCCTTCGATATTCACCGCTTTGCCAGAACAGCTCGGCCTCAGACTTCAGCCCGAGACTGGCCCAGTCGAAGTCTTGGTCATTGACCACGTGGAACGACCTTCGGAGAATTAAATCTCAGGCGCACACATTTAGCGCACTACCCGGTCGAGGAACTGCTCGACCGAGGCTTGTACACTAATACATTCCCTATCCATGTCCTGGTTTAAGCGAACTCACGATTCCAAGTCTGCCGGGGATGATGCCGCCCGTACGGTCCGCACCGAAGGCCTTTGGCTCAAATGTGGCGGCTGCCGCGAAATCATCTGGAAGAAAGATCTCGAAGCAACTCATAACGTCTGCGGCAAATGCGGCCATCACTTTCGTCTCGATGCCCGGGCCAGGCTTCAGTTACTCTTCGACGGCGGTGTCTATGAAGAACGAGACGCCAGGCTTGCTTCTTCGGACCCCCTCAGGTTTGTCGACCAGAAACCCTATCATGAACGTCTGAAAACCACTCAGGCGGCAACCTCCATGAGCGACGCCCTGATATCCGCCGAGGGCACTCTCGAAGGCCGCCGCGTCAACATCTGCGCCATGGAACCTAAGTTCATCGGCGGCAGCATGGGCGCCGTTATGGGTGAAAAGATCACCCGCGCCATCGAACGCTCCATCGAGTTCCGCTCCCCTCTGGTTGTGGTCTCTGCTTCAGGCGGCGCGCGCATGCAGGAAGGCGCCGTAAGTCTGATGCAGATGGCGAAAATCTCCGCCGCGCTCATGCGCCTTGACGAAGCGCACATCCCCTACATCAGCGTCCTGACCGACCCCACCACAGGCGGCGTCACCGCGAGCCTCGCCATGCTGGGCGATCTCAATATTGCGGAACCCGGCGCGCTCATCGGCTTTGCCGGCCCTCGTGTCATCGAACAGACCATTCGTCAAAAGCTGCCGGAAGGTTTCCAGCGCAGCGAATTCCTGTTGAAACACGGCATGCTGGACGCCGTGGTTCCGCGCTCCGAAATGAAGCATTACATCGCGCAGGCGCTCGAATTCTTTGTAGGGCCTGTCAAACTCGCCGGCGCGGCATGACCTTCGCGGACACTGTCCGGTTTCTCTACTCCCTCGGTCACGAGCTGAAAGCGGTCAAGTGGGACCTCGACCGCATCCGCACGGTCCTCGCGGCTCTCGACGATCCCCAAAACAAAAGTCGTTATATCCATGTCGCCGGTACCAACGGCAAAGGTTCTACCTGCGCCTTGATGGAATCCGCCCTGCGCGCCAGCGGTGTGCGGACCGGCCTTTATACTTCGCCGCATCTCATAAGTCCGGTCGAGCGCATTCAAATTGATGGCCAACCCGTCTCCGAAAGCGTCTGGATCTGGGCGTTCGAGAAAGTTCACCGGGCTTCTGAGGCGCTGCTCGCTCAGGAAAAGATCGACGCCCATCCCAGCTTCTTCGAAACCGTGACCGCCATGGCTTTTGTCGCGTTCGCCGAAGAACCGCTCGACGTTGTCGTCCTCGAAACCGGACTCGGCGGCCGGCTCGATGCCACCAACGTGGTCGAGCCCGAGCTCACGGTCATCACGCCCATCGACTTTGACCACGAAGCTCTGCTCGGCTCCAGCATCGAATCGATCGCGGCGGAGAAGGCCGGCATTCTCAAGCCAGGCCGTCCAACTGTGTTTGCGGAGCAGCGCCCCGAAGCTTTCGGCGTGCTCGAAAAGCGCGCGCTGGAACTCGACTGCCCCGTTCTGCTCTCCTCCGCGTGGCGTGTCAGCGACCTTGCGCTCGAGAAATACGGCAGCCGTTTTCTGCTCAGCGGGACGGAAGAGATTCCCATCGAATGTCTGCTCGCCGGTCACCATCAGGTGGAGAATGTCCGGACCGCCGTCGCGGCGCTCGACTGCGCGGGTTTAACTCCGCCGGCTATCCGCGCGGGCATCAAAGCGGCCAGATGGCCTGGCCGTCTCGAACGCGTGGCCGTGGATCCCGATGTGATTCTCGACGGCGCGCACAATCCGGCCGGCGCTCGCGCCCTGGCGGCTTATATTCGCGAGTTCTTTGCGGATGAGCCGGTACGGTTAATCTTCGGAGCCATGCGCGATAAAGCCATGGATGAAGTCATCGGCACACTGTTCCCACTGGCTGCGGAGGTGATCGCAACGGCCCCGGATCAACCCCGCTCTCTGAGCCCCGAGGCCATCCGCGAATCAGCCGATCATCCCAATCTGCAGACGGCGCCGAATCTCATTGAAGCGCTGGAGCTAGCGCAGACGAAGCCGATGACGACATTCATCACCGGCTCGCTTTATCTGGTCGGCGAAGCTCACGCGATCTTCGCAAAGGTTTAAGCTAAGCCGCCGCGTGCGCCGGTTCCGCGTGATGGAACTTCACCGACACCAGTTTCGATACGCCCGCTTCCTGCATCGTCACACCGTACATCGCCTGCGCCGATTCCATTGTCTTCTTCGAATGCGTGATCACGATGAACTGCGTATCGATCGACATCTCGACCAGCAGCCTTGTGAGGCGGCCGATGTTGGCTTCGTCGAGCGGCGCGTCCACTTCGTCCAGCACGCAGAACGGGCTGGGCTGATATTTGAAGATCGCCATCAGCAGCGAGAGCGCCGTCAGGGCCTTCTCTCCGCCCGAAAGCAGCAGTACGTTCTGCAACTTCTTGCCGGGAGGCGATGCCACGATGTCGATGCCGCAGTCGTTCAGGTTGCTCTCGTCGGTCAGGCGCATTTCGCCAGCGCCTCCGCCGAACAGAGTCTGGAACGCCTGGCGGAAATTTTCGTTGATAATGGCAAAGGCTTCCGCGAATTTGTGCCGTGAGACTTCGTCGATCTCCTGAATGGCCTTCTCGGTATCGCGGATAGAGTCGAGCAGGTCTTGCCGCTGTGCCGAGAGGAAGTCGTGCCGCTGCTGGGCTTCCTGGAACTCTTCGTAAGCCGCCGGATTCACCGCGCCCAGGTTTTCGATCTTGGTCTTCGTCTCCTGATAGAGAGCTTCGGTTGCCCCCAGCACTTCGGGCGAAGTATCCTCAGGCGCTTCGATCTCAGCGACCCCCACACCCAACTCCTTGCGGCTGGTTTCATCAAGGAATTGCAGCTCAGACTGGCGCCGCGTGAGATCCACTTCAATCTCCGACCTACGCGCGTGGCCTGATTCAATGCGCACACGCAACACGCGCAGGTTTTCGTCTGTCGCCGCCAGCGCTTCGCGGTGCCGCGCTTCCTGTTCCGAAAGATCTACTACCTTGCGATCCGAATCAGACAGCAGTTCCGTGAGGCTCGTGATGCGCTGATCGAGTCCGATGTTGTCCTCGAGAATACGCGCCCGGTTTTCTCCCCAGCGCGAGATCTCTTCAGCGATCTGTGTACGCCGCGCTGACATCTCGCGGAACTGATGTTCGAGGCGACCGAGAGCCGCGCGTTCACCGCGCTGCCGCTCTTCGAGACCCGCCAGTTGCGCACGAAGCACGGCATGTTCTTCGCCGATCCGGTGCGATTCCGTCTGAGCAATCTCGAGCTGCTCGCGCATGGCTTCAAGGGCCTGTTCGCGATCTTCCCGCTCGGTGTCTTTCTGCTCGACGATCGACTGGTTGTGGCGGCGCTGCTCGTGGGCGCGTTCTTCTTCCCGATTCAGACGCTCCAGTTCAAGGCGTGCCACGGATATCCGCGAGTTAGCCCGGTTGATTTCTTCCGCGGCACGGCGCAGATCGTGATCGAGCGAGACCGCCTCTTTTTCGCCCGTCTGCTGCAGTTGCCGCAGACGCTCGAGTTCGGCTTCGAGGGCGGTGGCTTCGCGCTGGATGGCTTCCTGCTCGCTGAGCTTATCTCCCAAAACACGTTCCTGCTCTTTGAGCTGAGCGGCGAATTCGCGCAGTTCGCGCTTCAGCACCAGAGGCCCTGAGGCTTTCTTCCGTCCACCGGTCAACATGCGCCCGTGGTAACTCTGTCCATCCGGCAACAGAAAGTAGCGGTCCGGATAAGCGTCGGCCATGGCACGCGCCTGATCGCGATCCGCCGCGAGATAGCAGGTGGAGAGCCGGGGCAGCAGGTTGCGCGTCTGTCCCGAAAGGCCGTTGGTGAAGCGAATGTGGTCGGTCAACCGCGCCAGAGCGGGGCCGGGCAGGGCATTGTCATCCGTTGCTGCCGTGCCTTCCACCAGGAATGTCGCGCGGCCTTCCATCTCCCCGCGCAACAGAGCCATGCTCTGCTCGGCCTGCTCCCAGTTCTGCACCACAATGTATTCGAGCTCGTCGTGCAAAAATTCTTCCGCAGCCCGTTCCCATGCCGTATCCACTTCGACAAAGTCAGCCAGAACGCCTTCCGGTTTGAACTCGCCGGCTTTACCGTTCTCGAGCGCACCCAGTAATTTCTTAGTTGATTCCGTCGTGTAAGAGTGATGCGAAAGGATGTTTTCGAGCGATTCCCGCTTGGCTCGCACACGCGAACATTCGGCTCTGAGCTGATCGATCTCTGAGCGCAGAGAGTGAGACGCCGAGCGCTTGCCCGACAACCCTTCTTCCGTCGACCGGCGATTGGAAGTGACGTGCTGCAGTTCCAACTGGCGAGTCGCGATGCGCTCGGAGAGTTGCTGCTTCACCCCATCCAGCCGCTGAATCTCGGCGACGGCGAGGCTCTCTTCCCGCGTCACGCGCTCGCGTTCACGCGCAATCCCGGCCAGCCACGTATCGGCCTGGGCAATCTGATTTTTGATGTTCGACGCTTCGCCCAGCAGACGGAGAATTACCGAACGCGATGCCTCAATAGTTTTCTCCGACTCCCGCACGCGCGCCACAATCTGGTCTCTCGCTTCGTTCTTTTCGATCAGCCCGGAGCGGAGTTCCTGCATGCTCTCTTCAAGGGTGGCGAGACTTTCGGTCAGCGCCGAACGTTCCTTGTCGATCTGAACTTGTCGATTCTCGAGCTCACCATTCTCCTGATCGGCGCGCGTCATGCGCTGTTCGATGCTGGCGGCCTCACGAACCTGGGATTCGAGCTTGCCTTTGGCCCGCTCGGCTTCCATATTCATTTCCGCGAGTTTGGCGCGCGCGTCGGTGAGCTGGGCTTCGAGAGCGTAGAAGACTTCCTGTGCCTGCTGCCGCTCGGTGTCTTTGGTGGCCGCTTCGGCCGTCGCGTCGCGCAGTTCGGTGGAGGCCTGTTCGAGAGCCGCCGCTGCTTTTTCGGCTTCGGCTTTCAAGGCGATATAGCGGCCCGCCAACACGGTACGCAACTGGCCTTCCAGCTCGCCTTTGAGTTCCTGATAGCGCTTGGTTTTGGATGCCTGGCGCTTAAGAGAGTTCACCTGCCGGGTGACTTCTTCGAGGATGTCGAACACCCGCGCGAGATTCTGCTTGGAGCTTTCAAGACGCGCTTCGGCCAGACGGCGGCGGCTCTTGTACTTGGTGATTCCGGCCGCTTCTTCGATTACAGCGCGCCGGTCTTGCGGTTTCGATGACAGAAGCTGACCGATGCGGCCCTGCTCGATGATGGCGTAGCTTTCCGGGCCGAGTCCGGAACCCATGAAAATATCCTGGATGTCGCGGAGCCGCGCTTGCCGGCCGTCGATCAGGTATTCGCTCTCGCCGGAGCGGAACAGCCGCCGGGTGATCGTGATTTCGCTGGGCTTCGGGGCCGCGGCAATCTCCTGAACCTTGGGGGTTTCTTCCCCTGCTTCCCCTTCAACTGCCTCGGCGTTTTCGACCCGTAGCTCGACGACCGGAGGCTTGGGAGTCGGGTCGACCAGAACCATCGTGACCGACGCCATCCCTAAGGCTTTCCGGGACTTAGTGCCCGCGAAGATGACGTCTTCCATCTTCGTGCCGCGCAGTGTGCGGGCGGACTGCTCCCCCAGCACCCAGCTGATGGCGTCGCTCAGGTTCGACTTCCCGCAGCCGTTCGGACCCACCACAGCGGCAATTCCTCCGCCGCTGAAACGCAGTTCCGTCTTGTCGCAGAAAGACTTAAAGCCCTGAAGTTCGACTTTCCTTAGCTTGAGCACTTGGGTACCTCAAATGAATCCTAACCTCAACGTATGCGGAAGTAAAGTAGCAACTACCCATCATCCAGTGTTTTCCTCAGGACATCCACAACATCTTGTGCCCCAAATCCCGATCACCGCTTCAGGGAGGGCCAGGCCGGCACCCGCTTTCCGAGGAATGCGGCCACCCCTTCCTTATAATCCTCGCTGTCTAAAAGCCGGTTCCGCAGCTCCCGTCCCACCTTCCCGGCATGCTCCCAATCCCGCCCGCGGGCGCGGTGTACATACTCCAATCCGGCCGAAATCGCCATCGGGCTGGAGTTCGCAATCGATTCCGCCACCGAGCGAGCTTTGGCCAGAGGGTCGCCGGCAATTTCCGTGACCAAACCGTAATCGAGGGCTTCCTGAGCGGTGAAATGGCGTCCGGTCAGGGAAAGCTCGATGGCTCTCCGTTCCCCGAGCGCGTGCTCCACGGAACGGAAGATCAGCATAGGCCAGAGCCCCATGCGGATCTCGGTGAGTCCGAAGTGTGTGTCAGGAGCGGCAAAAACCAGATGAGCGTTGGCGGTGACACCGGTTCCACCTGCCAGTGTGGGGCCGTGAACAGCGGCAATGATCGGGGTGCGGACCCGCTGAATCAGCGTAAACAGCCGTTCGTGGATGGCGGCGAGTTCGCTCTGGTCGGCGTCGATCGATTCCTTGAGATCCATCCCGGCACAGAACGCAGGTCCATTTCCGGAAAGAATGACGGCGCCGGTATTGTCATCTGCGTCGGCCTGCTCGACGGAGTTGACCAGGGCGTGGCACATTGCGAGGTTGAGAGCGTTCCGTTTCTCCGGCCGGTTGAGGCGGATTTCACGGACGCGTCCGGATTGCGTGACTTCAACGAGTTCCTTAGTCAATCTCGATCTCCATTCCGAGTAGAGCCGCTCCAAACGTCTTGCCCTGCGCATCGACACGCAGCGAAACCGTGCCGCCACCTCCCAGAGCCCCGTGCAGCAACAGATTGATGGCGCCTAAATTCGGCAATTCAAACCGCTCGACCTCGCCGCAGACCAGGTCTTCGAAATACTCTTTCACGCGTTCCGGAGTGACTTCGCGCAGAAGGATGGGGTAACGCTCCGGCAAGTACGCGATGACGCCGATGTTGCAGGTGTCTCCCTTGTCGCCGGATCGGGTATGCGCGATTTTACTGAGAGGCACTTTCATGAAATCACCTCAACTCGTGTCTTGATTTCGTCGCGCGGTACCAGAGTGGACCAATAGGCCACGATCTCTCGCACCGGCGGTTTTCCTTCTCCGAATCCAGTGGCTCCGGGCGGTCCGTTGAGAACCAGAGGAATCAGTTCGCGGGTAAAACGGTCGACAGCCTTGCGGTCCTGCCCGCGGACGCCGATGCGCAGTTGCACTTCGGGGGGATCGGGATTGGGCGGAGCGGCTGATCCGTGGCACGCGTTCACACCGAAGAATTCCGTGTAGATGTCGTCGAAGGTAAGCCCGAGATGATCGAGACGCATTCGCACGATGCGATCCGCGGCCACCGCTTTCTGAAGCGCCTGCGGCCAGCTGTAAACCAGCGTTCCAATGGCCTTCCAGCCATCCGTATAACTGATGGAGAGCTTGAGGGTAGGAGGCTTGGGACCGCCCCGAATTCCGCTGAGACGGACCCGATCCGGCCCCACGTCTTCGATGTGAATCGACGTAAAGTCGGCCGTGCAATCGGGCGTCAGATAACGCTTCGGATCGCCGAGCTCATACAGCAACTGCTCTTTGACAGTGTCAGAATGCACCCGCCCGCCGGTTCCCGCATGTTTGGTAACCGTGAAACTGCCGTCAGGCTCGGCTTCAATGATGGGATAGCCGACGTCAGCCATGGCGGGAATGTCTTGCCAGTCGCTGATTCCAAAACCGCCGCCGGCGCTTTGGCAATTGCCCCCCGAGCACTGCGCGCCGCATTCAATGATGTGCCCGGCGATGGTGCCCGCCGCCAGTTTGTCCCAATCGTCCGGCTTCCATTTGTATTTGTGGACCATCGGCGCAAGGGTCAGCGCAGTATCGGTGGAGCGGCCGGCGATCACGACGTCCGCGCCGGTATCCAGCGCTTCCGCCAGAGGAAAAGCCCCGATATAGGCATTAGCGGAGAGGATGCGATCGCGAATTCCCGTGATGGGTTCGTTCGTCTCCATGTCGCGCATCTCATAACCTTTGCCCAGAAACTCATCGAGCCGGTCAAATACGTCGTCACCGAGGACCACCGCGACTTTCAGCCCCGGCGCGGCTTTGAGTACAGCTTGCGCACAAGCCACCGGATTAACGCCGCCCGCATTGGCCACCACCTTGATGCCGCGCTCCTTTAACTTGCCCGCGAGACGTCCGATAAGCGGAGGAAAATCGCGCGCATAGCCAAGGTTGGGGTCTTCCTGCTTCTGCTTTTGCAGAATCGACATGGTGACTTCGGCGAGGTAGTCGAGGACCAGGAAATCGATAGGGCCCTGTTCCACCAGCCGCACGGGCGCTTCCAGCCAGTCGCCCCAAAAGCCTTGTCCGTTAGCAATTCGAATCACGCGATTGTCTCCAGTGCCAGAGCCAGCCCGCGCGGCCGGCTGAGTGCCAGTTCCAGTGCCTGTGTCAGAACGTCACGAGTATCGACCGGATCGATCACTGCATCGCAGTGTCCGCGCGCCGCTGCATACTTTGCATCCAGCCAGCGTTCGTAATCGCCGCGGGTGCGCTCCATTGATTGGGCAAGGTCTTCAGGAATTTGCGCACCGGCTTTTTTTAGCTTGTCTAATTCGACGGAGAAGAGAGCCTGCACGGCGGAATCGCCCTCCATCACGCCGATGCGCGCGGTGGGCCAACTGAAAGTGAAGTTGGGATCGAAGCCCTGTCCCGCCATCGCGTAGTAGCCCGCGCCGCTGGCGTGGTTGGTGGTGAGTACGATGCGCGGCACGCTGGCGCAGGCCATGGTTTCTACCATCTCAGCCCCCGCGCGGATAATTCCTTCACTTTCCGATTCGAGGCCGACCATGAAACCGGAAACGTCCTGTACATAAAGGATAGGAGTTTGCACGCGATCAGCCAGTTCCACAAAATAGGCGACCTTGCGCGCGGTCTCGGTGTAGATGATGCCGCCGATGCGCGGTTTCAGGAACCCCCGGCGGTTGGCAATAAGAGCTATTGGATGGCCGCCGAGACGTGCGTTCGCGCACAGCATCTCCGGGGCGAATTCGGGCTGAAATTCGAGAAAATCCTCCCGGTCGAGAATGCGCGTGAGTAGATCTTCCACGTTGTAAGGCAGGCGGTGATCGGGTGGAAGAACAGCGTAGAGGTCCGCTTTGGGATGCAGCGGTTCCGTAGAGGGGGGCGCCGCGTCCGACATCGGAAATTGGCGGAATCGTGTACGAATCATCTCAAGGCAATCGTCATCGCTCTTTGCGACGTAGTGGGCGACACCGCTGGTGGCATTGTGCAGGTGAGCGCCGCCAAGCGATTCCTGGTCGATCACCTGACCGGTCGCACCTTTGACGAGATTCGGACCGCCGAGGCCCATGAAGCTCGTTTTTTCGACCATGAGAATTACGTCACTGAGCGCGGGGAGATAGGCGCCGCCCGCGATGCAGGGGCCCATCACGGCGGCAATCTGCGGCACACGGAGCTTGCGCCGCATAAGTGAATTATAGAAGAATATGCGGCCCGCGCCGTACTGGCCGGGGAAGATCCCGTCCTGATAAGGCAGGTTGACGCCGGCGGAATCCACCAGATAGACGATGGGCACGCGGTTGCGCATGGCGATTTCCTGCGCGCGCAAAATCTTGGTGATGGTCTCCGGCCACCAGGCGCCGGCTTTGACCGTCGCATCATTGGCGACGATGACAGCGGGTCGACCTTCGATTTTGCCGAAGCCGGTGACGACACCCGCGGCGGGGGCCTGTCCGTCATACCGGTCGTACGCGACTAGCAGGCCGACTTCGACGAAATGGGAGCCGGGGTCGAGCAGACGGGCGATGCGTTCGCGCGCGGTCATCTTGCCGGCCCGATGTTGCTTCTCGATGCGCTCGGCGCCACCGCCTTCGCGCAGAGTGGCTTCGAGGTGGTGGAGCGTATCGACGAGATGGCGCATGTGTGCTGTGCGCGCGGCGATCTGGGCGGCATTGGCGGGATTGGAAGGGTCGGGCATTCGACGATTTAGTTTAGCTGTGATCGAAGGGGCGGCGTGCGGGACCGGTCGAGGTTTCAGTCGCCCCTGGCGCGCACGGGGTGCTGCCGGCGGAAATACAATTCGAACCCAATTGTGGAGAAGGCACGTGAATTGAGGAGGTTAGGCTGTCAATGCGAACCTCAGGCCACGGGGTTCGTTCTTTCAGAAGGCGGAACCTGGCGGAGGCCTGGAATGCGGTAGCCATGGCGATCAATCCTTTCGATTTCCGATCTCACGTTAGGGCATCGGAGGCGCGGGGAACGGGTGCGAAGCGGGTAATGCGATGAAAGCGGGAGAGAAAGAAATTCAATATCTACTTAAAAAAGCACGCAATTTAGGCGAGACGCAAGGGCACTCTAAAATCAATTTGGGCCATTGTCCTGGCTTTCGATGTCCACCTGCTGACTGTTCCATTTGACCGCGCCGGGAGAATCGTTACAATTGCGGGTAAGGAAAGGAAATCCGCCATGATGATTGAGCTACCGGCGGACCTTGGAGCGGCGCTGAAAGCCGAAGCCACCGCCCATGGTGTTTCCGCCGACGGTTACGCGCGTGAGCTTCTTAAGCGTGATCTCGCGCCCTCACTCGAAACCCAATCCTCTGGTGTTCCGTTCAAGACGGGGCGCGGCATGTTCGCCAAATACGGGCTGGCTCCATCTGCCGAGGAAATCGACGCTAACCGCGCCGACATGTTCCGCAACTTCGGCGAAGACATTTGATGATCGCCGCCGTTGCCGATACCCACACGGCCCTTTGGCATTTATTCGATGACGCCAGATTATCCGCGTCCGCTGGCACGGTTATCAGTGAAGCGGCGACCGCACGGCGGAAGATTGCCATTTCGACCACAAGCCTGGCGGAGGTGGTCTATCTGGTCGAAAAGAACCGTCTGCCGCCGTCGGCGTATGAAGAACTAACCCAAGCGCTCGCGGATCCCGAACAGGCTTTTACCGAGGCCGTTCTCACGGCTGCCATTGTTCAATCGATGCGACAGGTATCACGGGCTGAAGTCCCGGACATGCCGGACCGCATTGTGGCGGCAACTGCCGTCGATTTCGATGTGCCCGTCATTAGCCGCGACAGGCGCATCCGAGCCGCCAGCCTAAAGACGGTTTGGTAGCGGGGCCTGGATCTCAACGGCCGACACCACCGCCGCGCCCGAATCCTCAGGGAAACAGGCTCAGGCTTCCGGCAGCGTGAACTGAAAATTCGATCCTCGGCCCCATTCCGACTCGACCCAGATCTGTCCCCCATAACGCTGCACCACGTTCTGGCAAATCGCGAGACCAATCCCGCTGCCCGGATGCGTCTCTGCCGTATGCAGCCGTTTGAACAGCTTGAAGATCACGTCCGTATACTGCGGTTCGATGCCGATCCCGTTATCCTGAACCGAGAACAACCAGTGCCGCCCTTGCCTGCGCGCGCTGAGATGAATCCGCGGTGTCTGCTCGCCCCGGTATTTCAAGGCATTGCTAACCAGGTTGGTGAATAGTTGCACCAGGTGTTTCCCCTGCATTTTCACCTTCGGCAAAGCGCCCACTATAAGCTCGGCGTGGTTTTCCCGAATCGAGTGCGCCAGGCTTTCCCGCGCTTCCTCGGCCGCCTGCGCCGCATCCACCGTGGTTGCCGGAACCTCGGCGACTTCGCTCAATTTCGTATAGTCGAGCAGATCGCGCACCATGACATTCATACGCAGCGCGGACTTGCGAATGATGTCAAAGCACTCCTGGCTTTTATCATCCAGCTTGCCCGCCAGGCGCTGCTGCAGCAATTCCACAAGCACGGCGACGTTGCGCGCCGGCTCCTGCAGATCGTGGCTGGCCGAATAAGCGAGTTGCTCCAGATCTTTGTTGGCACGCGCCAACGCCGCATTGATCTCCCGCATTTCGTCCTGAATGCGCTGCTGATCGGTGATATCCCGCGCAATTTTAGCAGCGCCGATTATCCGGCCGTGAGCGTTTCGGATCGGCGATATGGATACCGAAACCTGCACTATGCGTCCGTCTTTGGCACGCCTTCGAGTTTCGTAATGTTCGACTTTCTCGCCGCGCCCAATCCGCTCCAGAATGTTGGGAATCTCATCTTTCCGCTCCGGAGCCGCCAGAATTGACACATGCTGCCCGATCGCTTCCTCTGCCGTATAGCCGAAGATGATCTCCGCCCCTTTATTCCAGCTTTGAATGATTCCGTCGAGATCCTTGCCTACAATCGCGTCTTCCGAGGATTCGACAATAGCTGACAGACGCAACCGTGCATCGTCCGCGCGGAGAACTGAAAGCTCTCTCTCAAGCTCGGCGTTGCGGGCTTGAAGAGCTTCGACGCTTTCGTGGATCAGGATCAAGTCAGCCGGCACCTAACCTAATGCTAACGAGTGCGCAACTTCCGCAGGCTGATAAACAGGGAGATTCGATACGTTTTGCGCTACTTCAGCCAGACCTTCGGCTCAACGCTCATGCCCGGCCGCAGCAGATGATCGTTGTCCTGTCCCGGGTTGAACCGGATCCGGATCGGCACACGCTGCACCACCTTCACGTAGTTGCCGGTGGCATTCTCGGGTGGCAGCAGACTGAACCGTGCCCCGCTCGCCGCCGCCACGCTTTCGACGAAGCCCTCGTAGTCGCGGTTGTAGGAATCCACATGCAGCGTGGCCCTCTGGCCGGGATGCATCTTCTCGAGTTGCGTCTCTTTGAAGTTCGCCGTCACCCAGATATCGTTCACCGGAACATCGGCCATCAGTTGCTGACCCGGCGCCACCTGCTGGCCCGGCTCGGCGTTCTTCTTGCCGATGATTCCATCGATGGGCGCCACGATCTTCGTGTATGAAAGATTCAGCATGGCCTGATCCACCACCGTTCTCTGCCGTTCCGCCGTCGCTTGCCGCGACTTCACTTCCGCATTTTGAATTGCGATCTGCTGCGGCCGATTGCGCTGCGCCTCGATCTGTCTCGTCTGCGCCTGTTGCAGTTTGGCCTGCTGCTGCTCGATCTCCTGCGCCGCTGCCGCAGCCGTTGCCCGTTTGGCCTCCACGTCCGCCAGCGTCGCATTCGCCGATGCCACCGCCTGGTCGTACTGCTGCTGACTGATCTCGTCTTTCGCGATCAGCATCTTGTAGCGCGACAGGTCAGCCTGCGCTTTTACGCTGTCGGCCTCCATTTTCCGCGCGTCGGCAACGGCCGATTCATAGTCGCGCTGCGCTCCCGCCACGGCCGCCCGGGCCGACGCGATATCCACCGCTGAAGTGGTTACCGTCGTCTCCGTAGTCACAGACGTAATCGGCACGTTGGGCTGAGCCACCGCCACCAGACTCTGTGATTCGCTGAGCGCCGCTTTCGCCTGATTTATGGCCACGTCGTAATCCTGAGGATCCAGCTCCACCAGCAACTGGCCCGCTTTCACCTGCTGATTGTCCTGCACGTAGACGGCTTTGATTACGCCCGAGATTCGGCTGGTAATGGCATAGATATCGCCGTCGATCTGCGCGTCGTCGGTGTCTTCGTAAGAGCTCAGGTAATTCCAGAACCGAATTCCGCCCACCACCGCGACGCCCAGCACGATCAGGAAAATCACCAGGCGGATCGGGTGCTCACGGATGCGCCTTCCCAGCGATTTCTTAGGACGCGACTCCGCCTTCGCGTCACTCTTCGGCTTCTGTGGCGGCTGGCCTTGCGGGGCCGCGTTATCCTGCGCTTGTGGTTGCTTTGCTTCTGCGGTTTCCGGCATCGTTCAATTTTAGAATTTCAATCCTGAGATGTGCTTCTCAATTTGGATGTACTGCCCTTTACGAAAATTGGATGCAACAAGGTTCCCGAAAGCTGCGCGAATTCCATCATTCTTCGCAACTTGCCCCTGAACTTCAGGGTACACGCTCCCGGCCGGCCCTGCGTCACCCGTATGTGACCAGACTCGCTCTGTGCCTCGTGGCCGCGCTGTGTCCTTTATATACCGCGCTGCCGGCCCCAGCCGCGGATCTGCCGGTTGGCGTCGCGCCCCTGCTGGCCCCCCTGCTGTCGAGAGTCGAGTCTCACTATAACCGTGCTCAGTCGCTTAAACTCTCATTTTCCGAGACTTACGCCGGTGGCAGGCGTCCGCAACAGACCGAATCCGGCGTCCTCTATCTGCGCAAGCCCGGCCGTATGCGCTGGGAATACGGTTCGCCCGCCGGCAAACTTTTCCTCTCCGACGGCAAAGATGTATTTCTCTACACGCCCGACGAGCACCGCGCTGAAAAGAGTAAGCTGAAACAGTCCGAAGACATGCGCGCGCCCCTGGCTTTTCTGCTCGGAAAACTCGACTTCGCAAAGGAGTTCCGCTCCTTCGAAACTCATGCCGATTCCGCTGCCCCGGGAGACACCTGGATCACCGCCATTCCCAAGTCCGACGGCCTCGCTTATACGAAAGTGGAATTCCTCGCCACCCCCAAAGGCGAAATCCGCCGCGTCCGCGTCACCGGGCAGGATCAATCGAAACTCGATTTCACTTTCTCAGATGAACAACTGAACGCCCCCGTCTCGCCCGCCATGTTCACGTTCCACGTACCCCCCGGCGTCGAAGTCGTCGAGGCCACCGAATAAAGCCATGCCCGACTTCCTGCTCAAGTACGCCGACCCCCGTGGCGAGGTTCACAGTCAGGTGGCTCAGGGCCCCACCGCGCAGGAGATTCGCGAGCGCTACACGCGCCAGGGTTTTCTCGTCTACTCAGTCAAGCCCAACAGCGCCGGCCTCAGTCTGGGCGGCGAGATTTCGATTCCCGGCCGCCGCAAGCGCCTCAACCTCGAAAAATTCCTCATCTTCAACCAGCAGTTCGTCACCCTGATTCACGCGGGCCTGCCGATCCTCAAAGCCCTCGACCTCCTGGCCGACCGACTCACCGACGCCCGGCTCACTCCCTACATCAACGCCGTTCGCGAAGACGTGCGCAAAGGCGCGTTGCTCTCGGAAGCCTTCCGCGCCCAGGGTGTTTTCCCCAAGATCTACGTGACCTCCGTAATGGCGGGTGAAAAATCCGGCAGCCTCGTCGAAGTGCTGGAACGCTACATCGTCTATCAGAAGCTGGCGCTCGGCGTTCGCAAAAAGGTGCTGGTTTCGCTCATGTATCCGAGCGTGCTCGTGGTCCTCGTCGTCCTGCTGATGGTGTTCCTCGTGACATATGTAGTCCCGAGTTTCGCGGCGCTCTATTCCAGCATGTCCGCGCAACTCCCCACCATCACGGTGTATCTCATCGCCATCGGCAGCGCCGCCCGCAACTACATCGTGGTCTACGTCACAGGGTTTGCCGCTCTGGGATTTGCGTTCTCTTACTGGTCGCGCAGTGAACTCGCGCAGGAATCGATCGACCGCGTCAAGATGCGCATCCCCATTCTCGGCGACATCTGGCTGAAGTATCAGGTCGCTCAGTTCTCCCGCGTGCTCAGCACCCTTCTGACCGGCGGCATCCCTCTGATGCAAGGTCTCGAAACCGCGGGCGATTCCCTCGGCACGCCGCTGCTGCGCAAGACTCTCGTGAAAGCGGGGCAGTCGGTTCGCGAAGGCCAGTCACTGTCGTCGTCGCTTGCGGCAACCGGCGTATTCCCCGAGTTGTCGGTCGACATGATCGAAGTCGGCGAATCCACCGGCGCCCTACCCGCCATGCTCACCAGCGTCGCTGAGTTTTACGAGGACGATGTGAATACGAAAATGACCGCGGCGCTGTCCTTGATCGAACCCGCCATCATGATCTTCATGGGCATCTTCGTGGCATTCGTCCTGATCGCCCTCTACCTGCCGATCTTCTCTCTGGCCGACACCATCCGCTAGTTATAAGGTGGGGCAGGCATTCAGCCTGCCACGTAGCCTCTATGCCTACGTCGCCACCGTAATCACGTTCTTAATCCCTGTCTGGTTTTGAATCGGCTCAGCAAAATTATCCAGCGAAAACCGCGCCGTAATCAGCCCCGTCACCGCATCCGGCCACTGCGTATGAAACGCCGAGAGCCACTCGACCGCTTGCTGAAAAGCCTCCTTACCCGCATTCACCGTCCCCAGGACGCACTGGTTTTTCAGCACCAGATTGCGCATCACCGTGTCCGTATCGATATCCACCGGCCCATGATGTCCCGGCACGCCCGTCAGAATAAACAGACCGTTCGTCCCCAGCACTTCCATCACATCGAACGCCAGTTGCGAAGCGCCCGTCGCCTCATAAACCAGATCGATATTTCCCACCGACGCCGCCATTTTGTCAATCGGCATATCCTGCGAAGACACGTATCGTCCGCCAATCGCCTTCACAATATCGGCCGAAGGGTCCGGCTCACGATTCTTCGAATATACGGTCACGTTGAATCCCGACAGCCGCAGCGCCATCGCGCCCAGCAGCCCCACCGGCCCCGCGCCCAGCACCACAGCCCGCCGCTCCTGCTCCCACGGCAGACGCTTCTGAATCAACAGCGCCTGCATCAGACCTTTGGCTGCAATCGTCAGCGGCTCCACTAACACGCCGGTCTCCCGCAGCACCGCCGGCACCGCGTTCATGTTGAGCGCTTCGTCCACGATCAGTTCGGTCATGAAGCCGTGCATCCCTTTGATGCCGCGCTCCTGGTACTTGCCCGTGTAGCAGAAATCCTGCCGCCCCGCTCGACACGCCAGGCAACCCGGGTCATCGCACGGACGCCGCACCGTCGGAATCGCCAGATCCCCCGGCTTCAAGCCCTGTACCTCCGGCCCCACCTCCACAATCTCGCCCAGACACTCATGCCCCATCACCAGGTAGTCCGATCCGCTCGGCACAGGGAACCCGTATTGAAAGGAAGCAATCTCGCGGTCCGTCCCGCACACCCCAATCGTCAGTACGCGGAGCTTCACCGCATGCGGACTCTCCATCTTCGGCGCCGGAAAATCAGGCACAATCCCCAGGCTTTTTTTATCGGGAAAAACCGCAGCCGCTTTCACTCTGTCACCGCTTTCATTGAGTAACCTCGATTGGACGTAAAATCGCCCGCGCCGGCGAGCCCTCCGCTTCCATCAACCGCAGCGGCAGACAGATCAACTCGTAATCTCCCGGATCCACTCCGCTCAGATTCAGCCCTTCGATCACCCACACGCCCGCGCCCAGCAGTTCGCGATGCGTCTCCGGCCCGTCTTTGGAGAACCCGCCGACCGACAGATAATCGATCCCCACCATCCGCACCCCGCACTCGACCAGATACGCGGCCGCATCCTGCTCGATATAGACAAAGTCTTCCGCGAACGTATCGCTCGACCACAACCGATCCGAATTCGCCGTCTTGAACAGGACCCGTTCCCCCACTTCGATCCCATGCTTCATGAGTTCATCGCGCGTGATTACCGTGCGGTCCCGAATCCCAATGACACGCGCCGCGCCCACCGTGGCATCGAGAGGAAGTTCGTCGATCGTCGGAGAGTCGGGCACAAAGTGCAGCGGCGCATCCATATGTGTGCCGGTATGCACCGAAAGCGTTATCTGTGAGAGGGTACAGACGTCGCCCTTAGCGAGGTCTTTGTCGACAGTCCGCTGAAACGGTTGATCACCCGGCCAGTGCACCATCCCATTGCGCACTGGCACTGAAATGTCGATCCAGTTACTGCCCGGAGAAGGAGTCACGTCCCAGTGTAGTGTCTGACGCGCCTCGAAACCGTGTTTTCGATGGCCTGTTTCGCACGTCGCCCGCTACCTTTGGCCTGCCGGGAAAACGCGGAACATCGTTGATCGGGGCTGAGCCTGTGCCGTTAAAAACAAAAGAGGCCAAAATTGACATGTATGATGATTCTGAGAAGCGGGCAAGGTGAAAGCAGAGAAAGGCTGAGATGGACGAAGAACTCAAAACTCATCTCGATGCGATGGAAGCACGTCTGAAGGTGCATGTCAGCCAGCAATGTGAAAAGGTGGAGACGAAACTCCTGACCGAATTTTCACAAATGGGCGAGCCCTGTTGAAATGCGTGTCCGGAGTCATTCAGCGGCATTACGGGCGATCGACCTTGAGGTTGAAGCGGTCTCAGATCGTGTGACAAAGTTGGAACAGCCGGGGGCGGCTTGAGCGGTGCCCGGCCACATCTCCGGAAGGTGTGAATTTCCGCGCCGTCATATACGCACCGGCACTGAAATGTCGATCCAGTTACCGCCTGGAGAAGAAGTCACGTCCCCAGTGTAGTGTCTGACGCCCCTGCGGACATTGTTCCTGCTGGCGTCTTTCGCACTAATTCAATTTCCATACCGGCGGTGCTGCTTTCTGAATGCTTGGAGCGGTTCGGTCCAGGGAGACTGGTTGTTGAATCATTCCTCCGCCGAGGCAGAAGCGGCGACGCGTTCCATCGACACCGACGTCAGCTCGCCTTCGCTGACCGGCTCTATTGTTTTGTTTTGCCGAAGAGTTCGGCTGTCTACAGTGAGGGGTCTGGCGCCGCACTTCGCTAAATATTCGTATACGCCGTCAAAGTCTTCAGGCAACCTGGTTTGATCGTCATGTGATCCGTTGGGGATGAAAATCACCATACCTTTTCGAAAGCGAGTCAACAAAACTCGATACTTGTTCTGAATTCGAGTTCGAGGGTCATCGGCAGATGCTTGTGGGTCACCAATTCCACTGACTGTGCACCATTTCCTCCCCTTTAAACCTCGAGCAATGACCTGATCGTCCCGAAATACCAGGTCGCCACCCCAGAGGAGCCCAGCAAGATCGATCTCCAGTCCTTGCATTTCGAATTCGCTCAGCGCAACCTCAAGTTGGTTGGACGACCTGTGATCACCGGACGGTTCGAGGAACCATTTGACATAGTCGATTCCACCCATGAAGTTATACGTTGGAGGCTCCACCCCGTCCGCCCGAAGCCTGGCTGCTCCCGAACTTGCAAGAAGCCCAGCCCGGCGTTTGCCTTTTGCTTGTTGATTTAACCACGACCGGGCGGTGTCTATGTCACGAGTCAGATAAATCGGAAATTCCTTACCAGCAAGCAGTCGAGCTTCTGCGGACTGGCCATTAAGCACTGCATTCACCCAGGCCGCCGTAACATCTGTTTCATATGAACGCTTCGATATTGCCAGATGGAGGGCTGATTCGAGCGCTAGTTTCGATGTTCCCTGCATGCCATCACGGAAAAGCCGAGAACCAGCAACAGATGGCCCACCCAGCAGAGCTTCGGGCGATGTGATCACCTCCCATTCCGGATGTTTGATAATGGCATCTCCCCATGCGGCAAGTCCTGCTTCACCGCCATGGATCTCTTGTCCCCCGCCAACCAAAGCGATAATAGTCGCCCATCCATCATGGCGACCCATAATTTCGAGAATCATTTCGGGCTCAGAGATATTCCTGTCGAACTTCTTGAGATTCTTCGCGGCAGTCCATGCTCTTTGTGCTTCATCAAAAACGATGAGTTTGTCAGAAGGCGCTCGGCTGTCTGCGTAACTGTCGCGCACAAATCGATGCACCTCTCGCACGCGCGAACGCACTGAACGGGACACCCCTTTTTTCCGTGATCCAATGCTGCGCTTTAATGCCTCCTGAATCACAGCTACCAGTGGGCCGTTTCCGGATAGAAACGAAGCCTGCTCTGCCGTAAGATCGAGTTGCTGTGCAAGCGATTGCACCGCGTTAAGTCCCGCAAGCGTTTTACCCGCCCCAGGAACTCCCGTAACGATAAGAAGTTTTTTTACGCCGCGAACCCTGGCATCCTGCACCAACGTGGCCACGGCGCTTTGCGTTGTTTCGAGATTATCGGTACCAGCCCGGGAATGGGCAAGGTCTTTTACGTTGTGGTTGCTATAGATGGCCGACGCTGCCTGAATGATTGTCGGAACTGGAAAATAACGAGAATTATTCCAGTCGTCGACCCGAATGCTCGACTTCTTGCCGTGCCACAATTCGTGGCTTTGAATGATGACCGCCGAAAGACCGGATGGGGGAACTGCAGCGCCGTGATGTTCGGATTCGACCTCGAGATGAATGGGCGTTTTGAATACTCCTACCGCGATTGGAATAGCCGTGCGTCCGCGGGAGGCTTCGTGGAAGTCGAGGATGTTAAGCGCGTACTCCTGGGCCTGCTGAAGGGCGGAGCGAGAACTTGCCGAACTACCGCCTTTGTACTCGATGACGTAAATGAGATCGTTTGCCAGCAGAATGCAGTCGACCCGCTGACCGACGATGGGCAGGACGTATTCCAGCAGGATTGACCAGCGGTCCGCTGCAGGTATAAGGAGTGGCAGATGCATCAATGCATCCCGTAGCTCGGTGATCTCGCGTTGCCACGAGAATGTGGTCAACGCAGTTGTGTCGAATCCCTCCTTCGCCAAGCCGCTAGTCAATATTCCGAGGAGCTGATTGGGGTCTATGTCAAGAAAAGCCCGCAATGTGTCGAGAAAGAGGGCCGGCATACCGCGATTGTGTCATTGTTACGGGCGCCTTGCGGACACGGTCGCCCTGCTGTCCGCCTTTCGCACGGTCGGGTCTTCATCGATCCGACCCAGCGGAATCCTCCTGCGTCACGTGCTTACGCAGCCACCTCGAAACCTTTTCGAAACTGAATTGATTCGCATAGTAAAGCTTCCCAACGAACGCGTAGGTCTCGCCCGCATCCGCTGTGAGCCTCACACCATTGATCGCCAGAAACGCGTACATAGCCGCAAAGGTCGTACGCTTATTTCCATCAATGAAGGCGTGGTTCTGCGACAGGCTTTCCCAAAGCGCGGCCGCCTCGTCGATCAGGTCATCGTAGTAACCAGTTTGCGGCCTGTAAAGCGCGGCTTCCAGCAATCCTCGATCTCTGATGCCTTCCGAGCCGCCCTACCTTTTGATCTGGTCTGCGTGAATCGCCAACACGTCGGCAACGGTGAGCTAGTCCGTCATTCAGCGAGCTTTTTATACAGCGGGCTATATTTTTCGTGGCTGGCCAAATACGCTCCCATCACGTGCGACCGCGCCCGGCCATTCATCCGCTTATCGATCAGATCGGCCAGCGCTTCATCGACCAGGGCCTGTAATTGGCGGCCTTCCTTCTCAGCCAGCGTGCGCAGCGCAGCGAGAATCTCGGAATTGACCTGCGTCGCAAATTTCTCACGGCCCTTAGCCATAATTCACCCAATCATGACAAATCAGAAACCGCCGTTCACGCGCGATAACGAACTCAATCTCCTTTCGTTTCAATCCTCACCCCGCCATTTTCGAAATAACCACTCTTCACTCGTGGTATGCCTTTAGCCGAAAGGTATCTCCACATGACATCCCCCGCTCAGGTCGAAGCCAACCGCGCCAACGCCCAAAACTCCACCGGCCCCGCCACCGCAACCGGCAAAGCCGCCTCGCGCTTCAACGCCACCCGCCACGGTCTCACCAGTCAGGTCGCCTGCATGACGTGGGAAGATCGCGAAGCCTTCAACCGCTTCTGCGCCTCACTCGTAGCCGACCATCACGCCGAAGGTCCGTCCGAAATTCAACTCGCCCAGTCGATCGCCGAAGATCAATGGCGTCTCAACCGCGCCCGCGCCATCGAACACAACATCTTCGCCCTCGGTTTTGCCGCATCCACGCAAGCCGTCGATTCCGATAATCCTCAGATCGACGCCGCCCTCGCCCAAGCCCAGACCTTCCGCGACGAAGCCAGGACGTTCAGTCTCATCACGCTCTACGAACAGCGCATCCACCGCAACCTGCAACGCAATCTCGACCGCCTGCGCCAGCTTCAATCCGAACGCCGTCTCGCCCGCGCGCAAGCCTTAGCCGAACTCATCGAACAAAACGAGTGGAACAGAACCCGCGGACAAGCCCAAGCTGAACCTGTTGCCGCCGAGCCAGACGCCCCCATTTCATTCAATGGGTTCGTTTATTCCCCCGACGAAATCGCCCTCGCCGTCTTCCGCCGTCGCCGCGCCAATATCCACGCGGTCGCCTCCAACCTCTCCCCGCGCCACTCCCGCAACCGCTCGGAGGCCGCCGCCTGACCCCCTCCACTCCATCCCGCCCCACCAAATTCACCCACTCACCCGATCGCGCACCCTCCGTGCGTTCACACTTGTTACAATTCCCGGCATTGCCCGTGCTCATCCGGTCCCGTCATCCGGCGATCCCCTATGTACTTCCGTTCCTCGTCTTCATCGCACTCCTCGCGCTGAACCAGGCGATACCCATTCCCGCGTGGCTACGTTTCGTCGTCTCCATCGCCGCCATCTGCGCCGTCTCGCTCCCCACCCTGCGCGTGGCGCCCACTAAACCGCTCCTCAGCATCATCCTCGGCATCGCCGTCTTCTTCATCTGGGTCGGCCCCGATTACCTGTTCCCCACCTGGCATCACTCCATCCTTTTCAGCAATGCCCTCGTCGGCCACCCCGCCGGCAACACGCCGCCTGCTGACCAGCACAACGCCGCCTTCCTCTTCTTCCGCATCGCCATCAGTGTTGTCGCCGTGCCCATTCTCGAAGAACTCTTCTGGCGCGGCTGGCTCATGCGCTGGCTCATCGATGCCGATCGTTTCGATCGCGTGCCCCTCGGCGCCTACGCCCCGTTTGCCTTCTGGATCGTCGCCGCCCTCTTCGCTTCTGAGCACGGGTCTTTCTGGGACGTCGGCTTCGTCACCGGAATCGTCTTCAACTGGTGGATGGTCCGCACCCGCAATCTGTGGGACTGCATCATCGCTCACGCCGTCACCAACGCCGTCCTCGCGCTCTACGTTGTCGGTGCGGGACAATGGCAATATTGGCTCTGAATAGGGCCAGACTCAAAAACTAATCCCATGATTCAACTCACCGAGGCCGGCAAACGCTTCGGGCCCAAAATCCTGTTCGAAGGCCTCAACTGGCTCATCACGCCGAAGGAACGCGTCGGCATCGTCGGCGCCAACGGCACCGGCAAATCGACCCTGCTCAAAGTCCTCGGTGGCATCGAAGGTCTCGACTACGGCACCGTCAGCGGCATGAAAGGCCTGCGCACCGGCTACCTCCCGCAGGATGGTATCCAGCTCACCGGTCGCACTATCTTTGCCGAATGCATGAGCGTGTTCGAAGAAATCCGCGCTCTCGAAGAGGAGCAGCAATCGCTCGCCCATCGCATGTCGGAGATCGATCACGCCGCCCCCGAATACCAGCAGATCTCCGAACGCTATCACCACATCCAGTCCGAGTTCACCGCGCGCGATGGCTACAACATTGAATCGCGCGTCGGCACCGTGCTCTCCGGCCTCGGCTTCAGTCGTGAGGATTGGCAGCGGCCCGTCGAAACCTTCTCCGGCGGCTGGCAGATGCGCATCGCGCTCGCCAAGCTTCTGCTCGAAGAGCCTAACCTGTTGCTCCTCGACGAGCCCACCAACCACCTCGACCTCGAAGCGCGCAACTGGCTCGAGTCGTATCTTGCTAACTACCCCAACGCCTTCGTGCTCATCTCGCACGATCGATACTTTCTCGATGTCACCGTCTCACGCATCGTCGAGATCTGGAACAAGCACGTCTATTTCTACACCGGCGGTTACTCGAAATTCGAGCTGCAGAAAGAAGAGCGCCGCGCCCAGTTAGTCGCCGCCTACGCCAATCAGCGCGATCGTATTGAGCAGCTCGAAACCTTCATCAATCGCTTCCGCGCTCAGGCCACCAAAGCCAAACAGGTGCAGAGCCGCATCAAGGAACTGGAAAAGATCGAGCGCATCGAAATTCCGCCCGATGAAAAGACCATCCACTTCCGCTTTCCGCAGCCCAAGCCCAGCGGCCGCATCGTTGCCGAGTTCAAGAACGTCTCCAAGAGCTATGGATCGAAGCACGTCTTTTCCGGCGGTTCATTCAACATCGAGCGCGGCGATCGTATCGCGCTTGTCGGCATAAACGGAGCGGGGAAGTCGACTCTCATCAAAATTCTTTCGGGCGAAGAGCCCGTTTCTTCCGGCGAATACACCACCGGCCATAACGTCGAGATCGATTACTTTGCCCAGGATCAGTACAAGGCTCTCGATCCGGACGCGACCATGATCGACGACCTTGGCCGTGTCGCGCCCCGCTCCGGCAGCACCGAACTGCGCAGTATCCTCGGCTGTTTTTTATTCTCTGAGGACGACGTCTTTAAGCGAATAGGTGTCCTCTCCGGAGGCGAACGCAATCGCTATGCTCTCGCCCGCATGCTCATGATGCCAGGCAATTTCCTGCTCCTCGATGAGCCCACCAACCATCTCGACATGCGCGCCAAAGACGTGCTCCTCACCGCGTTAGCCGAGTTCAACGGAACAGTTGTTTTCGTATCCCACGACCGCTACTTCATCGATAAGGTAGCCACACGCGTAATCGAAGTAGCCGACGGCGCAGTCCACGTCTACCCCGGCAACTATGAAGACTACCTCTGGCGCAAAACTGGAAGTGGAAGTGGAGGTGGGACGGGCGGTTCCGCCGGTCCAGCCGAGCCAGGCTCGGCCGAAGCAGTTAAGTCCGCAAAGGTTTCAGTCGACCCCAAACCCGACCCAAAAGACGACAAGCAGCGCCGCCTCAACCCGATCAAACTCCGCCAGATGAAAGACCGTCAGCGCGGCATCGAAGACGAAATCACGCGCCTCGAAGTCGAAATCCTCGATTTCGAACAAGCCCTCTCCAACTTCCAAAGCGCCGAGCACAGCGCCGACATCGCAGGCATGCTCGAATCCCGCCGTACCGACATGCAGAATCTTCTCGCCGAATGGGAAGAAGTCTCTCAGACAATCGAGGCCAACCGATGAAGCTCCACCTCACCGAGGAAAACGTTCTCGCGACGCTCTCTATGCCGAAGGCGATCGAGCTCGTCGAGCAAGCCTTCCGCCAACTGGCCGACGGCACTGCCATCAACCACCCGCGCCGCCGCATCGTCCTTCCAACGGGTTCTGTCCTTCACTACATGGCCGGCGCCACGCCCGATTACTTCGGCACGAAAGTCTATTCCACCAGTCCAAAATCCGGCGCGCACTTTGAAGTTCTCTTGTTCCGTGCCTCCGACGGCGTTCCCGTTGCCAATCTCGAAGCCAACCACCTCGGCCAGATCCGCACCGGCGCGGCGAGTGGCGTAGCCACTAAGTTCCTCGCCCGCAAAGACGCCAAAATCGCCGCCGTAATCGGCAGTGGTTTTCAAGCCGAGACTCAACTCGAAGCCATCTCGAAAGTCAGGTCCTTCAGCGAAGTGCGCGTCTGGAGCCGCAAGTCCGATCGCCGCGCCGAATTCGCCCGCCGCTGCGCATCGCGTTTTGGACTCAATGTGCGGGCCACCCAAACCGCGCGCGAATGTGTCGAAGGTGCTGACGTTGTCGTCACTATGACAAGCTCTCGCGAACCCGTCCTCGAAAGCTCCTGGCTCGCACCCGGCACCCACATCAACGCCGCCGGAGCCAACTGGGCGGATCGCCGTGAACTTCCCCCCGACCTGATCCTGAATCGAGGCGCACTGGTCACCGTAGACGCGGCTGACGTCGCCCAACTCGAAGCTGGCCCCGAATATTCCTCGGCTATTGAACTTAAGGAAATAGTGAAAGACGCCGCGTCAGGCCGCAATCCGGGCCGCACTAGCGCAGATCAGATCACAATCTTCAAATCGCAGGGATTGGGGGTAGAGGACATCGCCGTCGCCGGCTACATCTACGAACAATTCGCTCGCTGAGGCTTTTACAGTTATTCCTGAACCGGCATCTGCTGTTCGACGTCCCGCCACGCGCTGATCTTCAGCCGGCGGCAGACCCAGCAGAGTGCTTCCGGGCCAGTCTGTAATGTCTCGGAACCGCACACGAAGCAGCGTGCTGCGGGCTTGACTTTATCGGTCGAGAGTGAGCGCTTCGCCCCCTCCAGAATTTCTGGAGAGACGACTGGTTCGGCTTTAGCGGGCGGCTTCCGTTTCATGTCCTGTCTCCACTATGTCACAGTGCCGATTTCGTTTTTCACTTGTGTTCGAGCGCAGCCAGTCGCTGCTTCATTTGGTCCGCATCCGGCGCGCCCGGAGACAACGTGAGGTATTCGTGCAGGGCTGCGCTGGCGCCGGCCGCATCGCCCTTCTCATAGAGAATCAACCCCAGCAATTGGCTGTTTCGCGGGTTCTTGTGCAGAGGATCCACCTTGATCGCTTCCCGCACGCTGTGCTCGGCCGCGTCGTACTGGTGATTGTTGTAGTTGGCAACGCCATCGATAAACCAAAGTTGCGGAAAATCCACCGGATCCAGATGCAGAACCCGGTCCAGATATTTCGCCGTGTCGTCCCACTTCTGTTCCTTCGCGGCCAATTGCCCCAGTTCCACATAGGGGCCAACCAGCTTGTCGTCCACATCGATCGACTTGAGCATGGCTTCCTTTGCTCCGGCGGTGTCCTGCTGCGCCAGACGCGCGCGCCCCAGATCGAACCACGCGCTGGCGAACTTCGGATAAATCTCCACCGCCTTCTCGAAATCCTTCGCTGCATCGGCGGGCTTGTTTTTTGTCAAAGCCTGCGTGCCTTTTTCCCAGGCCTTCGTCGCATCTTTCGGCGCATTCAAACTGGTCGCGCTGATCGAGCGGCCCTCCACATTGGCCATCCGGTGGAGCACAATCGTGCCGACATCGCCGTTGTCGAGCACCCGTTGGCTGCTCAGGTCTACCCGGTCCGATTGATAGCCGGCCGAACTGGCACGCAGTTCGCAGCCCATAAGGGGACTCGCAGCCCCGATGCCGCCTCTGCTACCCATGTTCGACCCAGTCGACGACATTCGCCCGCTTGCGCCCATGCCCGCTTCCGAGGCATCCGGAACAATGCCATTTGTGTCGCCCCACTGAAAGTTGAAATGGCCTTTCGAATCGGTATAAGCCGCTGTTCGTGCGTTGCCCGTGCAGATGCGTTGAATCGAAATATTCAGCGGGGCCGGACTGCCGTCGTCCATCATCACTCGCCCCGAAATGAAAATGGGCCGCGTGAGCGAATTATCGGACTGCCCGCCCGTAACCGGGTTCGATTGTTGAGTATTTCCGGTACTTCCCATGCTCCCTGTGCCCCCTGTGCTGGAAGTGGGGGTAGGAGTGGTGCCGGAAGAGGGAACGCGCTGCGCCGTAAGAGTGCCGGCGCCTGCCAGCAAAAGCGAAAGGGAGATGCCTTGCCAGTTCTTCATAACGTCCTCCCGTCGAAAAATACGGCCCTGCCGCTCTCTGCAGGTGCCTCGATTATGGCACGAGGCGCTATCATGATCGTGATGTCGATCGCGCCGCTGCCATCGCCTCTTCAGCTTCTGGGCGGACGCCGTTTCGCGTTCTATCCCCCCATCCGCAACATCCAGCACAACGAATGGCTTTTCCGCCGCGCCGATTGGTCCGAGTGCGTTGTCATGAACGTTCACTCCGGCGAAGAACTGGGTGTTCCCCGGCTTTTCTTCGGTGAAGTCTCTCATGGAGATGACCCCGGAATGGTGGTCGCCCTAACCCGCGAACTGGTATGGGAAAACGGACAGATTGTTCCCCTTGAACGTCGTGTCATTGAACTGCCCGTTGCGGTCAATGACATCAATGACTCAATTCCCCTCCGCCCCGGCCATCGCGCTCCAGTCATCAGCATCCGTCTCGAACAAAAGACGGAAGTCCGCGCCGGCAAGTGGATCGGTGTCGCCCTCGTACTCGGTGCCGTTGCACTCACTATCGTCAGCGACATCGCGCGCCAGTCGCAGGCTCATCCCCGCGCCGATTTCTTCCGCGGTTATCGCGGATTCCTCCAACTCGATTCCGGCGACGATTACCCGCGCACCGTCCGCAAACTCGGCGCTCCTGTCAGCGAGCGAACCGCCAATCAGCCCTCCCAACAAGGCACCCGCGTGTTCCGGTCGCTCACCTATCGCGCCCCCGGCTACTACTCGCCCCGTTATTCCGTGATTCTTATGGGCGGGACCGAGTCCGACGCCCGCTATATCGGCGCGGTCGATGGACGCCGGCGCGTGCTCGATTCGATTCGCTTGCCGGATGGGTCGAGCAGTGATAGCCTCTTGCGCTCACTGCCGGCTTTCTGACACTCTGGCAGAAAGATCAAATGGACATACTGAAGCGACTTATGTGGGTGGCCATATCGTGCGGGGCCGCGCTCGGTCTCGGCGCCATCGCCCTAAGTCGCGGCGAACACATCAACAGCCTGTGGCTGGTTCTCGCCGCCGCGTGCTCCTATCTGGTCGGATATCGCTTCTATTCGAGCTTCATCGCCGCCCGCATCATGATGCTGAATGACGAGCGCGCCACTCCCGCCGAACGCCTCGAGAATGGCCACGATTATGTCCGCACCAATAAGTGGATCGTCTTCGGTCATCACTTCGCCGCCATTGCCGGACCCGGCCCGCTCGTCGGTCCCGTGCTTGCCGCGCAGTTCGGCTACCTGCCCGGCACGCTCTGGATCATCATCGGCGCGGTCTTCGGCGGTGCTGTTCAGGATTTCGTAATTCTCTTCGCTTCCATGCGCCGCGATGGCAAATCGCTGGGCCAGATGGCGCGTGATGAGGTCGGTAAAGTCGGCGGCTTCGTGGCGCTGATCACCGTCCTCCTGATCATGATCATCATCCTCGCGGTGGTCGGGTTAGTCGTAGTCAACGCGCTGGCCGGCAGTCCCTGGGGTGCATTCACCATCGGGGCGACCATGCCGGTAGCTCTGCTCATGGGCGTCTATCTGCGCTACTGGCGTCCCGGCAAAGTGCTGGAAGTTTCGGCGCTCGGTTTCGTCCTCATAGTGCTCTCGGTCTTCGGCGGCCAATGGGTCTCGACTTCTTCCTATGCGCCGCTCTTCACCATGACTACGATGGGCGTCGCCATCGCCATCATCATCTACGGCTTCTTCGCCAGCGCCCTGCCTGTCTGGCTGTTATTAGCCCCCCGCGATTACCTCAGCACCTTCGTGAAGCTGGGCGTAATCGTCATGCTCGCCCTGGGCATTCTTGTGGTGCATCCGGATCTGCAGATGCCTGCCTTAACCCGGTTTGTCGATGGCACCGGACCCGTATTCGCGGGCAAGATCTTTCCCTTCTGCTTCATCACCATCGCCTGCGGCGCGGTCTCCGGCTTCCATGCGCTGATCTCGTCAGGGACGACGCCTAAGATGATCGAGCGCGAATCCCACGCTCGCGCCATAGGCTACGGCTCCATGATGCTGGAAAGTTTCGTCGCCGTGATGGCGATGATTGCGGCGTGTGCGGTTGATCCCGGCGTATACTTCGCCGTCAACTCGCCTTCGGGTGTGGTCGGACAGGCCGGCGAAGCGGCCGTAAAAACCATCTCAGGCTGGGGATTTCCCGTGACAGCCGCGCAGATGGCCTCACTCGCGCATAGCGTCGGTGAAGTCACTCTGTTCAATCGCACAGGTGGCGCTCCGTCCCTCGCTCTCGGCATGGCTCACATCTTCGCGAAGGGCGGAGGCGGCGATGCTCTGCTTGGCTTCTGGTATCACTTCGCCATCATGTTCGAGGCCCTGTTCATCCTGACCATCATCGATGCGGGAACTCGCGTTGGCCGCTTCATGCTGCAGGACCTCGCCGGTCATGTATGGGAACCGCTCGGCCGCATGAGCTGGATGCCCGGCGTGATTGGCACCAGCGCTGTCATCGTGGGCGCATGGGGCTACTTTCTGATTCAGGGCGTTCGCGATCCCAATGGCGGAATCAATTCGCTCTGGCCGCTCTTCGGAATTTCCAATCAACTCCTCGCCGCCATCGCGCTTTCCGTTGGGACGACCATCATCCTGAAGATGCACGGCCCGAAGTTCATGTGGGTGACTTGCGTTCCCCTCGCCTGGCTCGTGATCGTGACCTTCAGCGCGGGTTGGCAAAAGATTTTTTCACCCCTGCCTCGGGTAGGCTTTCTCGCCCAGGCCGCCGCCTTCGAGAGTGCGCCCCATAATTCCGCGACGGCCACTTTGATCTTTAATTCCTATCTTGACGCCGTAGTCTGTGGGGTGTTTATGGTTCTGGTAGCCGTCGTGCTTGTCGATTCGCTGCGGCTCTGGTATGGCATCATTCGCGGTACGGAAGCCGGCAAAGTTCAGGAAGCGCCGTTCGTGCTGTCCGGTCTGCAATCGGAGCAGGCATGATCTGTTTCCTCAGGCGATTTGCCCGCGGCGTACTCGACCTGCTGCGCGAGATCGGTGACCAGAACGCCTATCAACGCCATCTGACGGCCCACCATGCCGTGGCCTCCGGCGCGGAATGGCGCCGTTTTTCCGACGAAAGATTCCGCGCCAGGTACCAACGCGCCAAGTGCTGCTGACGGGTTTCCCGGGAATCCGATGAGCGCACTCGTTCGCCGTCTGGCGATTTTCTTCTTTTCCCTGGGCGGAGTCGGCCTCCTGCTTTTGGGAGTGCTCGATTCGTCGTTCCTGTTTCTGCCGCTGGGGAATGATCTGCTGGTGATCGCGCTCACCGCCCGCCATCATGAGCGCCTGGTCTATTACGTCGCCATGGCGACCATTGGCTCCGTGGCGGGTGTGGCCCTGACGCATTGGGTTTCCGCGAAGGGCGGAGAAAAGGGCCTTGAAGGGCAAAGGAAGAGCGGACAAATGGCGTATATCGAGCGCAAGGTGAAGGAGCATGGCGGCATCGCCATTGCGACCGCGGCTTTGATGCCGCCGCCGTTTCCGTTCACGCCGTTCATCATCGTGGCGGCTGCCTTGCAGTACCCGCGCCGGCGGATGTTGACGATCATCGCTCTGTGCCGGGGCCTTCGGTTTACCACCGAAGCCTGGCTGGCGGTAGTCTATGGGCGTCGCATCATCCAGATGGCGCAAACGCCCTGGGTGCAGAATTCCATTCTGGTGCTGGTGGCGATTTCGACGGTCGGCAGTGTCGCATCCATCTGGAGCTGGGTGAAGAAGAGCCGCCGCCGGAGATGATATACTGCTGGTTCATGTTCCGCGCCGTTTTTTTTACCTATCGATTTTGGAGCCAGAATCCATAGCGGCGTTGGTTTGATGAGAAATTCGAAGTTCTGAAAACCAACCCACTCGAAAGAGTGGGTTTTGAATTTTATAGAAGGTTTAAATGATCATTTCAATGCGGCCTCATGCCAGTCGGGAAGAAGTAGATAGTGTCTGTGAACGTATCCGGGATTTTGGGTTCAGGGTCCACTCCATCGAGGGTGAGGAGCGCGTCGTGATCGGCGTCGTAGGCGTTGGCGGAGACGTCACAGCGTGCCTCGAATCTCTGGAAGCCACTCCAGGCGTCGAGAGCGCCATGCGGATTTCCGCTCCCTACAAGTTCGTCAGCCTTGAGTTCCGCAAAGAACGTACCGTAATCCGCGCCGGTAAGGCCGAGATCGGCGGCGATGAGTTTGTCATCATGGCAGGCCCGTGTTCCGTCGAAAGCGAATCGCAGATCATGCAGACGGCGGAAGCGGTAGCGGCCGCCGGCGCCAAGATTCTCCGTGGTGGTGCATACAAACCCCGCACTTCGCCTTACGATTTCCAGGGCATGGAAGAAGCGGGTCTGAAGTTACTCGCCAAGGCCCGCGAAGCCACCGGACTCGCCGTCATCACGGAAGTCATGTCGGACCGGGACGCCGAACTGGTTGCCGAGTACGCCGACATCATGCAGGTGGGAGCGCGCAACATGCAGAATTTCGCGCTCCTCAAAGCTCTCGGAAAATGCGGGCGTCCGGTAATGCTCAAACGCGGACTCAGCTCCACGATCAAAGAACTGCTGATGTCGGCTGAGTACATCGTGGCGCACGGTAATTCTCAGGTCATGCTTTGCGAACGCGGCATCCGGACGTTTGAAACCGCCACTCGCAACACCTGCGATATCTCGGCTGTTCCTGTGCTCAACGAGCTCACGCATCTGCCGGTCATCATCGACCCGAGTCACGCGACGGGCAAGCGCAGTCTGGTACCCGCGCTGGCGAAAGCAGCCGTGGCGGTCGGCGCGGACGGCATGATCGTCGAAGTTCATCCCTGCCCGCAGAAGGCCGTCAGCGATGGGGCGCAGTCGCTCACCATCGAAGGTTTCGAAGAAATGATGCGCAACCTGTCCGGTTACATCGCTCTCTGGAAGCAGGAGCGGATGGCGGATATGGCCGTCGCGGTCTAGCCGCACCCGTGAATCCCAGGTGACTATTCCGCCGAGACGCGTCACGCTGGGAGTGATCCTTGCGGGGGTTCTGCTCGCTGGCGGCGGTCTCTGGTTTAAGGCACGCGACTCCAGCGGGTTTTTCGAGCCGCGCGTCCTTCTTTCACGCTTTCCTCCGGGCGACAGTGTAGTGCTGAGTGTGGACGTTGCTCTGTTGCGCCGGGTCGGTTTGCTGGGCGCATCGAAGATGACTTCGGAGCCGGAATACAGGCAGTTTGTCGAAGGCACGGGCTTCGATTATCAGCGCGATCTGGATTCGGTGGTCGCCTCGTTTTCAACCAGCGGGAATTACTTCATCGTCCGCGGCCGTTTCAACTGGCCGAAGCTGCGGGACTATGCGGCCCGTCAGGGCGGTTCCTGCTATCGGGATCTTTGCCGTGTACAAGGTTCGCGGCCGGAGCGGCATATTTCTTTCCTGCCGCTGCGAAACGACGCGATGGCGTTGGCGGTGAGCTCGAACGACCTGGCGGCGACCCGCTTGTCGAAGACCGGAGATCCGTTATCTTCCTCGATATCCACCGCGCCTGTCTGGATCTCGATACCCGGGGCGGCGCTTCGTGGAGAAGAAGCTTTGCCGGCGGGACTGCGGGTTACCTTTTCCGCGTTGCAGAGTGCGGACCGTGTCCTGGTTACTTTGGGCGCCTCCACCAAAGGCGTCGAAGCGCATATGGAAGCGGACTGCCGGACAGCCGATAACGCCGGTATTCTGCTCAGCCAGTTGCGCACCGCGACGGCTCTGCTGAAAGAAGCTGGCCGCCGGGATAAACAGATTCAGAGCGACGAACTGGCGTCCACGCTCTCCGGAGGGACCTTCGATCAGAGCGGCACGAAGGTCGATGGCAAGTGGCCGGTGGGCAAAGGGCTGATCGACGCACTCACCGCCGGAATCTGACGGCATTTGAGTCAGAGAGGTTTTGAACCGGCAGCAGGCCCTGATTCGAGGCTGCACTTCCCTGAGTGATTACTATCTGGGCCAGACCGTCGACGACGACCGCGGGGACTTGAAAGTTGATCTGGTAAAGTCCGATGCTGCCGGGTGTCAGGCCGGCGAACGCGGTCGGAATCGGCGAGCCATTCCAGGTAACGACCGGTGCGATCACGGGGTGGGCCAGCGGACTGGACGGAGAGACCGAACCCGAGGCAACCGGCGTGTCCACCGCTCCTAAACCGGAAAGATAGGTTACGACGTACTCGCCAGGGTGGGCGGGCGACGAGTCGGTTACCAGACTGCCGTCCGCGTGCTGAGCAATGAGTTCGCCGGAGGCGAACGCGGCAATCCCGGGAATGGCCGGCGCGAGCGAGACCATCGTGGACGTGCTCATCGCGCTACCGGCGCTTACCCGCATTTGGTAAAGGTTGCCTGGCGCCAGTTCAAAAGGTATCTGCGCATTAATCTGTCCTGGACTTACGAAGTACAGAAGTGCCGGCAGACCGCCGATCAGCACCGAAGCGCCTCCTAAGGAGGAGGGTAGCGGCGCACCGGAGGCGGAAGTAACGTCGGAAGCCAGATTGGCGCCATAGATCTGGACGATCGCGCCAGGCGCGAGTGCAGCGCCCAGATCGGCGTCAAACACATTGAGAGTGCCGCCCTGCGAGAGGCTGGGGACAGCGTTGGAACCAACCGCGCCGGTTACGGAAGTGGAAGTGGCCGCGAATCCCGCGCCGATGACGTTTGAAGTGACGGTCACCTGCGACGCAACCCCAAGCGGAGTCCAGGTGCCGATGTAGTTGCCCGAAATTGTGTCGGTGGGTATCAGAGGAATTGGCGGATCGCCATTTGAAAAGGCTGCGGATACGGTCGCTGACGGGATGGGATTTCCGCAATCGTCGATTAGCTTGACCCCGACGGTAGTGGGCCAGCCGGCGAGTTGAACGAAGTTATTCAGGAGGCCCGTTTGCGTCGCGATCAGGCGAGTTGGCGCGCAGGGTTTTGACTGGGAGATGACCAGCGTTACGTTGACAGTTCGGATGCTGTCGCCTGCGAAGGCGTAACTGACGATACCGGTATAGACACCAGGCGCGAGGCTTGAAGTAGTGACGGAAACAGCCGACTGATCCGGAGCAGAACCGTTTGCGGGCGAGACGGAGAGCCAGGCAGCGCCGTTGAATGTCGACGCTGAGGCCTGGTAGTTCACTGGATTGTCGCTGCCTGCGGATAGAGGCACGGTTTGCGTCCCGCTCGAAACGAACACGAGACCAGCAACGCTCGGAACTGTTCTGGGTAATGACTGAGCGCCGGCGATGTTCAGAACGACTTCGAAGTCGAGCGGCGAAGCGGGCAGTTCCGTCGAGGTGATGCGAAGCGCTCCGTAGTACGCGCCCGGACTCAACGCCGATGCGGTCACGGGGTCGATCGACCAACCGACATTGCCCGGGGAATTGGCGGTTGCCGTGCCGCTTTGCGTCGTGACATTCAGCCATGTCGCACCGGGCAGCACGGCTGCGGTCCAATTCACGGTGCCCGAAGCAATCACCGAAAATGTCCCCGCGCTGGGAGCGGGTGCACTGCCGGCCAGGGCTGCCGCCTCGGTACCGGATGGTCCCAGAGTCATCGCCGGATTGGATGAGACGAGCATGTTGACCGGGACGCTGAAGGTTCCCGAGGAAGTAGTCGCGGTTACACTGTTAAGCCATGCACCAGGCGCAAGGCCTGCCGGGTTGGCAGTGAGGGTGAGTACTACGCCCGGCCCTGAGGCCAGAAGCGCGGGAGCCGAGGAAACGGTGAGCCATGAATCCGCGCAGGTCACGGATTGGATCGTGATTGTGCCGCCTCCGATGTTTTGAATGGCGAAGGTCTGGCTGACGGCAGGTGACGAAGTGTTAACGGCGCCGAAGGATAGAGGGCCTGCGGGCAGGGAAAGTTGGGGAGTCGCCGCCGCGACCAGGAGAGACACTTCGATCGCCTGGGTGCCTGCCGCGCTGACGACGTCTATCGTGGCCAAATAAGGGGAGGTTGCGGCGGCGAGGGACAGCGCGTCCGCGGTAAGTGAAACGGCAATCGCACCAGGAGTCTGACCGCCGGTTGCGACTGACAGCCAGGGGACGGAGGGTGTGATGGCGACCGAGTAACTAAGGATCTGTTGTACGGCGCTGGATCGAACCGTAATCGAGGCGGCGGCAGGCAGTCCATCCGCTCCTGGAGCTATTGAGAAAGCGAGCGTGCTCTGGGAAAGGATGAGATTCGGACTGGCACCAGCGATGGTTAGGGATGTCGCCTGAGCGGCTCTCTGACCGGACGAATCGGTGACGGTGACCGTGAAATTCGAAGTACCGGAAGTAGCGGATGTACCGCCGATCACGGAGCCCCCGAGAGCGAGGCCAGGCGGCAGGGGGCCGCTCACCGCGAAGGAATAAGGAGGCAGGCCTCCGCTGGCACTTAACTGTTGTGCAGGGTATTCGACACCGGCCACTCCCTGCGGAAACACTACGGATGAAAGCACCAGCGGTGCTGAGTCGAGAGTGAACGAAAAGCTTCCGGTCGCCAATGCCCCGATGGAATCGGTGGCCTGGGCGTTGAATGCCCATGTGCCGGGAGTCTTCGAAGCGCCCTGGAGGGCCCCGGATGGGTTCAAAGAAAAGCCGGAGGGGAGGATACTTCCCATGACGATTGACCATCGGTAGGGTGGAACACCGCCGCTTGCCTGCAGCCAGGCGGAATAGCCTGCGGATACTTTGCCGTCATCGAGCGCTCCTCCGGAAATCGTGAGGGGGAGAGGGGGTCCTGTTACGGTCAGGGTCAGTGTGGCATTCAAGGTGATGCCGGCAGCGTCGCTGAGCTGAACATTGAGAGAATAAGCGCCCATGGATTTCGGCGTACCGGTCAGTACGCCACCTGAGGAGAGCGCGAGTCCTGAGGGAAGCCCCGAGGCTGAGAACCGATAAGGCGCGGTACCACCGAGGGCAACCATCGCGAAGTTGTACGGGGCGGTTGTAGAAGCGTTGGGCAAAGAACTGGTGGTGATACCGAAGACGGACCACGAAACCGAGAGGATCGCAGCCACGGGTATGGGCGCGGAATCGAGGAGACGCACGCTGAAACTATAGGTGCCCGGGCTTCCGGCGATGCCGGAGACAATGCCGGTTGACCCATCGACAGTGACGCCGGATGGCAGGCTTGTGGCGGACCAGTGATAGGGGGGCTGGCCTCCCGTGGCGATTATGGGGCGGCCAATTTCCGCGCCGGATGTGAATTCTCCGAAGTTTCCCGAAGTAGTTATTTCGAGGGGAGCATACGCGATTACGAGGTTTATCGCAGCGGTGGCCGAAAGAGTTCCGGGTGTTTCGGTCGCGGTGAATTGTATGGGGAACGAGCCTCCGGTGGCTGGGACACCGGTTAGTTGTCCGTCGACCGAAAAGGTCAGTCCGGAAGGAAGTCCGGTCGCTGTCCATGTGTATTCGCCGGATCCACCGCTGGCTGTCAGATTGATAGGACCGTAGGAGCCGCCGGCGGTGGCGTTGGGCAAGGATGAGATGGTTATTGTTATTCCGGACGATACGGGCGGCGGGAAAAATCCTCCTCCGCCACCTCCACCACCACCGCCCCCTCCGCCACTGCCCCCTCCCGAAGCGGGGGCGGCTGCGATGGCGAGTGTCATGTCGGCAGTTACCGGCGAGATGCCATCGTCTGCCTGCACGGTGAAAGATTGCGACCCCGCTGTGGTGGGTGTACCGGAAACGGCACCTGTTGCCGAGTTCAGAGTCAGTCCTGCGGGAAGAGTTCCTGCGGAGAGGGACCAGACCAGCGAAACGTCCGGACCAGTCTGCGCTACGAAAGTGAACGGTCCGTAGGATTGCTGGACAATGCCACCGGGGAGGGTTGCCGAGCTTGTAATCGTGGTTATGAGGGCCGTGGCGTTAGTGATATCAAGCGCATAAGCTGCTGTGCGCTGGTTAAGAAAGAAGTCTTCAAAACCGGCGGCGGTTATTCCAGGCGGGACGGTAAAGGACGGCTGACCAACGTAGGCGAATGCATCTGTTAGTGCCGGTCCGTTGGGCAAATTTTCCGATTGGGTCAATAAGAGTCGATAATTTCCGGCGGGCAAAGAAAGGCTCAGGAGGGAATCCCAGCAGAACTTCGTCACGGTGTCAGCAGCTACTGCGGCACAACCGGCATCGCGGTTCAGCCCGATGAGTTGCCCGCTGGCATCGAAGAGGCTCAAAGTTGGATCGAATCCGCCGGCGGGGATGGTGATACCCGCCGCATTCACTCCTCCGGCATACGACCAGGTGCGGGCGGTAATATTCCCTGGACCTGTCAGGCTGAGATAGAACACACGTTCGTCATCGTCGCTGACGAATGATCCTGACCATGAAGAGTTGTTCGCGGCGCTGGCAGGCAAGGCAAACAGAATTGTCAGAGCCAGCAGCGATCTCACGTTCTTTTATCGGCAGGGAGCGGAAGAAAGCGCGTGAGCGGTGAGATTTTTGGTGGAACCGCACACCATTTCAACGGCCATTGATGAAGGCAATTGAATATCTTGTGCGATTCCTGATGTCCGGTTTCGTGTTTTCAGCGGTACTGGCGGCGCAGGTTTTCCAGCCGACTGACGACGCTTTCGTTAACAGCAGTTATGCGAATACGAACTTCGGCAACGTCCCTTATCTGCAAGTGGGTGGGACGGCGCAGGCATTCGTGCATTTCGATCTTTCGAGCCTGCCGACGGGAGTCAGCGCGTCGTCGGTAGCCAGTGCATTTTTAGTTCTTTGGGTGAACCGCATAGGCACGGCAGGATCGGTTCAGATTGCGCAGGCGGTGGGGGCATGGACCGAATCGTCGGTTACTTCGAATACGGAGCCACTCTCGGGCAGCAGCATCGCTGTTGCGACGGTGGATGCGGGGGAACAGTTTGTTCTGATCGACGTCACGACTGCGGTGAAGGCGTGGATCACTACGCCCGCTTCCAACTTCGGGTTTGAGATTACCGGCGCGGGGACCACGGCTGTTTTCCTCGACAGCAAAGAGAGTGTTGCAACCAGCCACCAGCCGCAATTGCAGATTGAGCAGGTCGCGCTGCAGGGTGTTGCGGGTAGTGTTGGGCCGGCGGGACCGGCGGGAGCGGCAGGCGCGGTTGGAGCGGTTGGGCCGGCGGGGTTGCAGGGAACGGCGGGAGTGGCGGGGGCTGCAGGGGCGATCGGACCGGCCGGACCTGCGGGCGCGGTAGGCGCGATTGGACCGGCGGGGCCAACTGGGTTGCAAGGAACGGTGGGAGTGGCAGGGGCTGTAGGGGTGATCGGACCGACTGGGCCGGCGGGTCCGACTGGAACGGTAGGCGCGGTTGGACCTGTTGGGCCAACGGGGTTGCAAGGAACGG
>Ga0302320_10000447_pt1 | contig 97909 bp, 82 predicted proteins | sample Bog_T0_3_FD_202130 | JGI IMG/M metagenome (GOLD analysis project Ga0302320, IMG submission 202130) | Peat permafrost microbial communities from Stordalen Mire near Abisko, Sweden - Bog_T0_3 | ecosystem: Environmental > Terrestrial > Soil > Wetlands > Peat | place: Sweden: Abisko, Stordalen Mire... | reverse complement strand
CTGGTGGGAACTCGCTGGAGGGACTTGTCGTCCCGAGCGATTTGTCATCTGGAGCAAAGCGATCTGACATCCCGAGCAAATTGTCTTCCCGAGCAAAGCGAGGGATCTTGGTGTTTGCCCGCAGGGGCAATACTCGTGGCGCGGGCGGAAACCAAGATCCCTCGCTTCGCTCGGGACGACAACTTTTCTTAACCGCAGTTGCAAAGGCTTAGCGAGTAAACTCGCTAAGCCTTTGCACACCACAACCTCAGAGGGAGGTTTCTACAAACTCACTTCGAATCATTGGCAGGCGGCTTGGCAGTGTCGGCCGGCTTCTGCGTTGGGAACGGCGCCGGAATTTCCTTCGGAGGCTTGGCCGCTGGCTTAACATCCGGAGTCTTGTTCGCGGCCTTCAACGCCTCGCGCTTTTCGTGCTCCTTCTGCGCTTCCTCCTGCGTCACATAGCGGAACATCTGCACACGCCCCGGATATACCTCAGAGGTGAAGACCCGGTTCAGCTTGCTGTCAAAGTAGATGTCCTGCAGACCGGAAAACGTGCCGGGCAGAACGCCTTGCTTGTTGCCCATCCACATCAGCAGATCGCCATCCTGGGTAAACAGGTGAACCCGGTTCTGCATCGTGTCCGTAACCCAAATATGGCCATCGCCATCCACCGCGATTCCCTTGGGCATCGCGAAATAGCCCGGACCATCGCCATGCTTTCCGAACGTGCGAATGAACTTGCCATCGGCATCAAAAATCTCAACCCGGTAGTTGAGCATGTCGGCTACATAGACGTTTCCGTCTGCATCGACGGCCACGCTGGTCGGCTTGGAAAAATCTCCCAACGCGCTCGACTGATGCTTTGTATCCGCAGTTCCAATCTTGCGTATCGGCTCGAGCGTGTCCGCATCAAACACCAGCACCTGGTCAAGCCCGATATCGGCTACATAGAGAAACCGGTTCTCGTTATCGATCGCCATTCCCGCGGGAGTAACCAGACCCGATGTGATCGCGGCCTCGCCCTTGTGATCTTTGTTGAAAACCAGAATCCGGTGAGCCTGAGAGTCGGAGACAAAGAGCCGGTCAGCGTCATCAATCGCTAGACCATTAATCAGAACGAAATTTGCATCTTTGCCATTCTTGATCATCACCGTATCTTTGGTTTCCGGATCAATAATAAAGATGGCGCCCACCTTGCCGTCAGCCACATAGAGTTTGCCCTTGGAATCAACCGCCAGCCCATGCGGCTCACCCATGAAGAAATGGTTCTTGAGGGGGTTGTCAGTCTTTTCTGCGCTGGTGCCGGCCAGCCGGTCCATCCAGCTGCTCTTCGGTTTAGCCTGCTGCGCGCTGAAGTCAGGCAGCTTTTCGCCCGCGAAATAGTCCAGGTATTTCACCCGCGCGATCATGGGCGGCTGCGGCCACACTACCTTCGATTTATCGATCACGTCGAGGATCGAAACCTTCTTCTGCGGCGTCGCTTCGTCTTTCTTCTTCTTGGTGTCATCCCCGAAAGCCAAAATAGAGGAGGCCGTCAGCAGCGCTACTAATGCCGCCGTTGCCAGCCTTCTGCGTCGCGTCGTAAACGTGTTGCCTAGTTGTGAAATCATCTTTTTACCCTCACTCATCTTCGTACCCACCCACGAATATTCACCCAATCGCGCCGCCCTCCCCTTACTTTCGGAGATCCTTGTGACAGCTCGCACAGAACAACGAATCATTATTCTGATCTTTCGCCAACAATCCCGGCTGTGCCGAAGCATGCGGCTGATGGCACGTCAGGCAGTTGATGGCGAACTTAACCTTGGTGATATCAGTCCCTTCCATCACGTTCGATATCGGATGCCGGTCCACCGGGTGCCCCAGGTTGTACTTCAACGGCAGAATCGGCACCTTCGCAAAGTAGTTATCCGGCAACTTCACGGCACCGCCGAAAATCGTCACCAGATGCTCGCTCTCGAGCTTCGCAGGCTTCGTATCGGGGCCGTGGCATTCCAGGCAAAGTTTGTTCGTGTCGGCAACCCGCAACAAATGCTGGTTGTCGCCGCCGTGCGCCATATGGCAAATTCCGCAACCCTGCACAAACGCCGGCTGGTGGTGAATGCGTTTCTTCTCCAGATCAGCGATTTCGCTGTGGCACCCCAGGCAAATGTTGACCGGGTCCGTCTTCGGCAAGCCCGGGTACGCGCTGGCATGCGGATTGTGGCAGTCGGTGCAATCGCCCGCCGCTCCCGGATGCTGCACCTTCGCCTTCTCGATCAGCTCCGCCTTGTCGGAGTGGCACGTAGCACAAAGGTCTTTGACGTTGGCCTGGGTCAGAACGACTTTGCCATCTTTCGCCGGTGCATGGCAGGTGTCGCAACTCTTATCCGCAAACGGCGGATGCGTGAACTTGGCCATCAGCTTCGGCGATGCGGACTGATGCGGGTCATGACACTGCAGGCAGTTCGCCTTGCCAAACGGCTGGTTCTGGTGCGCTTTCTGCAAGGCGGCATCTTTCGTATCGTGGCAATCCACGCACAGCGCAGGCGCAGCCTTCGTCAAATGAAAGTGATTTTCCGTTGTTGGTTCTGCGCCAGTCTTGTGCGTGATGTGGCAGGTTTCGCAACCCATGTCCAGCGCTGCGTGACGGCTGCCCTTCTCCGGAACGTTCTCGCCGGTCGTGTGGCAACTCAGGCAGAGATTCTCTTTCTTGTCGCCCGACTCGGGCTTTAACAACTGATTCTTGTTATCGGAGGTGTGCGGGTCGTGGCACTTCACGCAGTCACGGACCGCTGGTGGATGTACCGTCCCCTTGATGTCATCGGCGTTCTTATCTGCATGGCACGTGAGACACAGCCCATGGGACGTGGTCGTGATCAGCTTGACGTGGGTCACGTTTCTGACCGTACGGATCTCGTGACAACTGGTACAGCCCATGGCAATCGCGGAGTGCACCGACTTGCCCTTGGTCTTGTCTTCATGGCAGGCAACGCAAGTCGAGGGATCTGCCTTCGGGTCGAGCGGCACCGGATGTTCCTTCGCGGAAACCCGCCCGGCAAAAACAAACAGCAACAGGAAACCGAGGAACAAGCTTAGCCTGAAGCTGGTGCCGAACTTCGATTTGCCGAACTTCGATTTGATGAATCCCAATGCCACACCCACCACTGCCTCCTCAGATACCGGTTGCATGATGCTCATGCACGCACCTCGCCTTACTTCTTGACTGCTGTTGATTTCTAGGCCTCCTTTGTAACAGATTGCGACACAATCAGTTGGCGACAGCGTTCCACCCCGTGAAAGATGTTCGTTGCCCTTAAGCTCCGTCGACTTGGGGGCTTATCCCACAGTGCAATGGTCAAAATCACCCAAAGTAACTATGCTTCGCTTCCGCACACTCCGGCAGTCTGGAAATTCGCCAGCGCAACCCACTTCAAATCTGATGATCAGTCTTGCCGTTCCGCGCCTCGATTCCCCTGTGATTTCAGTCACATGCGGGAGTGACATTGTCACGGGAAGAGTATGCGTTGAAGACGTAAGTTATCCCGAAATGGGATCGTTTTAACAAACCCTTCCGCTCCTCTTGCTGCGCCAAATTCCCGTACAACTCCATTCCATTGTGTGATTTGGCTCAAAGGCCGTGTTCCGAATTTCTCACTGAACCGGCCTATTCTCTGGAATTTCAATCACTTCCCCGACTTTCTCCCTAATGGCGCACAACGTGCTTTGCTGAAGCGGGGAAGGGGAAACACAATGGGGGCACACGTCCAATCTGTACCTCGAAAACTCTGGCAAACGCTTGGCGCGATCAAGACCGGCGTCATCCTGCTGATCCTCGTCGTTCTGCTCTCGGCTGCAGGGACCGTGATTCTTCAGCGCCCCGCCACCGAAGCCGACGAAATGCAGCGCGCCTATTCGCCGCAAGTGCTTCACCTGCTCGACGCACTGAAGCTCAGCGATGTCTTCCACGCCTGGTGGTTTGTATTGCTGTTGAGCTTGGTTAGCCTCAGCATCATTTCGGCTTCGATTCAGCGCTTCCCCAATGCCTGGAGATTTTTCTCGCGTCCCTATAAGAGCCCGGATGAAGCTTTCCGCAAGGGGCTGCCCGGCCACGTGTTGATTCCGATCAAGGATGAAGCGACCGCTTTGACCGTCGCGGAGCGCGTTCTGCGAAAAGAAGGATTCAAGCCGGAGCACATCGTGCGCCAGAACAGCTTCTCACTTTTTGGCGAGCGCAACCGCCTCTCTGAAATGGCGGTCTATATCGTGCACGCCAGTCTGCTTCTGATTTTTCTCGGAGGCATCGTCGACGCCCTGTGGGGATGGCGCGGTTTCATCATGCTGACTCGCGGGCAGGAGTCGAGTCAGGTAACACCACAAAACGCAAGCCCGCGCAATCTGGCATTTGCCGTCCGCTGTGACGGCGCTGGCCAGGAAAATTATGCCGACGGATCTCCTAAACGCTGGTGGTCCGATCTCTCGGTTCTCAAAGATGGACAAGTGATCCTGCGCAAGCAGATCGTCGTCAACGATCCTCTGGTTTATCACGGCGTACGTTTTTACCAGGCCAGCTACGGCAACACGGGCAAGCTCGATTCACTCGCGCTCACCGCCACGCCGCGCGACGGCCAGAACTCCCAGGAATTCAAGATTGGTCCCGACGAAACTCACACTCTGGACGCCGATACTACGGTTCGCCTCGCTGAATTCATTCCCGACTTCGTGGTGCAGGATGGCCATGTATACGCCCGCTCCACCGAATTGCAAAATCCCGCGGCGCACCTGGTCGTCGAATCGAAGAAATCGGGTCAGACGGTAGACGTCTGGGTCGGTGCGGGCCTGCAGGAGGACGCGGCTTCGCCCTACATATTCCGAGGCAAAGATGTGCAGATGGCTTACTTCACCGGCCTCGAAGTTTCGCACGAGCCCGGCCAGTGGGCAGTTTGGGCGGGCGTAGTCCTGATGGGACTCGGCCTCGCTCTGGTCTTCTACTTCGTCCACAAGCGCGTGTGGGCCGTGCCCGTCCGCGACGCTCATGGCCAATTGAAACTCTGGATCGGCGGCACTGCGAACAAGAACAAAGATGCATTCGAACATCAATTTCGCAATGTAGTGGAACAAATCGAGTCTGAACTTAAAGTTTCATCGCCGGCAGTCGCACACGCGCCTGTCGCTGCACTCGCCGGAAAGTAAATTCCGGCTACGGAGGAAGGGTCTATGTCACGAGTCGCAAAAATCGAACAGCAACCGGCGGCCGCTACCGGTACCACGCTGGTCGTAATGGTGGGACTGGGCGTCGCATTCCTGTTATTCATGGCATTTCTGAACGTGGTCAAGAGCGGCAATCTGCTCAACGACTCCAATCTGCTCTACGCCGCTCTCATTTTCTATTGTGGCGCGGGAACGCTTTATCTCGCCTTCGGTATCACCGGCCTTCCCTCTTACATTCGCTATGCGTCCCTGGCTACATGGGCAGGACTCATCGCCAACACCGGCGCGGTCGCGCGCCGCTGGTATGAGGCGGGGCATCCACCGTTCGCCAGCATCTATGAAATGCTCCTCATGTTCGTATGGACGCTCGCCGTGCTCACTCTGATCGCCGAAAAGAAATACGGCGTGAAGATCATCGGCACGGTAACCATGCCCGTGGCGATTGTCGGCGTGATTCTGATGCAATTACTGCGCACAGAGGTACGTCCACTTGTGCCGGCATTGCAATCAACCTGGCTGCATGTGCATGTTACGCTGGCCATGCTCGCCTACGCCGCATGCGCCCTCAGCTTCGCGCTGGCCATGATGTTCTTGATCCAGGACAAAATGAAAACCGAAACCTTTCTGGCCGCGACTAGCTTGTTCACCGTCGCCATGTATGTCGGCATCCTCACCCGCTTCGAAAAATGGGGAGGTCTCAGCGTTGTCGGTTGGAATCCGGAAGACAAAGCAGAAATATTTATCGCCAAAGGCGTAAGGCTTTATGTGGTAATTCCCGATCTCGGCTGGCTGATGGTGCTGGTGTTGGCTGCCGTCGCCGCTCCGCTGTTTCTTTACCTCATCTGGAGCAAGACTCACAACCAGAGTCTGCTCACCATGGCCAATCGCGCCGTTTTCCTGAGCATTCTTCTACAAGTCCTTGCTCTCGCATTCTTTGCGCTGCGGGCGCGTGACGGTCATTACGCTTCTCTCGACGCTGAAGGCCTGTTCCCGACCGCTCTCGCTGCCAGCCCTTTCATTCTCTCGGGCCTTATAGGGACAATCTTCGTCTCACTGTTGTACTTACTGCTGCTGTGGAGGCGCAACGATCTCGAGCGCATGTTGCCCAGTGCGGACGAGCTCGATCGCATCACTTACAAAACCATCGCGATCGCATTTCCTTTACTCACCCTGATGATCGCGGCGGGCGCTTACTGGGCTAATCGCACCTGGGGATCTTATTGGAGCTGGGATCCAAAAGAAACCTGGGCTGCGATTACCTGGCTGGTCTACGCCGGTTACCTGCACATGCGCATTACCCGCGGATGGCGGGGCCGACGTGCCGCCTACTTCGCCATCGGCGGCTTCGCCGTGGTCATGTTTACTTTCTTCGGCGTCACCTACTTGTTGCCAGGATTACACGCCTATGCCTGACCGCACCGAATACGCGGCGCTGGCTGACAGTACACTGATAGGAAGACCCGGTCGCACTGGGGAAGAAGGCTTTCAATTGAGTTCCGTACGCGTCAAGTGGCAGATCAAAGCAATCTCACCCATAGGCCTCGTGCTGCTTGCGGGACTGCTGCTCTTCACGCTCGCGACCGTCTCGCTGCGTGATCCCGAACGCCACGCTGTCATGATCGTCGCCGGAGCGGGAGCCGTCGCCATCTGCGCCGCGGCCATGCTCGGTCTGGCCTACCTGATTCAGCGCCCCATGGTCGAATTGCAGGAGAAGATGGATCAGGTCAGCGACGGCAATCTCGATGTCTCCGTCAGCTTCGCCAATCGTAACGACGAAATCGGAGACCTCGGCCGCAACTTCAATCACATGATGAAGCAACTGCGGGACAGCCGCGAAGAAATCGAGGTTCTGCATCGCACCCAGATATCCCGCGCCGAACATCTGGCTACGCTCGGCGAATTAGCTGCAGGTCTCGCCCATGAAATTCGCAATCCGCTCGCCGGCATCGCTGGAGTCATAGAAATTGTCGGCCGCGATCTGCCCGTCACCAGCCCGGCGCGGCCGGTCGTGAAAGATGTTCGCCAGGAAATCGCGCGCATCAGCCGCACCTTAACCGATCTTCTCGAAACCGCGCGCCCGCACCCTCCGCAGATTCGCCAGAGCAATCTCAACGTCACCGTCGAACACGCCGTAATGCTCGCTCGCCAGCAAGTAATCTCAAAGCCAATCCAGATCGAATTGCAAAAGGCGCCCGACCTGCCCGAAGTCGAGCATGACAGCAATCAGATTCATCAGGTGCTTCTCAATCTGCTCTTGAATGCAGAACAGGCCGTCGAGGGAGCGGGCACCGTTACCGTCGAAGTAGGTTCTCAGGAAGATTGCGCAACCGTCGTCATCACCGACACCGGTCGCGGCATCTCTGCTCAAATCCTGGCCAACATTTTCCGCCCGTTCTACACCACTAAAGGCAACGGCACTGGACTCGGCCTCTCGCTCGCCCGCCGCATCGTCGAAGAACATCACGGCCGCATCGAAGTCACCAGCGTGGTAGGAAAAGGCAGCCAGTTCACTGTGCTCCTCCCCTTTCACGCGCCAGCCGCTCAACCCACATCGCAAGCCGCCGCCCAAACCGCAGCCACTTAGAACGAAATACCGAAAGTAACGTCGAAGCAGCGCCGGAGTAGCGCCGGCATCCTGCCGGCTGTCGCGAGCGCATCTTGCGCTCGCAGCTTGCAGCACCGGAATTCCGCCACCGTCAACCCCAAGCATTCCCCGTCCCATTCGTAGTAAATTAAAGCCGATGCCCGCCGAGAAGATCATGATCGTGGACGACGAGCGCCTCGTCCGCTGGTCCCTTCGCCAGAAGTGCGAAGAGTGGGGATACCACGTCATCGAGGCCGACTCCGGAGGTCCAGCCCTCAAACTAGCCCAGCGCGAATCGCCCGACCTCGTCCTGCTCGATGTCCGCATGCCCGACCTCACCGGCATCGAAGTCCTCGACGAACTCAAAAAAAATGGCGACGCCCGCGCCGTAATCATGATCACTGCCGACCCTCAACTCGACGACGTGAAAGCCGCGCTCAAGTTAGGCGCCTACGACTTCGTCGGCAAGCCCGTAGATTTCGACGAGCTTCAGGTCGCTATCAGGAACGCGCTCGAAGCCACCAGCCTGCGCACTGAAGTTCAGGCCCTGCGCGGCGCAGTCCGCGGCGGAGTCGGTTATGACAGCGTGGTCAGCGTCTCCTCGAAGATGACCGAGCTCATGAACTTCGTCCGCAAAGTCGCATCCAGCGAAGCCACCACGATCCTCATTCAAGGCGAAAGCGGCACCGGCAAAGATCTGATCGCCAAAGCCATTCACTACGAAAGCTCCCGCCACCAGAAACCCTTCGTAGCCATCAACTGTTCCGCCATTCCCGAAACGCTAATGGAGGCCGAACTCTTCGGCCACGAAAAAGGCGCATTCACCGACGCCAAGACAATGAAGAAGGGACTCTTCGAAGCCGCCGACGGCGGCACACTCTTCCTCGATGAAATCGGAGAACTCTCTCCATTGCTCCAAGCCAAACTGCTGCGCGTCTTAGAAGACCAGGTAATCCGCCGCGTAGGCGGCATCAAAGACATGCAGGTGGATGTCCGCGTAATCGCCGCCTCCAATCGCGATCTGGAAAAAGCCGTCCGCGAAAGCCAGTTCCGCCAGGATCTTTATTATCGCCTCGCGATCATCGCCATCTTCATCCCGCCGCTGCGCGATCGCAAAGAAGACATCATGCCCCTGGTCGAGTTCTTCATCGACCGCTACAACCGCCGCTTCAAGAAATCCATTCGCGGCATCACCGATGAAACCCGCCGCCTGATTCAAAGCCACAACTGGCCCGGCAACGTCCGCGAATTAAAAAACACCATCGAGCGCGGCATGATCTTAGAAGACGAACCTCTACTCCGCCCGCTCTATCTGCCATTCTCCGTAGGCGAATCCGGAGGCCGCACCGTTTTCGAACGCACGAGTCCAGCCGACGGCGGCCAGCCGCTGCCCAACGGCCGCATGTTGCCCCGCCTCTACATCCCCGACGGCGGAACTTCTTTAGAAGAGGTCGAACACGCCATGGTCGAACTAGCCATGCGCCAGGCCAACAGCAATCAAACCCACGCCGCCAAACTGCTCGACATAAGCCGCGACGCCCTCCGCTACAAACTAAAAAAATTCGGCCTAATCCGCGGGGATGAAGAAGGCGCGCAAAACGGCGCGGTCGAGGATCAGTAGCCGGCTTTCGTCGGCAGATCGGGAAGGGCACAAGTTCCAGCCTGCCCTGAGCGGGGCCGAAGGGTGCCGTAGGGGAGCCGAAACGATGCGGCTTTCAGCCGCTGAGGTTCGCTCTTTCTGTACGGTGCGAAGATAACAGCAAAAAGCGACCAAATGACTCTGCCCGCCGTGCTGAAAACGTTAGTCCCTATGGCACGAAGACAACCCAGTTTTGTTCGCCGGACTAAGTCTGTGACATGTCAACATCCCCGCTCAAGCCAAAACCGGGCCCGAGCGGGTCACTCGCCTAGGGTTCCCTCAGGCAGAGCTCGGCTTCGTGGATAGCCCGGTCGATGAGCTCGATCGCCTTTTCGCGATGGCCATGGAACTCGCCCTCGGCGCGCGCCATATTCCCACGGGCCGTTCGCATCGCTTCAATCGCTTTTCTCAGCGGTGGCCCCGCTTGTTGCGATCCACCTTGGCCGGCGGCAGCTGCGCGCCTCGGTGGTGGTGGAGGAGGCGGGGAACCTGGAGCGCTCGCGGGAATGATCGGCCGCTCGGGGATTTCTGGGAGTGGTTGGATTTGTGGGAGCGTAGGTGTGGCCGGCGTGCCAGCTTGCTGCGACGAGCCCTGCGGTGGGCTTTGCGGAGGCCCGCCCTGCTGCGATCCTCCTTGACGGTCCGAGGGTTGGGGCCCAAGAGCGGATTCCAGCGACCGAGCGAAGCAGAGCGCTAATACGAGAATGACCAATGGACCCACTCTGTGCATAACATCTTTCGTCATGTACCCTCCCGTGGCCCCGCGGCATGTGGTTTCAGCGGAGCGTAACCGTTTGGCGCACCAGGTCGATAAAGCACAGACTCAGCGGAATCATAAAATCCAAGTAGCGGCCCGCATTGGCGAAGAGGAAATAAGCCGCTGTAAGTGGCAAAAGAAACGCAACGAGGACCCCTAATCGTTTCGATGTTTGAGTTACCGAGTTGAAAGACAAGTACATCAACATGGAAAGAAAAAAATCGAGGATCACGGCGAGCCATCTAGGGACCGACTGTTTGAATCTGTTATCCAGCAACGACTCGATATAGTTGGCGTGTAGATATAACCCTGGCACTGAGCCAACCGGGCTAGGGAAGCTTTCTATCAAAGTGCCGTCCGAGGTATGCCAGGTGCCTCCGATCAAAACTATACGATGGCGACAAAGGCTGACCGCCATCGGGTCGCCCTCCAGCAACTTATGCGCCGAGATGCTAGGAAACGCAGTGGGCTCGAAGAAGCCTCCGAAAACCCACTCCTTTCTTGCACTATTCTTGATTGAACTGTCGTCGGCCGTCCTAGGTTGAATACCAAGCTCGTTTTCATATGCAGCGACGACCTGGAGGGACAGAGAGCTGAGGTCAGTCTGAGTCGTGTGCTGCCAGTCCCACGACTTCATCTTTAGGGCGATCTTACGTTTGTCTACTGGAAGATTGATGTGCCCAACAAGCGTGCCTGAGGGCAGTGAGGAGTCGCCATAGACGTTAGCCTGCCTAATAAAAGATCCGTCCGCCTGCTTAATTAGCCCTGTCGTAACGACAACAGGTATGCCCTTTCCGGTAATTTGTCTGATCGCCGCAAGCAGGTGTTCATTGTCCTTCTCCCTAATCGGATCATCTCCCATCCGGCCGTTTATCCCCTTCCACTGGAAATCGAAAGCAATCACTGACGGATTCTGGTCCGCCGCCTTGAGGGCCAGATCCCCAAGAAACGTACGATTAGTCGGTGTGCTACCCGAACACCGTGGTCCGTAGAAAGTATCGTCATCGACCTCGACAGGCGTCACCCATCTGACGTGAGACTAACGGCGATCGGAGCTAAAGAGCCATTGGTGAACTTTCAACTGTGCGACCACCATCTTTGGAAACCATTCCAGAACATCGTCAAACGTATACGCCCATGCAAGGACCAAAACGACCACGACGATTGTTTCTCTGGTGAATAGCTTTTTCAGGGCCGGCAGAACGAGCCTAAATATAAAGGTGCGGTCGTGATTCCAGATTCCCCTAATCGTGCTGCCGGGAGCTAGCGCGGGGGGAAGCGATGCGGGCGGACCTGCCATAGCCCTCCTCACAACCGAACGAGATGGGCGCAAGTTATCGAGAGTAATCTAAGATACGCCCCCCAGTCTGTCAACTATATTTATGCCCGCATGAAGCGGGGCCTTATCCTCGCGCGGTCTCTTGCACGATCCGATCATCACACCTTATCGCTTCACGCTTGCCTTGAGTCCAGGTTTGTGATATCGGTATCGCACAAGTAATAAGGAGGTCACTATGTGCACCGGTAATGTTGGCGTCGCGAGGCGCATTGACTTGGAAGACATCTCGGAGGACATCGCAAAGCTTGTGAAAGAACTCGACAATGAGGTCGAGGGAAAAGTTAAAGTCAAAGTGCATGAGTTGAAACAAATCGACACCAAGATACAGAAGATTATCAACGGTTAGCCTGGTTTTTCGATTGTGCCCGTAATTGCGCGGATAGATGACCAATCCTTAGAGGGAGGGCTGCGTCGTGATTGCCTCTCTGCCACTGGAGCAGCACCAGCGCGTAGGCGAACTGGTCGCCTATCCCTGGCCGCACCTCATCATCGATGACTTCCTGCCCAGCGACATTCTGGCGCAGGCTCTTGCCGAGATCGACGCCGACACCTACCACTTTGATATAGAACAGCGTGGGACGGGGCGAATTGAATACTCGCTCCTGAAGAGCGAGACCATGTGGCGGGCGATTTACTCCAGGCGAATGGTTTCTACTTTGGCTTCGGCGTTTGCAGTCAAGGTGAAACTAAACAAACATAACATGCTCCAACTGCGGCGAATGAATGACGATACTCCGGCGTTCCCCCTGCACCATGATTTCACAACCAATCAAGATGCAATCGCGTCATTCTTATACTTAAGCAGTGGATGGTCAAATAAGTGCGGTGGCCGTCTGCACCTATACGAATCGGGTGCAGATAGCGCACCGTCGGCTTCGGTAGATCCCATCAGGAACAGATTTGTCGCCTTTCAGAGCAAGCCTTCGCACTGGCACTCCGTGGAGAGAGTTTATGGCTGGGAAAGAATAAGTGTGCTTTCTCTGTGGAACGTAGACGAACCAGCAGGCTCCTGAATCCTGCGGTCCGCCTGACTTGGAAGGCGCGTTCACCCGCGCCACGCCCAAGATCCACAGGCGTATTGTGACTCACGAATCCCTATCCCCTAGCCCCTCTCCTCACGAAATGGTGCCGGCAAGCGCCCGTTCCGGCGTTTGCAGATGGAACAATCGCTGCACTGCTGCTGTCATCTGTTCCTGTTCCACCTTTTCTGGAAGTTCCTTCAGTTCGCGGGCCAGGGATCCCGCGATCCTCTGCGTCATGCGTGCCATAACTGCAGTTAACATTTCATCCTGGTCTTTGGAGAACGGTCCGTTCTCCTGTCGAAAGGACTCCAGTTCTTGCCGGCAAATCTCATCCAACCGCTGGCGCAGTGCGACGATCGTCGGCACGACGCGCTCCGCCATCAGCCTGCGGCGGAAGCCTTGCGCTTCAGCGAGCAAAATCTTTTGTGCTTCGGCCGCCGCAACTTCGCGCTCGGCCGCATTGTGATCGACAACGTTTTCGAGGTCGTCAAGATCGTATAGATAGACGCCCTTAACCTCGCGCACCGCGGAGTCAATGTCGCGCGGCATCGCGATATCCACAATCACCAGCGGACGCTCTTCTTCTCCTGGAAGCTGGCGCCCGCGAACCAGGCTCTCGGCTTCTTCGCGGCTCAGAATCGTATGCGGACAAGAAGTCGAGCTAATAATAATGTCAGCCTCGGCCATATGCTGCCAGCGCTCTTCAAACGCAACTGCAACTCCGCCGAGATTGGTGGCCAGTTCAGTCGCATGGTCCAGAGTGCGATTAATCACCTTCACCGAACCAGCGCCGTGGTTCAGCAAGCCGCGCGCAGAAAGCTCGCTCATCTTGCCGGCGCCCATGAGCAAAACTTTTTTATTTTCCAGCGCGCCGAAAATCTGCCGCGTAAGCTCCACCGCCGCATAAGGGATCGAAACGGCCGCGTTGCCAATCGCCGTCTCACTGCGCACGCGCTTTGAGACCGTGAGCGCCTTCTGCATCACCGCATCGAGAAAGCGTCCAGTCACTCCAACTTTTTGCGCCAGTTGCCACGCCTGCTTGACCTGAGAAATGATCTGAGGGTCGCCGATCACCATGGAATCGAGACTCGACGCAACGCGAAAGATGTGCAGCAACGCCGCTTCATCCAGCAAGCGGTAGAAGTGGTTCCACTCTTCCATCGTGAGTCCGTATTCGGAACCGAGAAACCGCATCACCGAGTTCGCAGCCAGAGTGACATCCTTCGCCCACAACAGGAATTCCGTACGGTTGCAGGTGGCCACAACAATAACTTCTTCAATGCCTTCGGCTCGCGATAGTTGGACGAGAGCCGCATAGCGCCGCTCTTCACTGATCCAAAAGCGCTCGCGCACGGCGACAGGGGCTGTGCGGTAGTTCAGGCCAACGACCATCAGGGTAGGTTCCACGACGGATGCTCCTGCGTACTGACTTTCTGAAAAGCATCCACCGGGCCAAACCTGAAATATGCAGCAGCGCACGATTCCCCTTTATTGTCAGATGGTTAGGAGCATTAATTCTTGAAACAGTGCGGCTTTACAAGCGGCGACTGCGGAGTCTCACCCTGATCCGGCGTGAATTGACCCGCTGCATCGGATTCGAAAAGGCTAGCTCGTGAGAGCGGAGAAGAGGTCCCGAACTCAGCCTAGCGCGCGATCTCCACCAGCGCGGGCGCGTGCCCAGCCTCGGAGTTCTTCGCGCCAGCATTCTTCGCGGAAGCGTTCTTGGTTCCAGGTTCGTAGACGCAGAACGGCTCTTCGTCGAGATAGTTGCCAGTGGCGGCGAAAGCGCGTGCGCGGCATCCCATGCAGACGTTGCGAAACTCGCAGCAGCCGCACTTCCCTTTCAGATTATTTACGTCGCGCAGCTGATTGAATACGACCGAGTTCTCCCAGATGTCGGCGAACGGCTGCTTCTTCAGATCTCCTGCGAGGGCCGGCAAATATCCGCAAGGATAAACTTCGCCCTGATTCGAGATGAAACAAACTGCGGTTCCGGCCAGGCAGCCTTTGGTCATCGCGTTCATGTCGGAGGGATGCGTGCCGGGATGTCCTACGGCTTTTCCGAAGCCCTGAGGTTTCAGTTCGATGCCGGTTGAACCGGGCATGGTCATTTCTGTCGGTCCAATATGCGGCGCATCTGCGGACGCTACAAGCGCTGGCTGCGCCGCGTGAGCGGCCGCTGTCGCGGAACGATGCTCCAACGCGCGCCGTTGGCGAACCACGCGGAAGTAGTGGGGCGCGCAGGTCGCTTTCAGATCGATACCGCCAGTGAGCGACTGATCATAGAACCAGTTCAGCATGCGCTCGTATTCTTCCGGAGGAACCATTTGCTCGGAGGCGATATCCACGCCACAACCCACCGGCACCAACAGAAAAGTGTGCAGCGCATCGGCGCCAATCGATTTCGCAAGCTCCAGCACATGTGGAAGCTGATGCGCATTGTGGCGGGCGATCGTCGTATTGATCTGCACTGACATGCCGAGATCTTTAAGATTGCGAAAACCCGTGATGGCAGCATCGAATGCGCCCGGAATGCCGCGGAACGTGTCGTGCGTCTGTGCATCGGCGCCATCGAGGCTGATGGCTACGCGTTTCACTCCGCTATCCACGATCTTCTGCGCGACTTGCTTTGTGACCAGCGTGCCATTCGTCGCCAGGGCCACGCGCAATCCTTTGCTGGTGCCGTAGCGCGCCAACTCGAAAATATCCGAACGAAACAGCGGTTCACCGCCGCTCAGCACAAGAATAGGACTGGACACTTCGGCAATCTGATCGATGATCGCCTTTGCAGTTTCCGTCGAAAGGTCATCGGGAGAACTCAACTCCGTCGCGCTCGCGCGGCAGTGGATGCAGCGCAGATTGCAGCCTTTGGTCAGCTCCCAGAAAATCAGCCGCGGCTTGTTTTGCGTTCCGGGATTTGTATGACTGGGACTGATATGAGTTGAATGATGGCCATTGCTCTCTAAGATAGTCATTTGCGGTTTCGCCTCCCACTTGAACGGGGCGCTGTGCCCCTCCCACGACGCAACGATAATGCAGCGTTCATCCACTGGCGGTGATACTCATCACGGAAAATTGTGATATCGATCACACGATATAAGTTGTTCTGAATGTTGAAATTAAGGTTTCGACTTAGGGGCTTTGAACGCACGCCGCAGGCGTGACATTGCCGCTGCGTTCACGGCACTCGAAGAGTCCTAGTTGTGACTCGCGATGTCGCGCAGCGCGCCCGAGTTGCGGATCACCAGGGTGGAACCTTTCGACTGCAAAATCTGGCGTTTTTTCAGATCCGCAAAAAGTCGGGTCACGGTCTCTCGCGAGGTCCCGATCATCTGCGCAATCTCCTCGTGAGTGAGGCGGAGCGTCAAGCGACCCTCGGGTTTGCCGGCAGCTCCGTTCTTCGAACTCCACTCCAGAAGCAACGACGCTAGTTTCTCGGCGGCAGAGTGTGACAGGCCCAGCGAACGCACTTCCTTGCACGCGTTGTGATATTTCTCGCCAAGCTGCTCGGCCACTTTAAAGCAAGCATCCACATCTTCTTTTAGAAAGCGGAGAAAATCATCGCGCTTCACGAAATTGATCTGGCAGGGGTCGATGGTTTCAGCTGTCACTTCGTATGGTTTGCCGGAGATGGTGGCGCTCAGACCCAGGACTTCGCCGGGTTCTGCGAGTTTCACAATCATGGTTCGGCCGGCAGGCGAGTTGATGGAAAGCTTCACACTGCCTTTGCATATAACAAAGATGCCACGCGGCATTTGCCCTTCGACAAATAACACGGCTCCCTGAGGATAGGCGGTGGAAAACTTAATGCCTTCAAAGTTCTGCAGCGTGGCGGGCGGCATATCGCAGAAGAGATGATCGGCCCTCAGCTTGCAATTAAGGCAGCTTTCGACGATTTCCATTCCGTATGGTGACAGCATGCACCAACCTCCTAGCGCTGTGGTCAGTGTCGGCCTGCGCAGAGCGCTTGGCTGTGCTGCTCGGCACTCGCTGACGTGACGTGGCTCACATTTTCATGTTTGTGATGTGCGTCACAGGCGGCTGTGACATGCCTTGCTGCGTTCCTCTGCCGCAGCGTTCATTCTTAGTCAGTCAATCATTAAGCAATCGACTTTAAGAAATCAGTAGGAATTGGAACTTTACAACTATCCATCGCAAGCAAAGGCAGGATCATGAAGCGCAAATTCAAGACCATGGATGCAAACGAGGCGGTCGCCTACGTCGCCTACCGGGTGAATGAAGTCATCGCCATCTATCCCATTACTCCTTCTTCGAACATGGGCGAATGGGCCGACGAGTGGGCGTCGCAGGGGATCCAGAATATCTGGGGCACGGTGCCTCACGTGATGGAGATGCAGAGCGAAGGCGGCGCTGCCGGAGCTGTGCACGGCGCGCTGCAGACAGGCTCGCTGGCCACCACATTTACCGCGTCGCAGGGCCTGCTGCTGATGATCCCGAACATGAATAAGATTGCGGGCGAACTTACGCCGACGGCATTCCATGTTTCGGCGCGCACCCTGGCAACGCACGCACTCTCGATCTTCGGCGATCACTCCGATGTTATGTCCTGCCGCATGACCGGCTTCGCCATGCTGTGCTCGAATTCCGTGCAAGAAGCCATGGACATGGCACTGATCGCGCACGCGGCGGCGCTGGAGTCGCGCATCCCGTTCCTCCATTTCTTCGACGGCTTTCGCACCTCGCACGAAGTCAACAAGATTCAAATGCTGACGGAAGATGACATGCGGGCTCTCATTAATATGGACCGCGTTTTCGAGCATCGCCAGCGCGCGCTCTCGCCCGATCATCCCGTGTTGCGGGGCACGGCCCAGAATCCGGATGTGTTCTTCCAGATGCGCGAGCGGGCGAACTCTTTCTACACCGCGTGTCCTGAAATTGTGCAATCCGTGATGAACAAATTCGCGGAGCAAGTTGGGCGATCCTATCACCTGTTCGATTACGTGGGCGCGCCCGATGCTGAGCGCGTGATTGTGATGATGGGCTCTGGCGCTGAAGTCGCGCATGAAACTATCGACCATCTCAACGCGCAGGGCGAAAAGCTGGGACTGCTGAAAGTTCATATGTACCGGCCTTTTCCGGTGCAGGCTTTTCTGGAGGCCTTGCCTGCCGGCGTGCGCAAGATCGCTGTTCTCGATCGCACGAAAGAATCGGGAGCGATTGGCGATCCGCTGTATCTTGATGTCGCAAACGCGCTTCATGAGGGAGTCAAATCCGGTTACGCCGCTCGTAAAACTGTGGAGGAAGTCGTAGGTGGACGCTACGGGCTCTCCTCGAAGGAATTCACGCCGGCGATGGTCAAGGCAATTTACGACAATCTGAAATCCGACAACAGCGATCACCAGACAAAAGATCATTTCACGATCGGCATTCAGGACGACGTCAGCCACAGCAGCCTGCCGTACGAAACAAGTTTTTCAACTGAGCCCGAAAATGTTGTTCGCGCAATGTTCTACGGTCTGGGCTCGGACGGTACCGTGGGGGCCAACAAGAATTCCATCAAGATCATTGGCGAGAACACTGACAATTACGCGCAAGGTTATTTTGTCTACGATTCGAAGAAATCGGGCGCGGTAACAATTTCGCATCTTCGCTTCGGGCCGCAACCGATACGCTCGAGCTACCTGATCTCGAGCGCTAACTTTGTCGCTTGCCACCAGTGGATTTTCCTCGAGCGCTACGACATGCTGAGCGCCCTGGTCCCGGGCGGCACTTTCCTGCTGAACAGTCCTTTCGGCGCGGATGAAGTTTGGGATCACCTGCCGCGCGCGGTGCAACAACAGATCCTCGCGAAGCGCGCGAAGTTTTTTGTCATCGATGCCTATCAGGTTGCGCGCGACACCGGCATGGGCAACCGCATGAACACCATTCTGCAGGTGTGCTTCTTCGCCATTTCGAAAGTATTGCCAGCTGAGCAGGCCATTGAGGCGATTCGCAAATCGATTCGCGACACCTACGGGAAAAAGGGCGAAGAAATCGTCGCGCAGAACATGAAGGCCGTCGACGAGACGCTGGCTCACTTGCACGAAGTGAAAGTCCCGGCTGAACTGAGCAGCACGATCGAAATGCCTCCACCATTCTCGCCATCGGCGCCGGAATTCGAGCGCAATGTTCTGGGAATGATGTATGCCGGACGCGGCGACGAATTGCCCGTCAGCGCATTTCCTGTCGACGGCACTTTCCCGACCGGAACGGCGAAGTGGGAGAAACGCAACCTCGCACTCGAAATCCCCGCATGGGACGACAATATCTGCATCCAGTGCGGCAAGTGCGCCATGGTTTGCCCGCATTCGGTGATTCGAATCAAGGTCTACGACTCGAAAGAACTAGAAGGCGCGCCGGCCACATTCAAATCAACCACGACCCGCGACAAAGAATGGCAAGGCCTCAACTACACGATTCAAGTGGCGCCGGAAGACTGCACGGGATGCGGCATCTGCGTTGAAGTTTGTCCGGTGAAGAACAAAGCCGAAACCCGGCTCAAAGCCATTAACATGGTGCCGCAACCTCCGCTGCGCGTGCCCGAGCGCGATAATTGGGATTTCTTTCTGAAAATTCCAGAACTCGACCGCCGCAACATTAAACTCACCACAATTCGCCAGCAGCAGATCCAGGAGCCGCTGTTCGAATTCTCCGGCGCGTGCGCGGGCTGCGGCGAAACTCCTTATCTCAAGCTGATGTCGCAGTTGTTCGGCGACCGCGCACTCATCGCAAACGCGACTGGATGCTCGTCAATTTACGGTGGCAACCTTCCCACCACGCCATGGACGAAAAATGCCGCTGGCCGTGGTCCCGCCTGGTCGAACTCTCTTTTCGAAGATAACGCGGAGTTCGGGCTGGGCTTCCGGCTTTCCATCGATAAGCAAACTGAGTTTGCGCAGGAACTGGTGAAGCGCCTGGCAGGAACGATTGGTGAAGAGCTTGCGACCGCGCTACTCACCTCAGCGCAGAAAGACGAAGCTGACATTTATGAACAGCGGCAGCGCGTCGATCTGCTGAAAGAAAAACTGCAAGGCGTAAACTCCGCAGACTCAAAACAACTTCTTTCTGTGGCCGACCTGCTGGTGAAGAAAAGCATTTGGATTGTTGGCGGAGACGGTTGGGCTTATGACATCGGCTACGGCGGCCTCGATCACGTGCTGGCCAGCGGCCGCAACGTCAACGTGCTTGTGCTCGATACCGAGGTTTACTCCAACACTGGAGGCCAGGCTTCGAAATCCACGCCGCGCGGCGCAGTAGCCAAGTTTGCGGCCGGCGGCAAGCCCGGCGGCAAGAAAGATCTCGGACTCATCGCCATGAGCTACGGCAATATTTATGTTGCCAGCGTGGCCATGGGCGCGAAAGACGAGCACACGCTGAAAGCGTTTCTCGAAGCTGAAGCCTACAACGGCCCCAGCCTGATTATCGCGTACTCGCACTGTATCGCCCACGGCATCAACATGACCACGGCGATGTCGAATCAGAAAGCGGCCGTCGATTCTGGACAGTGGCTGCTCTATCGCTACAACCCGGAACGGGCCGCCCAGGGCGAGAATCCGCTGATTCTCGATTCACGCACGCCCACCCGCAAGGTTTCGGATTTCATGCAGATGGAAACGCGCTTCAAGATGCTCACCAAGAGCCGTCCGGAAGACGCCAAGCTTCTCTGGCGCGAGGCGCAATGCGATGCCATGACGCGTTTTCATTTGTACGAATATCTGGCGCAGCGAAAATTTAACGGCGAAGCGGTTTAAGCCGAGCAACTCGCAAAACAAAATACGCAGGAGAAATTATGATCGACCTCAGCACTAATTATCTGGGTTTGAAACTTCGTACGCCGCTGGTAGCTTCAGCCTCGCCGCTATCGCAGGAGATCGACGGCATTCGCCGTCTCGAGGATGCGGGCGCATCCGCCGTGGTGTTGTATTCGCTGTTCCAGGAACAGTTGGAGCAGGAAAGCTTCGAGCTTGAACACCATCTCACCGAAGGAACGGATAGTTTCGCCGAGGCAACGAGTTTCTTTCCCCGGCCCGCGGAATTCAACTTAGGGCCTGAGGGTTATCTGAATCACATTCACAAGGCCAAGAAAGCAGTGTCGATGCCACTTATCGCCAGCCTCAACGGCTCTACCGTCGGCGGCTGGACGCAGTACGCCAAGCTCATCGAGCAAGCGGGAGCCGACGCGCTCGAATGCAACATTTATGCAATTCCCACGAATGCCGACCTCAGCTCCAATGTGATCGAACAGCAATACATCGATATTGTCCGAGCCGTAAAGTCGGCGGTGACAATTCCGGTTGCGGTTAAGCTTAGCCCCTTTTTCAGCAATCTGGCCAACATGGCGAAGCGACTCGACGAAGCCGGAGCGGATGCGCTGGTGCTGTTCAATCGCTTCTACCAGCCAGATATCAACCTCGACGAATTGGAAATCCAGCCCAATGTGTTGCTGAGCACGCCACAGGCGCTGCGCCTGCCGCTCACCTGGATTGGCATTCTCTATGGCCGCATCCGCGCCAACCTGGCTGCAACCAGCGGTGTGCAAGGTCCTGAAGATGTCATCAAGTTGCTGATGGTCGGCGCTGACGTCACCATGCTCTGCTCCACGCTGTTGCGCAATGGCATCCGTCATCTCGAGCACATCGAAGAGGGCGTGCTGGAGTGGATGGAAAAACACGAGTATGAATCAGTGCAGCAGATGAAAGGCAGCATGAGCCAACTCCGCTGTCCCGATCCTTCGGCCTTCGAGCGCGCGCAGTACATGAAAGCAGTCAAGAGCGTGCAGCACGTAGTGCTCACCAGCCGCGAAGCCCAAAGAATTCTGGGCGGAGATTAAAACAAAATCAACCACTAGAAACCACGAGGAGGATGTATGCCGGTTACCAGGCAACAAGTGCTCGACTACCATTTCGGCTCTCAACCCGGAAAAATTGAAGTCACTCCCACCAAGCCTTGCCGCACGCAACACGATCTAAGCCTCGCGTACACGCCCGGAGTCGCAATTCCGTGCCTGGAGATCGAAAAGAATCCGCGCGATGCCTACAAGTACACAGGCCGCGGCAATCTCGTGGCGGTCGTTACGAACGGTACCGCCGTTCTCGGATTGGGCGACATTGGCGCGCTTGCCGGCAAGCCGGTGATGGAAGGCAAGGCAGTTTTGTTCAAACGCTTTGCCGATGTGAATGTTTTCGACATTGAAATCAATTCACACAATCCGGACGACATTATCAAGGTCTGCCAATTACTGGAGCCCACGTTCGGCGGCATCAACCTCGAAGACATCAAAGCGCCGGAGTGCTTCTACATTGAAGAGACACTGAAGAAGACGATGAAGATTCCAGTCTTCCACGATGACCAGCACGGCACCGCCATTATTTCCGGCGCTGCCTTATTGAATGCCGTGGAAGTGGCGGGCAAAGATATCGGCAAAATTCGTCTCGTCATCAACGGCGCCGGCGCTTCGGCTGTAGCTACCGCTGAGCATTATATTCGCCTGGGCATGAAGCGCGAGAACATCATCCTGTGCGACACCAAGGGAGTGGTTTACAAAGGGCGCGCAGAGGGCATGAATCCCTACAAGGATCGCCTGGCGCAAGATACCAAGCTGCGTACGCTGGCACAGGCAATGGCGGGAGCGGATATGTTCCTCGGCCTGTCCGTAGGCGGTGTGGTCTCGCAGGACATGGTGCGCTCCATGGCTCCTCGTCCAATCGTCATCGCGATGGCGAATCCTGATCCGGAAATCAGTTACGAGGACGCGAAAGCCTGCCGCACTGACGTGATCATGTGCACCGGGCGCTCCGACTATCCCAACATGGTCAACAATGTGTTGGGCTTCCCTTTCATCTTTCGCGGCGCGTTGGACGTACGCGCTACCACGATCAATGAGGAGATGAAGCTGGCGGCGACCCGCGCCCTGGCCAACCTTGCCAAAGAAGATGTGCCGGACTCGGTGTGCCGCGCCTACGGCGTGGCTCGGCTGGAGTTCGGGCCTGACTATCTGATCCCCAAACCGTTCGATCCGCGCGTGCTGGTGTGGGAGTCTTCGGCCGTAGCCCAGGCAGCCATGGACACCGGAGTAGCCCAGGAGCCCATCGATATTGCGGAATACCGGGAACAACTCGAGCGTCATCTAGGCAAAGCCCACGCGATCTCGCGCATGATGATTCTGAAGGCTCAGGCCAAGCCCAAGCACGTCGTCTTTCCCGAAGGAGAAAATGAGAAAATCCTGCGGGCCTGCCATTCAATTCTTGACGAGAAGATTGCCACGCCCATTCTGCTGGGCAATGCCGCAGTCATTCAAAGCAAAACTGCCGAGCTGGGGTTGGATCTACAAGCGGCGGAAATCGTGGATCCAGCGAAGTCCCCGCTTCGCGAATCCTATATTCAGGAACTCTACCGCCTGCGCCAGCGCCGTGGCGTAACCCTTTCCGAGGCGCGCACGCTGATCAATGACCGCAACATCTTCGCGTCGATGATGCTGCATATGGGAGATGCCGACGCTCTGGTCGCCGGAGCAACCCAGAATTTCCCAGAGACCATTCGCCCCGCGCTGCAGATCGTCCGTGTGCGCGAGGGACTGCACAAGGTCGCCGGATGCTATCCCATGGTGACGCGCACCGGAGAGCTTTACTTCCTGGCCGATACCAGCGTCAACGTCGATCCTACTGCGGAAGATCTGGTGGAAATCGCTTTGTGCACCGCACAGGAAGCCCGGCGCTTTAACGTGGTGCCGCGAGTTGCCATGCTTTCCTTCTCGAGCTTCGGCAGCGCCAAACACCCATCGTGTGACAAGATGCGACGGGCAACGGAATTGTTGCACATCGCTGACCCCACCCTGATTGTCGATGGAGAGATCATGGCCGACGCGGCCTGCTCTCCTGAAATGCTGGAGCAGGAATATCCGTTCAGTGCACTGAAAGGCGGCGCTAACGTGCTGATCTTCCCCGACCTTGCCTCCGCCAACATTGGCTACAAGCTGCTGAAGACGATCGGTGGCTGCGAGACGCTTGGCCCCATGCTCATGGGAATGAGCCGGCCAGTGCACTTGCTCGCGCGCGGCGCTGAAGTGGAGGAGATCGTAAACGTGGTCGCCATCGCAGTGGTGGACGCGCGGGATACCGAAACGCCTGTGACGGCGTTCGAGGTCGAGAAATCGGGCGTGCCTGCGGACTAAAAAGATCTGCTATCCCACTCGCGGGTGATCCGTGCTGAGCTTGCCGAAGTCGGGAGATTTTGATCTCGACGCGGTACCTTCAGCTCCATGCCAATCAACTGACCCAATGTGTTCGCCTTCACATACATCGGTGATGTTCGTCACAGGCAACTTTATCGCCGCAACGCATAATTACCTCAGTTTTGTGGAGCGTTTCACCACCCTAAGCGTGGAGTTCTCATGGCAAAAGGACGTGTAACAATCGTTGTCGAGCACTGCAAGGCCTGCGGCCTCTGTGTGGAGTTTTGTCCTTCCCACGTGCTCGCACTCTCATCCGCTTTCAATTCCAAGGGCTACCACCCGCCGCATGTTGTGCATCCGGAAAACTGCAGCGGCTGCGATCTGTGCGGCATGTACTGCCCCGACTTCGCCATCTACGCCACCAAAGTGGCTCCCGCCAAGGAAGGTGGCAAATGAAAGCTGATCATTGCGAAGCAGATCATTGCCAGGCAGATCGTCACACGGCTGATCGTCGCACGGCTGACCCGCGCGGCGTGCTCACTGGCACCCACTTTATCGATGGCGACCACGCCTGCTGTGAGGGCGCATTGGCGGCCGGCGCACGATTTGCCGCCGGATATCCCATCACTCCCTCGACGGAAGTAGTCGAGCGCTTCGCCGCGCGCGTACCCAAAGTCGGTGGAACGTTTATCCAGATGGAAGACGAACTCGCGGCTTCGATCGCGCTGCAAGGCGCGGTGTGGGGCGGGGCGAAAGCGTTCACCGTCACCTCCGGCCCCGGCTTCTCATTGATGATGGAACACATCGGCTACGCCGTCATGACGGAAACTCCGTGCGTGTTCGTCGATGTGCAGCGCGGAGGCCCGTCCACCGGCCTGCCAACGCTGCCCGCGCAAGCTGACATGATGCAGGCACGCTGGGGTTCGCACGGCGACTACGAAATCATCGCGCTCTGCCCGAATTCTCCGCAGGAATGTTTTGATCTCACCATCACCGCCTTCAACCTGGCCGAAGAATTTCGCGTGCCCGTCATGTTCATGATGGACGAGGTCGTCGGCCACATGACCGAGAAGGTAGTGATTCCTCCGGCGGATGAAATCGAAATCACGCCGCGCCGCCACACTCGCAAGTCGGTCGAAGATTATCTTCCGTACGGCACCAACGGCGACGGAGTGCCTGAAATGGCGCACGCGGGCGAAGGGTACAACTTTCACGTAACGGGATTAACGCACGACGAGCGCGGCTACCCGAACATGACGCCGCCTGTGCAGGACAAGTTAGTTCGCCGCTTGCAAAGCAAGATTCGCAACGCCGCCGACCGCATCTGCTTGTTTGAAGAAGAACAACTCGAGGGCGCCGAAGTAGTTGTCGTCTCCTACGGAATCACTTCCCGCGTCGCACAGCGAGCCATCGAATCCGCTCGCGAAAAAGGCTTGCGAGTCGGGAAACTGCGACTGATCACGGCATGGCCTTTCCCAGAGAAAAAGATTCGCGAGCTCGCGGCGAAGGTAAAAGCATTCGTCGTCCCCGAACTCAATCTCGGCCAGATGGTGCATGAAGTCCAGCGAGCTGCTGACGGCCAGGCGAAAACATTCGCCGTGTCGCACGCCGGCGGCGGCGTTCATAAGCCCGAAGACATCCTCAAAGTAATCGTGGAGGCCAGCAAATGTCGGATAGTCTAGTCACTGAAATCACGAACGCCGGCAATCCAGTCGATGCCATTCTGCGCACCGATCGCATGCCTCACATCTGGTGCCCGGGCTGCGGCATCGGCACCACCGTGAACTCTTTCGCGCGCGCCCTCATCGATTCGAAAATCGATTTAGGATCGCTCGCGCTAGTCTCCGGCATCGGCTGCACGGGCCGCGTAGCGGGCTATGTCAAGCTGGATTCTTTCCATACCACGCACGGCCGCGCCATCCCATTTGCCACCGGCCTCAAGCTGGCGAATCCGAATCTGAACGTCGTCGTCTATTCGGGCGACGGTGATCTCTCTGCCATCGGCGGCAATCATCTGATTCACGCCGCGCGCCGCAACATCGATCTCAAAGTCATCTGTGTGAACAATCTGATCTACGCCATGACCGGCGGCCAAACTGCACCCACCACTCCCGGCCACTCGACGACTTCGACCAATCCCTACGGCACATTCGAGCCGTCATTCAACTTGCCGCATCTCGTCGAAGCGGCGGGCGCTGTCTACGTGGCGCGCTGGACCACATTCCACGTGCGCCAACTCGCCCGCTCCATCAGTGAAGCGTTTAAGAAAAACGGTTTCTCCTTCATTGAAGTGATTTCGCCCTGTCCCACGCTGTATCAGCGCCGCAACAAGCTCGGCGACGCGCTCGACACCATGAAGTACTACAAAGAGAAGAGCAAAATCCGCAACGGATCGCCGACCGGCGAAGCCGGCCTCACCATGACCGGCGAAATCATCGTAGGCAAATTTGTGGATCGCGACCGACCTGATTACGGAACGATGATGCGCGCTCAATACGCCGACGCACTGGGCGACGAATATGTCGAACAAGATCAAAGAGAACACGATCAAACGGAAAACGATCAAGCGGAGATGGTATGCAGCTAACTGAGATTCGTGTTGCAGGTTTCGGCGGCCAGGGAGTAATTCTCTCGGCCATCCTCCTCGGCAAAGCAGCTTCGATTTATCAAGGCGCTTACGCCACCATGACGCAAAACTTCGGCCCTGAGGCCCGCGGCGGCGCGTGCAGCGCGCAGCTAGTCCTTTCCGATTCGCCGATCCTATATCCCTACATCACTCAGCCGGATATCCTCGTCGTGATGTCGCAGGAAGCCTACGTCCGCTTCGGTCCCGAGCTGAAAGATGGCGGCATCATGATCGTCGAGCAAGATCTGGTTCGAGTTTCTGATCTCGACATCCACAAAGAAATCCAGATCTACAGCATTCCTGCGACCCGCATTGCCGAAGAACTTGGCAAGCGCATGGTGCTGAATTCCGTGATGGTGGGCTTCTTCACCGCGGTCACTCGTCTGCTCGATGCCGACGCGGTCCGCAAAGCAGTGGCAGATTCTGTTCCGCCAAGCTTTCTCAAACTGAACCTGCAGGCTTTCGAGAAGGGATTCGAGTACGGGGCTAGCGCACTCACCACGGCCCCCAACACTTCCGACGCCGAATTGCAGCTGCAGTACTCACCGGAGTAGCATCTTCATCGTCGTGCAGAATGCGTTCTGATTTGAACCGAATTAGAACTACTACCTGCGATTTGGCTGAAGATCGCACTCGCTGTTGGTCTATCCTTAAGCTATCCATGTTTGTCTCCCGGCAACGTTGAAGCGTGAAGGAGCTTTATGAGTTCGACCGAAGTTGGTCTTGTAGGACAACCATCGCACGAAGAGCAGCCAACATCCCCATCGAAATACGGCCTTGATGCAATGTTTAGTCCAGCATCCGTGGCCGTCATCGGTGCGACCGACCGCCCCGGCACAGTGGGCCGAACCGTTCTTGAGAATCTGCTGCACGGCCGCTTCCATGGCAAAGTGTATGCGGTAAATGCGAAGCACGCGGAAGTGTTGGGCCTCAAAGCTTTCAAAAGCATTCGCGACATCCCACTAGCCGTCGATCTCGCCGTCATAGCCACGCCAGCGGCGACCGTCCCGCAACTTATTGGAGAATGCGTGGACGCCGGCGCAAAGTCGGCAGTAGTAATTTCTGCTGGATTCAAGGAACGCGGTGAGCAAGGCGTCGCACTCGAACGCGAGATTCAGCAGAAGTTGTGCCGCAGTTCGATGCGTTTAATCGGTCCAAATTGCCTGGGCATCATGAACCCGATCATCGGGATGAATGCCACCTTCGCAAAAAGTGCGCCCGTGGCCGGCAGCGTCGCGTTCCTGAGCCAAAGCGGAGCGCTGCTGACCGCGATTCTCGACTGGAGCGACCGCGAAAAAGTCGGCTTCAGTGCGATCGTCTCAACCGGCTCGATGCTCGACGTGAGCTGGGGCGATTTGATTTACCACTTCGGCGATGATCCCCATACCAAAAGCATTTTGCTCTACATGGAGTCTGTGGGAGATGCGCGATCGTTCCTGTCTGCCGCTCGCGAAGTCGCGCTCTCCAAGCCGATCATCGTAATTAAAGCCGGCTGCTCGGAAGCCGCTTCGCGCGCCGCGGCGTCGCACACGGGTTCGCTCACAGGCAGTGACGAAGTGCTGGATGCAGCCTTCCGCCGCTGCGGAGTTTTGCGCGTGCACAACATCGCGGATCTCTTCTATATGGCGGAAGTTCTCGGCAGGCAACCGCGCCCAAAGGGTCCACGGCTCACCATCGTGACTAATGCCGGCGGCCCCGGAGTGCTCGCCACCGACTCGCTCGTAGCCAATGGAGGAGAACTCGCTGAGCTTTCTCCGGAAAGCCTGAATCGCCTCAATGAATTTCTTCCCGCGCACTGGAGTCACAACAATCCCATCGACATTCTGGGCGACGCCGATTCCGAGCGCTATGCTCGCGCCCTCGAAGTCGCATCACAAGATCCAAACAGCGATGGCCTGCTCGTCATCCTCGCGCCACAGGGAATGACCGACCCGTTGCAGATCGCAGAACGTCTGAAGCCTTACGCCAACCAATATGGCAAGCCCGTGATCGCCAGTTGGATGGGAGGAACCAGCGTCGCCGCCGGCGAAGCAGCGCTGAATTCGGCGGGCATTCCTACATTTTCTTATCCTGACACCGCGGCGCGCGCCTTCACCTACATGTGGCGCTACACCTACAACCTGCGCGGACTCTATGAAACGCCCACGCTCACAGAACATTCTGAAATGGCCAGCGCATCCCGCAATCAGGTCGAGCAGATCATTCAGAACGCGCGAAGCCGCGGCCGCGTTCTGCTCACCGAGCCTGAATCGAAACAAGTGTTGTCGCTCTACGGCATCCCTACAGTGGAGACGCGCGTCGCCGCCAGCGAAGACGAAGCGGCCACGGTCGCTTCAGAGATTGGTTATCCCGTTGTGCTCAAGGTCTTCTCGGAAACCATCACGCACAAGACGGATGTTGGCGGAATCCAGTTGAACTTGCAGCATGAGGCGGATGTCCGTTCCGCTTATCGCGCAATCGAATCTTCCGTTGCGGAGAAAGCCGGCGCGAACCATTTCTCCGGCGTCACAGTTCAACCCATGGTGAAGTTGAATGGCTATGAACTAATTCTCGGGAGCAGCGTCGACCCGCAGTTCGGACCCGTAATCTTGTTCGGCTCCGGCGGCCAACTCGTCGAAGTGTATCGTGATCGTGCGCTGGCGCTTCCCCCGCTAAATACAACTCTCGCGCAAAGAATGATGGAGCAAACGAAAATCTTCACGGCGCTCAAAGGAGTGCGCGGACGCAAGCCCGTCAACATGGCCGAACTGGAGCAACTTTTGGTCCGCTTCAGCCAGCTCGTGCTCGAACAGCCGTGGATTTCCGAAATCGATATCAATCCCCTGCTGGCTTCACCAGAACGCATGCTGGCCCTTGATGCCAGAATCGTGTTGCACGGCCCCGCCGTAACCCTCGATCAGTTACCCAAGCCCGCGATTCGTCCTTATCCATTGCAATATGTCGCGACCTGGACAATGAAGGATGGAACGCACGTGACCATCCGACCCATTCGCCCCGAAGACGAACCGCTCCTGGTTAAGTTTCACGAGACCCTCTCCGATCAGAGCGTCTACTTGCGCTTCTTCGCCTCTCTCAGCCTGAGCCGGCGGGTATCGCATGAAAGGCTCTTGCGCATCTGTTTTGGAGATTACGATCGCGAACTGGCGCTGGTTACCGAATCCACCGACCCCGCCACGGGCGAACGCCGCATCATCGCCGTCGGCCGCATGAATCGGCTTCACGCGGGAAATGAAGCCGAAGTCGCCGTGCTGGTTGCCGATCGTTATCAGAAACTCGGACTCGGCAACGAACTGCTCCGCCGCGTGGTGCAGATCGCCCGCGATGAAAAGCTAAGCCGCCTGTCCGCGGAAATGTTAACCGACAACATCGGAATGCAGCTCATCTTCCGGCGCAACGGATTTCTCATTCGCGCCGGCGACGATATGACTTCAGTTGCCGCTCATCTCGATCTGTGAAACTACTTCGCGGGCGCCAGTATCGCATCCAGCCGGTCCGGCGTGCTCTCCACTCTCTCCAGGTGCGGATAGCGCATTCCCCCGTGGTAGTCCAGGGAGATCGTGACAAAGTCGTCGCCGCGTTTCAGCAAGAGCTTGATTGGATCCTTACTCTTTTCCGCGGCGAGAATAGCTTCGCGCAGCGCCGCGGGAGTGTACTTCCCATCGTTCACTGCTTGCAGTTGCATATCCGGCGTGAGGCCCGCTTTGAACGCAAGACTATCCCACACAACGCTCTCCAGTCCGCCGCCTGGCATACCGCCCATCTCTGATCTTACTGAGAAGCCGAGCGAGGTCGCGAAGGTCGCCCCGCGAACGCTCTCTTCCTTTTTCATCCATCCCGGCTGCTCATCGTTGTACACCAGCCGGTAGCCGCCCTGGGTAAACCCGTTCTCCGGAACATGCGGATTAACCTCATAAACTCGCGTGCGGAAAAATCCCGCCCAATCGTAGGGCTGCACGGTGTTCATCGCCTTCACTAGGTCATCGAACGTATAAGTAACGGTGACGTAGCTTCCGCTGTCGATCCCGAAAAAGAGCTTCGCGAAATCGTCAAGCGACCTTTTCCCATCGCTCAGCTCGCGGATCTTCGTGTCGGCGTCCAGCCACACCAGGTCTGACTCCGGATAATAGTCATACGAACGCTCCCAACTGGGCCATGTCTGCGGCGACGCTCCGTGAGACGTGGCAATGGGCTGGTTGGTCGTGTCAACCAAAGGGCGCCACGAGCGTCCTGGGCTGATTTCGAAGTTCGCCGCGATCTGCGCGAATACATCGCGACCCTCCTCAGCAGTTCTCATTCCCGATCGCGCCGTGAGCACGTTCCCGTAATAATCCGTCAGACCTTCATAAACCCACAGCAGATCGTTCTGCATCGGCACATTGAAGTTAGCGGTCCACAAGTCCGCGGGCCGCCGGAACTTTCCGTTCCACGAATGCGTGTATTCGTGCGGCAGCAGAGCCCGCCCGCCTACGCCCGCGCCCCAATCCGTAAAGTAATTGGCGCGCGAACCGTCCTCGCTCGACTGATGGTGCTCAAGCCCTTTGCCGCTGACGACGTCGCTCACCGAGAAAAGAAAATCGTAGCGTCCATAGTGATGCGAATTGAAAAGTTTCTGCGCCTCGATCACCAGGTTCTTGTGATACTGCAGTTCGTCCGCGCTAATCTCGAGATCAGCCGGCTTGTCGGCAAACACATCCAGATAAACGGGATTGTCAGCTCCGGTAGACAGATCCTCACGCTTGAAGTAAACGCCCGCATACAGCGGAGAGTCGATCAGCGTGTTCAGCGTCGTCTCCTTGAAGTGAACCCGATTGCCGTCCTCCAGCGATTTCACGTCCAGAGAGCAGGCAAATTGCCATCCCGTCGGCAAAAGGAGAGTGGTTTCAAACTTGATGTCGCGCGAAAAATATCCCGCCGGATACAGAAGTACGCTGTTCCACGTAACATCGGCGAACTTCGAAGAAATCCGCCCGCGTTTTGGATCCTGTGGCGCCACAAACTGAAAATTCACGTCCAGAGCCTTCACATCCTGCGGCGCCTCCACGTGGAATGCATACATGTCCACGCGGTCGCGTATCCACGGAATGCGTTTGCCATTCGCCGTGATCACAAGGCCGGCCATTTCGCTCACTGCATTCGAAGGCGAGTGCGTTCCGGGCAGCCACTCCGGGTAGAGCAAAGTAATCTCGCGCCCCTTGATCGGGATCGTCTCATGCACATTGAAGATGCGATCCGTAACATTGGTGACGTCGACGGCCAGCGAAATCGTCCCCGGATAAGGCGTGTCGGCCGGCGCAACAATGGACGGCGGCATCGGCGCAGGCTGCGGCCCCGGAGAATTCTGCGCCTCCACGGCTATGGTGAGTGCGACGCACACACACGTGAAGAGCACAGCGACTCCCCGGCGACAGCAAAATGAATGCGGCATGAGTGGTGGATCCTCCGAAACTCCGAACTTTAGACGATGCTATGTGGAAATGGTTTGGTCAATCACCAAGGTCAGAATCCTACGTTCTGCGAAACCATCGAGTCAATCAAGTCAGGAAGAAGGCAGGGGCTCGATCTGAATTCGATTTAAAGCGCCGAAATTTTTTCTGGCGGTCTACAACCCTCGCGAGACGCGAAAAAAGAGAGGGTGTCCTTTTGATTCGCTGACAGAACATCAGAGGATGAGATACTAAGGGACGCCGCTCCCGGAGGGGGGTCCAGCAAAAGGTCAAATAGCCATCGTGGAAACAAAAACCATTATAAAGAACCTACTGTGGGTCTTCATTCTTGGCGCGCCGCTCTTCGGTCAAGCGAGAAACGGACCGGCAGGCGCCGTGTCCGCCGCAGCTACGCTCGAGGCCAGCGCCGGTTACGCCTACATCAGCCTGGCCGCACCCAACTCGCAGAGCGTGGCACTCAACGGACTAACCGCGAATGTCGTTTCACAATTCACGCCGCATTGGGGCGGGACCTTGGATTTCACCTTCGCCCGCGCCGGAGATGCGCTCGGAACCGGCCAAAGCGACAAGATCTACACCGCCATGGTCGGGCCTGTGCTCTATCCACTGGGCAGGAAAAGAACCGAGATCTTCGCGCACGCCCTGGTCGGCGCTGCCTGGATTCACGGGGCCGTTCCCATCACTGCGACCACCTACTACGCGGGATGGGAAGATCGGCCTTCGTTTGCCCTGGGCGCCGGAGTCGAGCGCACCATCACCGGACCCTTCGCCATGCGCGCCACTGTCGACTACCTACACACAACCTTCGTGAATTCAACCGGCGCCACCGATGGCCAGAACGATCTCCGCCTGACCGCCACATTCGTCTACCGCTTCTGAAATTGCAAAGAAAAAAAGCGCCGGGATTTTTCCGGCGCCACATAAATCTCGCGAGATGCGCCTTGACGCTGAAGTCGGCGCCAAAGCGACTCACGTTGCTCGCGACCCTACTTCAGGCCGAAGGCGTAAACGTTGCCCGATTCGTTGTCCCCGATATAAACCATTCCGTTCGCCACGGCGGGCAGGAATGGCAGACTGCTCTGATAGCTCCACAGCTTGGCGCCGGTGCTCATGTTTAGCGCGGTCGTCACGCCGTTGTTCGCCGTGATATAGACTACGCCATTCGCCAGGGCTGGTCCCGAGCCTCCGGTGGCTCCGATATAGTAGCTCCACACCAAGTCGCCGGTGCTGGCGTTCAGCGCGTATGCGTTGAGGTCCCACGAGGTGAAATAAACCACCCCATGCAGCACCGCGGGAGAGGATCTCAGATAGTCGCCGGTGGTATAGCTCCAGAGCAGTGCGCCAGTGCTGGCTTGCAACGCGTAAAAGGTGTTGTCCTCTGAGCCGACATAAACCACCCCATCCACTACGGCGGGCGAGGAAAACACAAAGTCGCCGGTGGCGTAGCTCCAGATCTTGGCGCCGGTGCTCGCGTTCAGCGCGTACACGTTGTTGTCGTACGAGCCCACATACACCACTCCGTCCACCACAGCAGGTGAGGAAAGAACACCGCCGCCGGTCGTGTAGCTCCAGAGCTTGGCTCCGGTGCTCGCGTTCAGCGCATACACATTGTTGTCCCCTGAGCCGATATACACCACACCGTCCACTACGGCGGGCCCGGAACTCACCCCGCCGCCCGTGGCGTAGCTCCACAGCTTGGCGCCGGTCTTGGCGTTCAGCGCATACACGTTATTGTCATTGGAGCCGAAATACACGGCCCCATTCGCCACCGCAGAGAAGGAGTAAATACTGTTACCGGTGGTGTAGCTCCACAGCTTCGCGCCCGTGGTGGCGTTAAACGCGATCTCTTGGCCGTTGCCAAAGCCGGCGTAAACCATCCCATTCGCAACAGCGGTTCCGGAACATCCATAGGTGTCAACGCTGTAGCTCCATTTCAGTTCGAGGTTCCCAACGTTGTGGATGTTGAGCACGTCCTCATACGGGTTATAGCGGACCATGTCGGTCCGGTGGTACTCGCTCCAGTTGTTGAGGGAGTTGGCCGCAGACTCCTGACCCCACGCCGCGGATACGCAGCATGCACATGCAATCAAAAACGCGAAACGGATTTGTTTCATGATGAGCCTCCATTCGAAAAATTCAACGCCGCAAATGCCCTTCCATTTTCACTTCCAACCACCTCACTTCAGTCCAAAAGCGACCACGCTGTTTCCGTAGTTGGAACCGAAATAAACTTGCCCGTCCGCCACGCTCGGCGAGTACGCGGAAGTGTCCGCCGCCGGTATATCGGGGACGTAGCTCCACAGCACCGCCCCAGTAGTGGCGTTAAGCGCGTACAGGTTATTACCGTAATTGTCGTAGCCGATATATGGGGTCGTCTCCACGCCGATGTAAACCACTCCGTTCGCCACGGCCGGAGAGGACGACACCGTTTCCCCAGTGGAGAAGCTCCATAGCTTGGCGCCGGTGGTGGCGTTGAGCGCGTATAGGTTGCCGTCCGCCGAGCCGACATACACCACACCATTGGCCACCGCGGGCGACGAACCGACACGTCCGCCGGTGGTATAGCTCCACAGCTTGGCGCCCGTAGTAGCGTTCAGCGCATAGAGATTGCCGTCCCACGATCCCACATACACCACTTGGTTCGCCACGGCGGGCGACGAATTCACAAAACCTCCGGTGGTGTAGTTCCACAGCTTGGCGCCCGTGCGGGCTTTCAGAGCATAGACGTTATTATCTTCCGAACCCACATAGACGACGTTGCCCACCACGGCGGGCGAAGACGCCACCTCCGCGCCGGTTGAGAAGGACCACACCACCGTCCCGTCGCTGGTTGAGAGAGCTGTGACGGCCCCGGTGGTGTTGCCGTCAAAAGCCGAGCCTACAAAAATCATTCCCAGCGACACGGCAGGTGAGGAGTCGATAAAGTCTCCGATTGGATTGCTTCCCCATAGATACGCGCCGCTACTGGCGTCCAGCGCCTGGACCACGCCCGAATAGTTGCCGAAATACACTACGCCATCCGCCACGGCGGGCGTTGAATCCGACCCGCCGCCGAGACCCTCGTTGTAGCTCCACAGCAAGGAGCCGTCTTTCACCGCGAAGACAATACCGCAGGCTTCGCAGAGCCCCGCCAACGTCTGGACGTAAACCACGCCGCCGGCCACCACAGGCGATGACGGCTCGTCGGTGCCCATAGGGTAGCCCCACTTCAGTTTCAGGTCCGCAACATTGCTGACGCCAAGCGTGTCCTCATACGGGTTATAGCGCTGCATGTCGCTCCGGTGGAACTCGCTCCAGTTGTTGAGGGGATTGACCGCAGACTGTTGGCAGAATGCTGCCGATACGGAGCATGTACATGCAATCAAAACCGCGATACGGATGTGTTTCATAACGAACCTCCAGAGCGCAAATTTGGGCCCGACAACATACCGCCCGCCGACGCCTTGAAGCTGGAGTCGGCACCGCGGCGACTCACGTTGCTCGCGACCCTACTTCAGGCCGAAGGCATAAATGGTGCTGCTTACCTGATCGCCGATATAAAGTACTCCGTCCACCACTGCCGGCTGGAGGGGCAGTTGGGATTGATAGCTCCACAACTCGGCGCCGGTACGCGCGTTTAGTGCGGTCGTCACGCCCGAGTTCGAAGTAAAAAAGACCACGCCATTGGCTTCGGCTACTCCGCCGTCCGAGTTGTTTCCCTGGTAGTAGCTCCACAGCAGGTTGCCGTTGCTTGCCTCAAGCGCGTACGTATAGGTGTCGTCCGAAGCGAAAATAACCACCCCATTCGCCACCGCGGGAGTGGAGTTCACCAGGTAGCCGGTCGTGTAACTCCAGAGCAGCGCGCCGGTGCTGGCTTCCAATGCATACAGGTTCCTGTCTTGTGAGCCGATATACACTACCCCGTTAGCGACGCTGGGCGAGGAATACACTATGCCGCCGGTGAGGAAGCTCCAGATCTTGGCGCCCGTGCTGGCATTCAGCGCGTAAACATTGCTGTCGTTTGAGCCCACGTACACCACCCCATCTACGACGGCGGGTGAGGAAGCAATACCGCCACCGGTGGTGTAGCTCCAGATCTTGTGGCCGGTGCTGCCGTTCAGAGCGTACACGTTGTTGTCGGCCGAGCCGACATACACCACCCCGCTTGTCACGGTGGGCGATGAGAACACGGAATTGCCTGTGGCATAGCTCCACAGCTTGTGGCCAGTCGTGGCATTCAGCGCATACACGTTATCGTCATTCGAGCCGAAATACACGATCCCATTCGCCACCGCGGGGTAGGAGTACACAGAGTTGCCAGACTGGTAGCTCCACAGTTTGGCGCCGGTGGTGGCATTCAGCGCGACCTCCTCGCCGTTGCCAAAGCCAGCGTAAACCACTCCATTCGCAATCGCGGCTCCGGAACATCCATAGTCGCTGGAGTTGGAGTAGCTCCATTTCAGCTGTAGCTCCCCAACGTTGTGGATGTTGAGCACGTCCTCATACGGGTTATAGCGAGTCATGTCGCTCCTGTGAAACTCGCTCCAGTTGTTAAGAGAACCAGCCGCAGGCTGCTGACACCATGCCTCGGAGACGAAGCATGCACATGCAATCAAAACCGCAATACGGATGTGTTTCATCACGAGCCTCCAGAATTTTTAAACTTGGCCCGGCGGAAATAGGTTTCCGTCAATTCGAGTGGTTTGCCGAGGGGGAGTCGCATCTCGATGGGGGGGAACTACGTTTCGGACGCGAGAAAAATGGACGTTGCTGAACTTACTCCCCCAACCGCATCGTGTCAATGGGAATTCTCGCCATCCCCCATAGAAAGTCGCGTTCCAACCGCCGGCAACTGCTCTTCAGAGAGACGAAGCCGCACTAATCAAATACCATTAAGCAAGTCGCGTCAGTGACTTAGCTCACACCGCGAGGTGAATGATTGGCTGCCAGCGACCACTGTTCCAAAATGCAACAGCGCTATTTTATTTTTATGAGTTCCTGCCCAACATCGCGCCAATCCGCCAAAAATAAAAAAAGGCGCCGGGATTTTTCCGGCGCCACTTAAATCTCGCGAGATGCGGGTCAGGCGAGGGTTTTACCTACCAGGTAAACTTATTAGGTAAACTTATTTGCTCTCCGCGATCGGACTAGCGCCCACATCGCGACGGCCATTCACCGCGGTGCGCGCCGCGCGAGCCGCAGGCATATTAGCGGCAGCAGCTCCGTAGCGCTCCAGCAGCACCGGAGCCATCGTGTTCTCCGCTTCCTTCACGAAGATCATCTGATTCTCCGAAGCCATATCTACGCGGACGAAGTCACCAAGCTTCACCTGCGCGGTAGCCACCAGATTTGCCAGCGGGAAAACCAGATGCCGCTCGATCGCCCGCTTCAAATGCCGCGCCCCATACCGCGGATCAGTTCCTTCCTTCAGGAGAAACGTCTTCGCCTCAGTCGAGCAATTGAACACAAACTGATTCGTGCCCGAAGCCATCAGCACGCGCTGCTGCACCATCCCCAGTTCGATCTCCAGAATCTGCGCCAGATGCTCGTCGCGCAAAGTCTTGAACACCACAGTCTTATCGATGCGGTTCATGAACTCCGGCGTAAATTTCCGCCGCGCCGCCTCAACCGCCGTCCGCTGAATCTTCTCGTCGAAGTTGTTGTCCACTTCCACAGCCCTCGGCGCAAACCCAAATCCGCCGTCGACCAGATCCGTCATCTCGCTGGCGCCCAGGTTCGAAGTCAGAATGATGATGCATTGCGAAAGATCCACGCGGCGATTGTCGCCCAGCGTCAGCGTAGCCTTATCCAGAATGCCAAGCAGCAGTTGCCACAACGAATCGCTGGCCTTCTCAATCTCGTCGAACAACAGAATCGAAAGCTTCAGTTTTTCCGTGAACCACTGATTCAACGCTTCCTGCGTAAGCAGCGGATGCGTCTCCCGATGTCCCAAATATCCCGGAGGCGATCCAATCAGCTTCGCAATCTCATGCGAGTGCTGAAACTCCGCGCAATCAATCTTGATGCAGGCATGCGAATCTCCGAACAAAGACTCCGCCATCGCTTCCACCACGCGAGTCTTACCCGACCCAGTCGGCCCCAGAAAAAGTAAATTTCCCACCGGACGCCCCGGCGCGTTCAAGCCCGCCAAAAACATCTGATAAATCTCGGCGACCTTTTCCACGGCCTGGTCCTGGCCCACAATGCGGCGGCGCAATGCGGCTTCAAACTCTCCAGCATCGGCGCTGCGGCGGTTCGGATCGAGCACTGTAGCAAGATTCGTTCTCATAAAAGTGGCGTCTGTCCTGTCTTTTCAGGCCGTATCTTCGGCCTTTGTCCCAGCGTTTCCCGGACTCTCAGGCCTTTCGACTCCCCCGCTTCAACGTTGACAATTTCTGTCACTCGAAACCAGTTCGCCTGCCTGACCCCATGCAAGTCCGAGGTTGCCTGTACTAAAGCAAGCGACTGGCCAAGGCCTGAGGATTACTGCTCCCGCCGGAAACCCTGTATCTGGCTGGATTTAGACAGCCGCCGAGCATCTTAGTCCAACTTCGGTGGAAAGGTAAGAGGGACGAAGAGAAATACTTTGCGCAGGAAAGGAAACACCAATTCCGGCGTAAGGGTTTACCCCGTGAAACCGAGCCTGCTCTGAGCGCAGTCGAAGGGTGCCCTCCGTGGTGAAAGGTGTGAGCTCTACCCTGTGACCCCCCGTGCCCTCTGTGTTAAAGACTTTGATCTTCGCCAGAAGCATCGGAAATCTAAAGGGGGATGTCCAGCGGTAACTAGTCGCGTTAATCGGCACAAGATAAATTCCAGAAAGAAAGTTTTCTGGAGGAACCTTGCGCCGCCAATCGGTTCTAACCATCACCGCACTCTCTTCCTTATTATTCGCCGCAGCCGCCATGCGCCTGAATCCACGCCTCTCTTCAGCCTTCGCCGCTCAAGCCCAAACCGCGCAACCAGCGCCCACCGCGCCGCAACTCGTCAAAGCCACCGTGCCTCCAACTCTAAAGCCAGCAAACATTTCGTCGCCAGCCCTCGCCGCAACCGAAACCTACACCGCCAAGTGCGGAGAGGCCATCCCCACCATCGCCCGCCAATATTTAAAGCGCACAACTTATCTAACCTCGACCGAACTAGCCGAAGCCATCCGCCAAACCAACGGCAATCTCTCCGCCAACATTCTGAAAGCCGGCGAGCAAATCACCATCCCCGGAATCCTCTCCGAGCCCATCACAGAAAAAACTATCCCCGTTCCCAAAGACTTCGAAGTCCGCGCCATCTACTTAACCGGAATCATGGCCGCCAGCGATCACGGCATCCGCATCATCCGCCACTGGCGCGAAGTCGGAGGCAACGCCGTTGTCTTCGACATCAAAGACAGCGACGGCAGCGTGACGATTCCCTTCGAACATCCGCTGCTCGGCAAGCATCAGGTCTACATTCACGACCTGCCCAAGTTCGTCCACTTCCTGCACTCCGAAAACATGCACGCCATAGCCCGCATCGCCATCTTCCGCGACCAGCGCATGGTAACCGAGCATCCCGAGCTAGCCGTGCACTCGAAGAAAACGGGCCAACCGTGGCGCGAAAACGGCAAGCTAGTCTGGACCGACTCCTCCAACTCCAAAGTTCAGGATTACAACATCGCGCTAGCCAAATCAGTAGCCCAATCCGGCGCCGACGAAATCCAGTTCGACTACGTCCGCTTCCCCGCCGAAGGCGACCAAAAAGACGCCACCTTCGCCTATCAGCAAGACTTATGTAGCGACGGGCGCCTCGCCCGTCCCGCCGATGCGAAGCAAGGCGGAACCGCGCAGAAGCCAGCACAAGAATCCTCCACCGCCGCTAAGACCGCGCCCTGCAACCCACAGCGTTCCGACGTAATCACTGCCTTCCTAAAAAAAGCCTACGCCGAACTCCACCCCACCGGCGTCCTCCTCTCGCTAGACGTCTTCGGAGTAATGGCCTGGCAGCGCCAAGCCGATCTCTCCCACACCGGACAAGACATCGTAGGCATGGCGAAATATTGCGACGTGCTCTCGCCCATGATCTACCCCTCGCATTTCTTCGGCATGGATAACATCGACCACCCCGGCGACGCCCCCGAGCACTTCATCGGCGAATCCATGGAGCGCTTCGAACTCATCACAAAAGGCTCAGGCGTAGTAATCCGCCCCTGGCTGCAAGCCTTCCACTGGCGCACGAAAACCTACTCGCCCGAATATATAAAGGTCCAGGTGGCGACAGCCAAAGAAAAAGGCGGCATAGGATTCTTATTCTGGAACGCCGCCAACGACTACTCCAAGCCCTACGAAGCCATGCCAGAAATGAAAGCCGTGAAAGACAAATATTTTCGTGGCGATGAATTGTCTGCAACCACGACAAAAGCAAGCCTGACCCCCGAGACACCCCTCGCTCCGGTCTCCCCGCTCTACTAATCCCTTGTCATTCCGAACCGGGCGCAAGCCCGGTGGGGAACCTGCTTTATGCCGGCAGCGCCACAACTCATGTCGGGACAGGCGCTCGTGTGGGGACAGCCACCCTCGGCTGTCCATGCGGCCCAGCCGTATCGGGCCGCAGCCGTTTGCGCGGACAGTCTCGGGAAGGCACGAATTCATTTCGTGCGGCAAGCTAGCGCTACCGTGGAAGAACACCCCTTCAGCGCCGCGTAAGCCGATCGCACCAACAACTTCTTGTCATTCCGAACCGGGCTGAAAGCCCGGTGAGAACCTGCTGTCCGCCTGCAGTAGATCGGGACCCGTCCCCATTCCGTACCACCCCGACGCCACGAAAGTGCTTGGCATTCCTCCCACACAAGAGTAAAAAGGAACCCGACTGTGAGGGGGCCACGGCTACGCCGTGGCCCCCTCGTTTTGATCGGAGAAGAAAGACGAATGACCCAAAACCCGCCGACCGCTGAGACATTGGGATCGGTTTTTGAGTACCTGTTCCAAAGCTCTGACATCTCAATGTGGACAATCTCGTGGCCGCCCGACGCATTCTGCTTCGTCGCTACCGCACTACAAAGGTCTTCAGCCTACACCGCGCTAGTTGGCACCGGAAAGCCGCGTCTGGATTTCAAGCATGCCCAAGAGGACAGAGAAGAAGCACTTGAAGCAATCGGCAGAAAATGGCGAGCCGCCGCTGGAAAGAGTAAACTTCCGCCTCCAGTGGTTCGCAAATGGCTGGAAATAGTTAGGTCAAATCGAGCCCTCCCACTCACCGCCTTAGGAAGGCGCAAACAAGTCCTGGCCGCACTGCTTAACATCCTCGCAGCAGCAGACGAGGCGTGCGCCGGCCTTGGGATTTCACTCACGAGTACCGACGACGACGAATTCACCAGAATTTCTGAGTCCCAATTGTTCCCGATGGAAAACGGCTCGACTCTCTGCAAGAGGATTCACCCTTCCAAGGCGCGAGTCTTGCCAAAGTGCCATACCGCGCAAACTGGCTTGACGATTCGATCGTTCTCGCATTTCCTAGCCCTAGTTGCGACTACTGAAATCAGTCCTCAGTGGTACAGCTTCTGCGCTGAGACTAGCGACCATGCATTGAATCTTCTGCTCGTCCCGTGGCCGAATCGTATTATTCCCAAGCAATTTCGGGCCACCGAGAGGCACAGGATGACAGACGACGTCGAGCGAGGGGCGTATGGAATGTTTACCTTCGACCCTGTAGGGCCACTGCGCTCCGATGTCATACGAAAGCTGGTCGGCGCCGCCGAAAAAACCGTAGGACGAATCGACGGAGTAGTCATCCCTGAATTGGGGCTCACGCCAAGGTCCGTCGAACAAATCAGCAAAGCGGTTGTACGGGAGGACCGTTTCTTGATTGCCGGCGTTGGACAACCTGCACAGGAAGGCACAAGCGGCGAAAACTATATACGGTTCGACGTGATGCTGCCGGGTGGAGAATACTGCGCCACGCTTAAGCAGGAAAAACACCACCGGTGGAAGCTGGATAAAAACCAGATCATGCAATACGGAATCGGTTCTATCCTAAATCCGCAGGCCAATTGGTGGGAACACATCGATGTCAAGGATCGTTGCCTAATGTTAGTTACGCTGAAGCCTTGGCTCACGGTCTGTGTCCTCATCTGCGAAGATCTAGCTCGGCCTGATCCACTGGGAGACCTGGTTCACTCTGTAGGCCCGAACCTCCTGATATGTTTGCTGATGGACGGCCCGCAGCTCTCAAGCCGTTGGCCCGGCAGATATGCGACCACATTCGCCGACGATCCTGGATGCTCGGTACTGACGCTCACTAGCGCAGGCATGGCCAACCTGAGCAGGCCCTCATCCGGAGCCTCAGCTCCATCGGGCTGCATCGCGCTCTGGAAGGATGCCCGAAGTGGAGGTGCCAAGGAAATCACCCTCCCCGCTGGAGCTGATGCCGTTGTGCTCAGTGCAGCGGTAGAGTATTGTGAAGAATGGACCGCGGATGGCAGAGGTGACGGAGGTAACGCGGGTCACCCTTACTTGGTCGGACAGCATCCTATTCGCCTGGACAAAATCTAACCCTTAGGGGAGCACATGGCTTCTAAGAAATCCACGAAGCGCCAAACTGAAAAGCGCCCCAAGAGGATCACCGGCTTGGAGGCGTCGCTTATCTCGTTCCGTGCCCGCAATGGCGCAATTTCTCCTACCGATTTTGTCGAGCTTGACAAGCACGTGTCTCCGCACGTCCGCAAGATTCTTTTCGCGCGGAAGAAGAGCAAGGCCGGGCAGAAAACCCTGGAACGGATGCGCCAAGTGGCGCGGGAGAACGTGCGTAAATTTTTCACTAGCCCAGGGCGAGCCCAAACCGCGGACCTCCCTAAATGACAGCTCTGTCCTCGCCTATCAAGTAAGTCGTTTTCGCTTACTGTTGCCCCTGCCAGCTTTTCCACAGCCCCTATGTGACATCCAACCTTGACACCCCCTGTAAACTATAAGCTGTATGCTCCCAAAAAGCCAAAATCTCCAGGAATACATATCCACCCTGGCCCCAGCTCTGCAAGCTATAGCTAACTCCCATCTTTTGAATATTTTGCATGCAAACCCTTGGTTATCAAGATTTTACGCAAATAGCCCGGACCCCCTCGCCGCCAACTCCAACCAAATCAATAATCTACAAGCTAGATCCGAAATTTTTTCTAATCCGGATTCGAAAGGTGTCAACCCTATGTCACTAAACAAGAACACGCGCATCTGCACCCACATCAAGGTCAACGGAGTCCGTTGTGGCTCCCCCTCCCTTCGCGGCGAAGTCTTCTGCTACTTCCATCAGCGCATGATCCGAGGCGTCCGCACGCCACCAAAATCCCGCCTCCATCCCATGGCTCTGATCGAGGACGAGGAAGGCATCCAGGCTTCGCTCATGGAGATCATTAACGCCCTGATTCGCAACACCATCGACTTCAAACGCGCCCAGCTAATCCTGCGCGCTCTCCACATAGCCGTAAAAAATTCTCCGCGCGTCCATTTCCCCATCTACGAGAGCCAAATGATTCACGAAGTTCCCGAGTACCCCGACGCTCCAGCCGTAGAGAAGCCCCCGTTGCCCGCACTCCATCAGGCCGGCGTATTAGCGCGAATCCCGCGTCCCAAGCCAATCAGCATCACCAAGCCCAAGCCACCCATTCCAGCCGCCACCACCAATGTCGCGGTCCCGAAACCACCAGCCGCAGCCAAGCCCGCGCCCGCCATCCGCACCGCGGCCCGCCCGCGCTCGGCAGGATGATGATGAGGAAATCCATTGCATTCTTCCTATAGTCATAATAATATGACCATACAATGAAACAGATAGCCGCAGGTCAGTTCAAGGCGAAGTGCCTGGCGATCATGGATCAGGTGTCGAAGAGCGGAGAACCCATCCTGGTCACCAAACACGGCAAGCCCGTGGTCAAGCTCGTCCCCGCCGAGGAACGGGGTGACGACATCTTCAACTACATGGCGGGGAAGGTGAAGATCCTCGGAGATATAGTGGGTCCAATCACTCCGCCTGAGGATTGGGAGTGCAAGTGAGGGAGCGCAGGTGATTCTGCTCGATACTCACGTCCTTCTCTGGATGGCGAGCGACGACAAGCGGCTCTCGAAGAGAGCGCATGAGGTCATTCGCAAGGCCCGGCAGGACAACGGCATTGCGGTGGCGACCATCACACTGTGGGAGATCGCGTGGCTGGCGCAGAGTGGCCGAATCGCGGTCGTGGGAAGCGTGGAATCGTTTGTGCGCGAAACCGTAGCACGCGTCATTCTGAGGCCCGCGACGCCCGAGATCGCAGCCCTCGCCGTGCGCCTGCCTAAAGACTTTCCCAAAGACCCGTCAGACCGATTGATTGCCGCGACAGCAATGGTCGAGGGCATGCCGCTGGTGACGGCGGACACGCGCATCCGGCAATCCAAGGTCGTGGAGACTGTCTGGTAAAAGCGCCTCAGCTATAATGTTCTCTGACGCAGGTTGGATTTTCTCGCGCCGAAGGAGTCCGCATGGCGATTCAGAAGTCGGAAAGCATCTGGCACAATGGCAAGCTCATCCCCTGGGATGAGGCGACGATTCACGTGATGTCGCATGTGGTCCACTACGGCTCCTCGGTGTTTGAGGGGATTCGCTGCTATGCCCCGCCCTCCGGCCCCGCGATCTTTCGCGCCCACGAGCACATCGAGCGCCTGCTGAATTCCGCCAAGGTCTATCGCATCGAAGTCGACTTCACGCTCGATCAACTGGTGAAGGCCATGGTCGAAGTGGTAGGCAGCAACGGCGTCTGGCCCTGCTACGTGCGCCCGATCATTCTCCGCGGCTATGGCGAGGCAGGAGTGAATCCCTTCAACTCGCCCACCGAGGTTTACATCATTAACTATCCGTGGGGAAAATATCTGGGCGGAGAGAACGATGGCTGCGACGCCTGCGTTTCCTCCTGGACGCGCATTGCGCCGAACACTTTGCCGGCGATGGCGAAGTCAGGCGCAAACTACATGAACTCGCAACTCATCAAGATGGAAGCCATCGTCAACGGCTTCGCCGAGGGCATTGCGCTCGACGTAAACGGCTACGTGAGCGAAGGCTCGGGCGAGAACGTATTCATCGTGCATCACGACAAACTGATCACCGCGCCGCTCGGCAACTCCGTGCTGCCCGGCATTACGCGCGATTCAACACTGCAGATCGCACGCGATCTTGGCATTCCGATCGTCGAACAGATGATCCCGCGCGAAATGCTCTACATCGCCGATGAAGCCTTCTTCACCGGCACCGCGGCCGAGATCACTCCGATTCGCACCGTCGACAAGATCAAAGTGGGCAAAGGCGGAATCGGGCCGATCACCAAGGCGATTCAGAAAGAGTTCTACGCCGTAGTCCGCGGAGAAAAAAGCGATCGTCACGGCTGGCTGACTCCAGTGCCAGTACAAACGAAGCAACCGGTCGGCGTATAACCCGGTTCGCCTTGCGTCAATTCTGTATCGGTCGGAGGGGCGCGCACACCGCGCCCCTCGCGGTTTCTCAGGCAGAAACTATTCTGCGCTTTGGGGAACGGCCGCCGCTGCCGCGTCGAATCCGATCTTGGAATGCGTGCCGTCGCAGAACGGCTTGTTGGTGGAAGCACCGCAGCGGCAGAGAGCGATTTTTTCTCCCGCCTCAATCTTGTTGCCGCTGGCGTCGAGAAGAGTGATCTTCCCCGCAACCAGGTATGGACCTTTGGGCAGAACTTGAATGGTTGGATCTGACATGTGTTTCTCCTTTTGGTTTTAGATTAAAGCAAAACTGACTTCCCCTGCGGACTTCAATCGGGCACCCAGCTTGGATGACGGATCTTGTTTTTGGTTACAATAAATAACTACCGTCCTTTTACATGGTGGGCACTTTATAGTAACCTGGTATCTATATGAGTCCTAAGAGACGCTCTCAATCTCCGTCTCCCTGTGCCATTGGAGGGCTGCTCGAACTGCTGGCGCGGCCCTGGACGCTGCACATTCTGTGGGCTTTGAGCCACAACGGGCCCGCGCGCTTCGGCGTGCTGCGGCGGCAGGTGGATGGCATCTCTTCGCGCGTGCTGACGGAGAGATTGCGAACGCTGGAGGGTGCTGGATTTGTCTTCCGCCACTACGAGCAGACTATCCCTCCGGCTGTGACTTATGGCATTACTGATCGCATGAAGGATATTGAGAAAGTGCTGGCTCAGTTAGAAGGGCTCGGTCGGAAGTGGCATGGCGAGGGCGCGGGTGCTCGTCGTGAAAGTTCGGCGACGGCGTAGTAAACTGACGCGGCTATGCTGATCATTGGAACCAAGATCTTTTTCTGGGGGTCCGAAGCTACGGCCGAGATGATGCGCTGTGGAACTTGCGGGACCCTGGCCCACTTTATTCAGAAGACCGGAATGCGATTTCTAACATTCTTCTTTATCATTCCGACGATTCCGCTCAGCGGGAAGATGCATGTGCTGGAGTGTCCGCAGTGCAAGACGCGCTACGCGCAGAAGTAGGCACCGTGGAGTTTCAGCAAGTGTCGTATGTCGATATCCGACTCTGAGGTTCTGATTGGAGGTATTGCTTGAGAATTAACATGTTGCGGCTATTGGCGTTCTTGCTGGTTTGTGCGGCGGCAGTTGCCTGCGTGGCACAGGATAGAGTGACCATCCTTTATGACGCGTTCGGGGAGTCGAAGGAGTTGACGAAGGATTGGGGATTTTCCGCGTTGGTGGAGCACGACGGAAAGCGAATTTTATTCGACACGGGAAATAATGCCGCGATTTTTGAACACAATGTGAAGACGCTGGGAGTCGACCTGACGAAGCTGGATTTTGTCGTGATCTCGCACCGTCACGCAGACCACGCGACGGGGTTGAGATATGTACTGAAGGTGAATCCGAACGTTACGGTTTATGTGCCCGCGGATGGCGCAAACGGGTTTGGAGGAGTGCCAATTCCTAAGACTTATTTCCGGGCGGATGAAAGCTTGCCGGCGAAGATGCGGTATTTCGGGGGAACGGATCCGGAACATCTCACATCGGGCAAGCTGTATGACACGGGGAATTTTGTGCTGGTGAATGAAACAACAGAAGTATTGCCCGGAATGTTTCTTCTACGAACTGTTTCGCAGAAGAAAGGAACGCTGGAACTGCCAGAATTAACATTGGCGATCAAAAGGCCGAATGGATTGCTGCTGGTGGACGGGTGCTCGCACTCGGGCATTGAAGCGATTCTGGAAGCGGCCAGCGCGGTGGATGCGAGGACGGAGATTGTTTTCGGGGGATTGCATCTGGTGACCATGCCGGTGGAAGAGATTGACGCGCTGGTGGAGAATTTAAAGACGAAGTGGAAGGTGCAGAGGATTGCGCCGGGACATTGCACCGGCGAGCCTGCATTTGCGCGATTGAAGAAGGCGTACGGGGAAAATTATCTATATGCGGGGTTGGGTACGAAGATAGAGCAGTAGGAATGAGAGCTGGCAGAATTACTTGAGGTGAAAATCTACTTCGACTGCTAATTCAACAGCGACGGGCTTGCCGTCTTTCATACCGGGTTCGAACTTCCACTTCTGCACTGCTTCCATTGCCTTTTCGTCTAGTCCCATCCCGAGGCCGACTAACACTCGAACGTTTCGAGGGACGCCGTCGGCACCTACAATCAATCCCAGCACGCACGTTCCCTGGTACTTTGCATCCGAAGCTTGCTTCGAAAATTCAGGGTCCACCAAGGAAATAACCTTTGGAGGCGTAACGCAGGAGGATGAGTTGTTTGCGCTGCATACTTCAGTCATCCCGTTCAGCGGGGGCATCTCCGGGTGTAGAAGGTACGCGAGATTCAGAGAGGCCCGCGTATTGCCCTTCGCGGCCGCCTTGCGATACCACTCGGCAGCCTCGGCGGAATCCTGGTGAACTCCAAGGCCTTGCTCGTAGAGCCGGCCTAGATTGTTCATCGCGTCACTGTTACCTTGCTCTGCGGCCTTGCGGTACCAATCGGAAGCTTTGGAATAGTCCTGATCTACACCACTGCCGTTTTGGTAGAGCCATCCAATCGCATTCAGCGCCTGGGCATGGCCCTGACGCGCTGCTCTGTAATACCAAGCCATGGCGACCGCATAGTCGCGGGCAACTCCGCGACCGTTTTCATAAAGCCAACCTATATCCGTCTGTGCATAAGCGTTGCCCTTATTGGCTGGGCCGAGATACCATCTCATCGCTTCCGCGTAATCCTGCTTTACTCCCCAGCCGTTCTGGTAGAAGTAGCCGATATTTACCTGGGCGCTCGCGCTGCCCTGATCCGCGGCCTTGTGTAGCCAAGTTAGCGCCTCAGCATAGTCCTGACTTGTTCCGAGTCCATTTTGATAAAGAAGCGCGAGGTTTTCCTGGGCCCGACTGTTTCCTTGGTCTGCGGCTTTACGGAACCAGGTCAGGGCTTCGGCGTAATCCTGTTTCACTCCCCAGCCTTCGTGGTAGAGCCAGCCGAGGTTGTTCTGTCCGTCGGCATTGTGCTGGCTGGCTGCCTTGGAGAACCACGCCATGGCCTCGGCATAGTCTTGCTGAACCCCAAACCCGTTCTCGTAAAGCCATCCGATATTGTTTTGCGCGGCGGAATTACCTTGCTCTGCCGCTTTGCGGAACCAAGTCAGAGCCAGGGAATATTCCTTCTGTTGCAGATATGTATTGCCGAGTTGGACTTGGGATGCGGGTGTGGTGGGTTGAGGCGAAGAGATCTGGGCAATTGCTCCAATGCAGGCCACCGCCGAGAAGACAACCAACCGTGAAAGAGTTCTATTCACGATTCAACCTCAGAGGCGAGATCGATACAAACTGCGGACGGTTTAGCACGAGCAGTATTTTGGACCCTGCGCCGAGGAAGAAGCAAGTTTACATGAGCTGCTTACAGGGAGTTGACTGTTGCACCACGGTTGGCTGAAAACCACCACGCTGGCTCAGGATAGCCACCGATCCTGGATCCAGCCCTTGCTTTGGCGAGCGCGCTGCCAGCCTTGCTCCGTGAAAACAAATGAATTACGCGGAACCGTGCGCGCTTCGATTTTTGGCATTGCAGTTGCTTTGCACGAAGATGTTTTCGTCTTTACATACATTTGCAGTATCTATACTTTTCTCTGTAAAGCCTTTGTTCTGGTCTCACGTCTAACCGGATGACGGGGCAACTCTGGTAAGCAGTTCGCAGTACACCCGAGTTGTGGAGGCGATGTATGAAAGCGAATCTCCTGCCGTGCTTGTCTCTCCTTTCCATATCTTTATTGTTTGCGCTGGGCTTGGCGGATCGTCCGGCCTGGGCGGGCGCGGCAGTTGGGCAAACCAGTTCGGCCACGCAGGCCGGCGCTTCGGCGCAGTCGAAGATTGAAGTTGAGAGTTGGACCAAGCCTGAGGCTGGTTGGCTGTATGTGCTCGATGCGAAACCGGATGCGGGTGGGCCGGGAGGGCGCGTATGGCTGGTCGAGCCTGAAGCCGGCAAAGTCATGGGCAGCATTCGCACTGGCGGCAATGCGGATTTCGCGCTATCGCCAGATGGAAGCCGGCTGTATGTTGCGTCGATTACGCAGGGAGATTCGAGCGAGCTTGCGGCGATCGACACCGCGCGTGGCGTGGCGGTGCAAAGGAGCTCGGTGGATGACCGCGAAGTGGGCAATGTGCTGCCGTCATTTTCGACGATGGCTGTTTCCGGCGATGGGCTGGCGCTGCGAATTCTGAGGGACACGCCGAAATCGGCGGAGGCGGATGCGTTTCTGCTCGCCACGTTCGACACGCAGAGCGGGGAGTTTTCGCAGAGGACGGTGCATCTGGGAAACTGCGGACCGGGGCGGTTCATTTCTTATCCCAGCAAAGATCAGTTCGATATTCTTTGCCCGAGATCGAATCGAATTCGGCTGATTCGAGTTGACGGTGAATCGCGCGAGTTGCAAAACGAAGACATCAAGCTTCCGTGGGAAAGGCGAGTGGGCGCGGCTTTGGCAGTTGAGGTTCCGGACAATCAGGAGATCGCGATCGTGCGTGGCGACGGAGGAGTTTTTAAGATGAATCTGGTCACGCACGAATTTACGGACACGACTGCGCGTCCTGTGCTGCCGAATCGCGTGCCTCCGGCGGCGTGGCCGACTGCGTCTGATAGCAGCCGGGCCTATGTTGGCTTCAACAAGGATTACGAGAAGCACTATGACAACCGCTTTTATCTGGATTACGGGCGGTCTCCGAACCTGCGGCCGAATGACGCGCTGGCCGGGGAGTTTCATGTATTTGACATGCTCACTTGGCGCAAGGTTGGGACTATCAAGACCAAGATGCCGTTCTGGAGCGCGGTGATTGCGAATGACGGAAAGATGTTGTATGCGATGGCTCCGCAGAAGCACAGCATCCTGGTGATCGACACGGTGAAGATGCGCGAGGTTCGCGAGTTGAAAGTCGGCGGCGCGCCCGCGCTGGCTTTGGTTGCGCCTTAGGATAAGAGTCTTACGAGTTAACGTTTGGGTACGGAGGAACTATGGGAAAATTTGGGTTGGTTCTATTGCTTGCAGCGACGGCGTTTGGGCAGACTGTGCCAGTGGGTTCAACCGCGGCGTGCGGCCGCGACAATGTCAGCTTCAAGGTGAAGCTGGACGATTCCCAGCACACGTTCACGCCGCCAGATGCGGGGAAGGCGCGGGTTTACTTTTTTCATGACGCTGGCACAAACAATACCCTGGGGTATCCAACGGTGAAGGTCGGGATGGACGGAGCCTGGGTCGGTGCGCAACATGGCAACTCGTATTTCTCGGAGGCGGTCGAGCCGGGAGATCACCACGTGTGCATTATGCTGCAGTCATCGCTGGTGGCGCAGCGCTTTGAGCTGGCGCACTTCACGGCAGAGGCCGGAAAAACTTATTACTATCGCACGCGATTGGTGATGTCGCGAACCGTGGAGTTGTTGGAGCTTGATGCGATCGACAGCGATCAGGGAGAGTATCTGGTTGCTACGTTTCCGATGGCGATTTCGGCGCCGAAGAAGTGAGGTGGGAACGCCGAGTGGAACTGCCAAATCCAGCGCCTGAAGGCGTATTCACTGGAGTGCGGGTGCGGCACGCCTGAAGGCGTGCCCTGATACGAATCTCAACCGCCCCACGAAGCTCGATTCGCTCGTACCGATCTCGATTCGTCATATGATCCTCCGAAGAAAACCTGCTGGAGGGCAGGCGGAGCGCGGTAAGATGTAACGCGATGAATAGTGCCTGGAAGATTACTGGCGGCTTCGCGCGTGGTACCTGCCGATTACTCGAACGCTTTCGAATCTGCCGCGTGAGGAATCTGGCTTGCGCGTCGGCGCTGTTGATAGGAACTGGGCTCAGCCTAGTAGCAACGGGCTGCGGTGGTGGGGGAAGCGCGGGGACGCCCATAAGTTCGGGACCCTCGATCACCCTGGTGACCGTAAGTCCTAATCCCGACCCTGCGACCATTGGAACTCAGGTGCAGTTTGCCGCGACGGTGGCCGGCACAGGAGACTTCAGCAGCGGCGTAACATGGGCGGTGCAGGCGCCATCGGGCAGCACTTTGAGCCCGGGGACGATCAACACAAGTGGGCTTTACACCACGCCTTATCCGGCTCCGGCTACCGTGACCGTGGTGGCGACCAGCACGCAGGACCTTACTAAGAGCGGCAGTGCGACGGTGAACCTTGCGGCTCCCGCGACCGTGGCTGGGCCCGCGTTGAAGGTGGATGCTGGCAATCAGACGCGCGCTATCAGCCCTTACATCTACGGCGTGAACGCCTACCTGCTGGACTCTACTACGGCGAAGAACATCAACGTTCCGATTGATCGCTGGGGCGGAGACTCGACTTCGCGCTACAACTATCTGCTGGACGTAACCAACTCTGCGGCCGACTGGTATTTTGAGAACGGCGACGGCACCGGTGGGGATGGATTGCCTGCGGTGCCGGGCGAGAAGGCGTTCGACGCGCTGGTGTTGAGCAATAATTCTATTGGGGCGAAAACTCTTGGAACCGTGCCGGTCCAGGGCTGGGTAGCGAAGGACAACATCAACTGCGGCTTTCCGGCGTCGAGTTATCCCAGCCAGTATTCGTTCGATCCCTACAACTCGAATTGCGGCGACGGAGAGATGCCGAATCAAACCGATATCACGGGCAATGATCCGACGGCTACGAGTACTGCGGTCGGACCGTCATGGGCTGGGAATTGGGTTAGCTATCTGGTTGGCAAGTTCGGCAGCGCGGCGAATGGCGGAGTTGCGATTTACGATCTGGACAACGAGCCCAGTTGGTGGGATGCGACGCAGCGCGACGTGCATCCCGTGGCCTTCACTTACGACGAAGTGACGACCAACGGCATTGCAACGGCTGCGGCCGTTAAGGCGGCCGATCCGACGGCGGCAGTGAGCGGTCCGGTGATTGACTTCTGGTGGGATTATTTTTACTCGAAGAAAGACGTCGAATCCGGATGGAGCAGCGGTAGTCCGTGCTTTGGGCCGTGGAGCAATCCCATCGACCGCCAGGCGCATAATGGCATCCCGCTGATCGAATATTATCTGCAGCAGTTCGCGGCGTACGAAGCGACGAATAACGTGCGCCTGCTGGATTACGTGGACCTGCATACTTATTTTGCGGCACAGTACAACGGCGCTTCCGTTGCCTTTACCACGGCGGGCGACACCGGAATGCAACAGGCACGGTTGAACTCGACTCGAGTATTTTGGGATTCAACTTACACCGATCCGAACTATCAGCAGCCGAACTACACCACCGACTTGAACTATACGACGAGTTGCTCTCCGCCGGCGCAGGCTCCGCAAGTGATTCCGATGATGATGGGCTGGGTTGCCAAGGACTATCCCGGCACGAAGCTGGCCATCGACGAATACAACTGGGGCGGACTGGAATCGATTAACGGCGCGCTGGCGCAGGCCGACATTCTGGGGATTTTCGGGCGCGAGGGGCTTGATCTGGGAACTTTTTGGCCGACGACCAATCCCACGTCGCAAGTGCCGGGCATGACGGCATTCCAGATTTACCGAAACTATGATGGCGCCAACTCGACTTTTGGCGACATGGCGCTAGCCTCGACCAGCGGCAATCAGGGAAACCTCTCGGTGTATGGAGCGCTGCGCACCGCGGATAGTAATGTGACTGTGGTCGTCATCAACAAGACGTATGGCGACTTGACCTCGACTCTCTCGCTGGCCAACTTTACTCCGAACGGTGCGGCCAAGGTTTTTCTTTACAGCAGTGCCAATTTAGGCGCGATCGTCGCGCAGCCCAGTCTGACCGTGATCCCTCCGGCGGCTGGAGGCACTAACAGCAGCCTGAGTACGACCTTCCCCGCGCAGTCGATTACGTTGCTGGTTGTGCCCAAGCTGTAACAAGGTTGCAAATTCTTGCGCAGTTCCGTCCCGAAGAAATCGTCAATATCTGAGAAGCGTGCCACTCGGAGCTTGACCTGGCAAAGGTGTTTTGCAACCGGACAAGCCACCAGGAACGTAACTGCCTCCTCCACAATAGTGCGCAAAATCTTTCATACTATCGGTGACAAGAAAGGTGTTGTATTATCCGTGCCAATAACTGAGTGCCTCTGATTTCGTGTTGAAATCTACGATGCTCAGTGAGATACTGTCGTCCCCCAAACAACATCGCTTCTCCCCGCGGTGTTTCGGCACTACAACCTAACGATTCCAACGGTGCCGATTCTCCGGCTATGACGGAGTTTCGGTACGGAGAAATGTGATGAAATCATTCCTACTGGCAGCGATCATTGTGACGTTGGTTTGTTCCCTCCCATCTGCGGCCGCCACCACTTACAGCATTGGTGGCACGGTTTCGGGCCTCACCAGCGGCACGGTTAAATTGGAGGATAACGGCGGAAACGCGCTTTCGATCACCGCCAACGGCACCTTCACTTTTACGACCAAGCTCGCCACCGGCAAAACCTACGATGTCACGGTGTCGTCGCAACCCTCCGGTCAGACCTGCACGCCATCGGCTAACACCGGAACCGTCGGCACGCAGAACGTCACCACGGTTGTAGTTACCTGCGCGGCGACGCAGATGTACAGCATTGGGGGAACGATCTCGGGCCTCACCGGCACCGTCAAATTGGAGAATAACGGCGGAAACGTGCTCTCTGTCACCGCCAACGGTACTTTCACATTCACTACCAAGCTCGCCAGCGGGAAAACCTACGACGTCACGGTGTCTACGCAGCCCTCGGGTCAGACCTGCACGCCAACGGATAATACCGGAACCGTCGGCAGCGAGAACGTCACCACGGTTATCGTTACCTGTGTGACGAATCCAACTTACAGCATTGGGGGCACGATCTCGGGCCTCATCGGTACGGTACATTTAGAGGATAACGGCGGAAACGCGCTAACGGTCACCGCCAACGGTACCTTTACTTTCACGACCAAGCTCGCCACCGGCAAAACCTACGACGTCACGGTATCGTCGCAGCCTGCCAGCGCGATCTGCACGCCATCCGATAACACGGGAACCGTGGGCAGCGAGAACGTCACCACGGTTGTGGTCACCTGCGTGCCCTCCTACAGCATTGGGGGAACGGTCTCGGGCCTCACTGGCACAGGCCTCCAGTTGCAGAATAACGGCGGCAACACTCTCTCGGTCACCAAGAACGGCACTTTCACTTTCTCGACCAAGCTCGTCGGCGGAAGCGCTTACGACGTCACCGTGTCAACGCAACCCACCGGCCAGACTTGCACGCCGTCCAAGAACACTGGGACCGTCGGCAGTTCCAACGTCACCACGGTTGTGATCACCTGTACGTCGCCCACTTACAGCATAGGGGGAACGGTTTCGGGTCTCACCGGCACAGGCCTCCAGTTGCAAGACAACGGCGGCAACACTCTCTCGGTCACCGCCAACGGCAGCTTCACATTCTCAACCCAGTTGCCCAGCGGCAGCACTTACGACGTAACGGTTTTCACGCAGCCAACCGGTCAAACCTGCACACCGTCCGATAACACTGGAACGGTTGGCAGTTCCAACGTCACCAGCGTTGTTATCACCTGCACCGCCTCTGCCTCTTACTCGATTGGCGGCACAGTCAGCGGCCTGACAGGCACAGGCCTGCAGTTGCAGGATAACGGCGGCAACACTCTGTCGGTCACGGCCAACGGCAGCTTCACGTTCTCGACCAAGCTCCCCAGCGGCAGCACCTATGATGTGACGGTTTCGTCGCAGCCTACCGGGCAAACCTGCACACCGACCGACAACACTGGAACCGTCGGCAGCTCCAACGTCACCAGCGTTGTAGTTACTTGCTCGTCCGCGACCTACACAATCAGCGTGGCTGTCACGGGTCTTACCGGATCGGTGGAATTGCAGGACGATCAAGGCGCCACACTGACCTTCAGCAGCAACGACACCCAAACGTTCTCGAATACATACGCAAGCGGCGCCGCATATACGATCAGCATTACAAGCCAGCCCTTGACCGTGTCATGCATTCCGACCTATGCGACGGGAACGATCACGGCCAACATTACGATCTTCGCTTCCTGCACCGACGGAGCAACGCGTTCGTTGGGAACAGTTAGCGCCGTGTCAACCACTACGTGCCCCGGAGGGGGAGTCGCAAATGGCGTTTGCCAGCAGATGACGGTTTCCTGCCCGGACGTTCCGAGTGTCTCAGCCTACGTGAAGACTAATACTCCGACGGGGACCCCGCTTGGAGTGGCCAGCTACGGTACTGGCACCGAAGGAAATGGTTTGTATGAAAGTGCGGGCATCTTCACCTATGGCCAGACGGCCGTTCAGAACGTGCTCGATGCCGGCTTCATCACCGTGCAGATTTCGTGGGGAACTCCATTTAACAACAATCAGCCCAACGGTTGGGTACAAGGCCCCGGAGGCGTGCTCGCCGCTTCCTGCCGGTACGCCACCCTCCTGCAGTGGATTCAACAGAATATCGGCACCAGCACCCCAAACCTTCCCCAATGCGCCACCGGAAACAGCGGCGGCGCGGGCGCGCTGGCTTATGTTTTGTCGCAATACCCGAACACTCTCTCGATGGCCGAAGTCACGAGCGGACCACCGACGGGGCGGCTCGACTGGGGCTGCGGTTGCACGGAGGGCAAGCTCGCCGTGCAGTGCGGAGACGCCACCACGCTCGGCACCTGTTTCGGAAAAACCGACGGCGCAGTCTGGGATGGAGCTTATAGTCCCAACAGCCTGTGCTCAACGGCGGCCGGTGGCGGCGCGCTCCCGCCGGGAGGACTGAACTTCTTCCTGGGCGATAGCGCGGAAGCGCCGGGGGCAACGTACAACTTCGCCACAACATACGTGAACCTGGTGTTCGGTGGCCAGGATGGCAGCTCCGCCATCCCCATCGGCCAGGATTGGTTCAACCATGTCACCAGCTCGAAAGCGCAGGTATGCGTAGCGGATGCTCCGCATTCCATTCCCGACGTGCTGGACGGTGCAACGCAGATCGCCAACGATCTGATCAGCCTTTGTAAGTTGCAATAGGACCGAAAAGCCGCGCTCGTAGAGGACCATCGAGCGCGGCTTTCTTCCTCTCACCACAAAACGTAAGGCGTTGTCCGGCTGCCGAAGTACGGGCGTTACCTAGGTCATCTTGGGTAAGGTGACGATTCGAGTCATCATAGGCAGAGCTTATGGGGGCGAACTGCCTCCCAGGGAAAACGCCTGCGATGAATATTGACGACCTGCTGCGAATTGCCACGGAACGGCGAGCCTCCGACTTACATTTGAAGGTGGGAAACTATCCTCACCTGCGCATTGACGGCGAACTTGCGCCGTTGACCGAACAGCCTCGCGTCACTGCGGAAGACATGCTGACCATGGCGTTCAGCATGATGTCGGCGCGGCAAAAACAAAAATTCAAAGAGACCACGGAAATCGATATGGCCTACGGAGTGGCCGGGCTGGGGCGATTCCGTGTGAACATTTTTCAGCAGCGCGGGAACGTAGGACTGGTTCTGCGCGTGATTCCCACGAAGATTCGCGCGCTGGATGAATTATTCCTGCCCAAGGTGGTGGAGCAGATTTGCGAAATGCCGCGCGGACTGGTGCTGGTGACGGGCGTGACGGGCTCCGGTAAGTCGACTACGCTGGCGGCGATGGTGGATCGCGTGAACTCAAGCCGCGCCGAACATATTATTACGATTGAAGATCCGATTGAATTTCTGCATCGCGACAAGAAAGGTTACGTCAACCAGCGCGAGATTGGGGTGGACACGCCTTCGTTCAGCGCAGCGTTGCGCGCTTCTTTGCGTCAGGATCCGGACGTGATTCTGGTCGGCGAAATGCGCGATCTGGAAACGATTCAAACGGCGCTACACGCGGCCGAGACCGGCCACATGGTTTTCTCTACGCTGCACACGCTGGATGCGGTGGAAACGATTAACCGCGTTATTTCGATTTTTCCGCCGCCGGAGCAGAAGCAGATTCGCCTGCAGTTGGCGGCGGTGCTGCGCGCGATCGTGAGCCAGCGTCTTGTGCGGCGCTGCGATTCCGACGGGCGCGTGCCTGCGGTGGAAGTGATGATCAATACGGCGTTCATCCGGGAGTGCATTCTGGTGCCGGAAAAAACTCGGTCGGTGCGCGACGCGATTGCCGCCGGAACTTCACAGTATGGAATGCAGACGTTCGATCAGTCGTTGTGGGATCTTTTCCAGGCAGGCCTCGTCAATTACGAAACCGCTCTGGAGAATGCCTCGAACGCCGACGACTTCAAGCTGCGCATGCAGGGCATTGCCTCTACCGCGGACATTTCGCGGCAGTCGATGCAGTCGGCTGGCTACGGCGGACGGTAGAAGAGCGGGCTTCGGGCTTTGGGCTTCTGCTCTTGGGCCGCGACTCGTAAGCTCCAGGCGTTCCCCTTTTCACACTCCACTCTCTCCTTTTTCCAACCGGAAGCCCGAAAGCCGACGCCCGAAGCCCGCTTTTGCGTTATCGTTAGCGGATGGCATTTTCGCGTCCCAAGAAAAAGTTCTATTCGGAAGATGAGTTGTACGAATACGCAGTGGGGGCGCTGGCTCGGCGCATGCGCACGGTCGCGGAGTTGAAACGCGCATTCCGGTCCCGGATAGAAGACTGCGAATCGGAGTACGGCAAAACGCTGATCGAGCTTGTCATTCGGCGTCTCAAAGATCGCGGGTACCTGAACGATTCGCAATATGCCGCTTATTTTTCATCGCTGCGTCGGGACAATCAGAAGTTCGGCCGGATGCGCGTAGTCACCGATCTGAAGGCGAAGGGCATGCACAGTGACCTGATCGACAAAGCTGTGGACGCGACGTACGAGGGCGTGAGCGAAGAAAAACAGGCGCGCGAATATCTGCGAAAGAAACGTTTGGTGAAACCGAAAGATCAGAAGCAGGCGGCGCGCATTTTCCGGCAACTGGCGCGCGGCGGGTTCGGACCGCGGACCATTTTTTCCATTTTGAAGAAATGGGACGTGGATGAGGAAACCTTGACCGAGTTGGAAAGCGAAAGCACGTAAGGAAAGCGAGCCAAACGCGCGGTTAATGCGTCGCAAAAAACGCGACTCTTCGCGCGGCTCGACCTGATCCTCCACCGCGCAAAGAACCCTTGTTCAGGGTGACAAACGAATCATGTTTGAACGAGCCTCCCCTTCCGGAAGCGGCGCATCCAAGCGTTAAATTTACTTGGCAAAGGCCTTTTCGATGTTGCATACTTCAAGGCCTATCCCCAGTACAGCTTTTAAGGAGGGCGTTATGAAGTTCTGTCTGAGAGTGATTCTTGCTGGAGCGATGTGCAGTGCATTACCCATTGCGATCGCTCAAGACGTGGCCACCGACGTGAAGAAGGGCGCCGAAAAAACCGGCCACGAAACCAAAGTTGTCGCGAAAGACACTGCGAAAGGCACCGAAAAGGTTGCCGATAAAACTGGCGTCGCGGCCGAGAAAGGCGCGAAGGCCACTGGACACGCCACGAAAGTGGCTGCGAAAGATACTGCTAAAGGCACCGAAAAAGTTGCTGACACGGCAGGCCATGATACCAAGGTTGCCGCCAAGGACACCGGGAAAGGCACGGAGAAAGTTGCTAAGAAGACCGGCAGCGCCGTGAAAACTGGCACCGAGGATACTGGACATGAGATGAAGAAGGCGGGCGACAAGATGGAGGGCAAGCCGGCGCCGCAGTAAGTTCTGCAAGTTTTCTATAGCGAGGGCTGCGCGGGCGTTCTGCGTGGCCCTTTTTTGCGTTTACTAGTCTACGGTTTCACGTGATCCTCTGTGCTTCCTATGGTTTCGTTTAGAATTGACTTCCATGCTGACAGGGTCTGAAATCCGGCGGAAGTTTCTCGACTTTTTTGTGCAGAAGGGGCATAAGGAGGTGCATTCGTCGTCGCTCGTTCCGGCGAATGATCCCACGCTGCTGTTTACCAACGCGGGCATGAACCAGTTCAAGGACGTCTTTCTGGGACTGGAGAAGCGTGACTACTCGCGCGCTACGACTTCGCAGAAATGCGTGCGCGCCGGGGGTAAGCACAACGATCTGGAGAATGTTGGGTTCACCAACCGGCATCACACTTTTTTTGAGATGCTGGGGAATTTTTCCTTTGGCGATTACTTCAAAAAAGAGGCCATCGCTTATGCGTGGGAGCTGATTACTTCGAAGGAGTGGTTTGGGATTGAGAAGAGCAAGCTGTACGTGACGATCTTTAAGGGCGAAGGCGGCGTGGAGCGCGATATTGAAGCATTCGATCTGTGGGTCGGGCAGGGCGTGCCCAAAGATCGAATCTTCGAGATGGGGCTGAAAGATAATTTCTGGCAGATGGGCGACACGGGGCCATGCGGGCCTTGCAGCGAGATTTATTACGACATGGGAGTCGCGGCGTCTGATCAGGGACATGCGGATTGCGCATTCCCTTGCGACTGCGGACGGTATGTCGAGATCTGGAATCTTGTGTTCATGCAGTTCGACCGCGATGTGAGCGGGAAACTGAATCCGCTGCCCAAGCCGTCGATTGATACGGGGATGGGGTTGGAACGCGTCGCGGCGGTGTTGCAGGGCGTGATTTCGAATTATGAGACGGATTTGTTTGTGCCGCTGATTAAGCGTGCAGCGGAATTGACTAACACCTCGCCGGCCGTCGACAAAATAACCGCATTCAGCACCCCCATGGCGGCACCCTTGCGGGTCGTAGCTGACCATGCGCGCGCGGCTACTTTCCTAATTTCGGATGGCGTCCTGCCGTCGAATGAAGGCCGAGGCTACGTGCTCCGCAAAATATTGCGCCGCGGGATCCGCTTCGGATGGATGCTGGGACAGCGAGATCCATTCCTCCACCGGATGGTTTTCGAAGTCCGGGATCTAATGGGGACCGCGTATCCGGAATTATCCCAGTCCGCGGATGAGGTATCGAGCGTTATCGAGAGGGAGGAAGTTCGATTTGGGCACACACTGAAGCTGGGTCTTCAGAAGCTCAACTATCACATCAGCAAGGCGCTTGCTTGGCATGCATGGCAGCTCTCATGGAAGTACGCCTCAGACCTGGATAAGGTTAGCAAAGGCGAGATGGGAAGGAGGGTTGAGCAGATCATTCAAGAGCACACCCCGAGGAGCCTGCCTCAATTGCTCCAAGAGATTTTCGGCGAAAAGCTGGGTCGTGCGGTTGCGGAGGGAATGCTCCGGGATGTCGCTCCACCCACCCTTGAAGGCGACGAAGCATTCAAGTTGTATGACACATTCGGCCTGCCTCGGGATTTTATTGAGGACACGTGTCGAGACCTAGGAGTCCGGCTGGACAACGAGGGTTTCGATCGGGCGATGGAAGAGCAAAAGACCCGTGCTCGCGCCTCCTGGCGGGGCGGCATAAAACAGGCTGCACCAGCAGTCTATGTCAATATTTCGCCGACACCTTTTGAGGGCTATCGCACTACTCGCAGTGATCGCTGCAGAATCGAGTACGTCATCCAAGGGAGAATATCGGGGCAGGGTATCAGGCCTGGCGAGTCCGCGGACGTCATCCTCGACCACACCTGTTTCTACGCGGAGTCAGGAGGTCAAGTCGGTGACGTGGGTTGGCTGTTTGACAGTGAGACGAAGTCCATCGTCGCAGAGGTCACTGGGTGCTATTTTCCTGTTCAAGGCGTGCGAGCCCACCGAGTGGTCGCGAGAGGCATTCTAATTCCCGGCAACTTCGTCGATGCTGTCGTTGATGCTAGCGTTCGTGAATCCACCATGCGTAATCACACGGCTACGCATTTGCTTCATGCTGGTTTGCGCGAAGTTCTCGGGAAGCATGTGAAGCAGGCGGGTTCGCTGGTGGCGCCGAATCATTTGCGGTTTGATTTTTCGCACTTCACTGCGGTTGCAGACGAAGAGTTGCAGGATATTGAAGACATCATTAATAAAGAGGTACTGCGCAATCAGATCGTTGAGACCATCACCGACGTGCCGATCGATGAAGCGGTCACTCAGTATCATGCCATGGCATTGTTCGGCGAGAAGTATGGCGACAAGGTACGCGTGGTGCGGATCGGCGATTTTTCGACTGAGCTTTGCGGCGGGACGCACACTGGCGCTACCGGCGAGATTGGGCTGATCAAGATTCTTAAGGAAGGCAGCGTCTCGTCTGGAGTGCGGAGGGTCGAGGCCGTTACCGGCGAAGGGTCGCTGGCTCACTTCCGTAAGGATCATGAACTGGAAAATGTAGTTTCGCTTTTTTCCGCTCCACACCACGGGTCTGCTTCGCCCGCCGAAGTCCTGAAGGCAGAACTCGAAAAGAAAGATTTTGAGATCAAGCGGCTCACTCGCGAACTGGATCAGGTACGGATGAAGTCGGCTTCGTCCGGCACCGCTAACATCGGCGATCGGATCAAAGATGTGAAGGGCGTGAAGGTGCTCGCGCATCGCGTCGACAATCTGGAACGGGCGCAGTTGCGCACTCTGGTCGACCAACTGCGCGAGAAGATTGGCTCGGGGGTGGTGGTGCTCGGGTCGGCTTCCAACGGAAGCGTTTCGCTGATCGTGGGCGTCACCAAAGATTTAACCGGACGAGTGCAGGCGGGAAAAGTAATTGGACCCGTGGCGCAGAGGGTTGGCGGCAAGGGCGGAGGCCGTCCGGATCTGGCCGAAGCTGGCGGCAAAGATGCCGCTGCGCTGGACTCCGCGCTCGCTGAGGCGTATACCGTGGTGGAATCACTATTGGGGTAGCATCTCAATCGGCAGGCACACATGGAAGATCGAATTAATTTTGTAGAGCATAAGGGAAAGCAGATCCTGCTGGTGGACGCTTCTCACTGTACGCCGGCAGAAGTTGCGAAGATTGTGCTGCTGGTTCCCTCTTATGTGACCAGCGAGCCTCGCGGGTCGGTGCTATTGCTTGCCGACTTCACGGGAGCGGAGTTTGACCGGATCGCAATCGACCGACTGAAAGAGGCCGCGGTCTTCGACCGGCCGCATCTGAAGCGTTCGGCTTGGGTAGGAATCGATAGATTACCTCACATATTTTACGAACACATCAAGAATTTCTCGCAGCGCGATTTGCCCGCCTTTGAGACCCGCGAGAAAGCGATGGACTGGCTGGTGAGCGACGAGGAGTTGCAATCTCCCGATGGAACCTTGGGAGACCTGCCAAAGCGGCGGCCCATGTCCTCGGGAGAGTAATGATTGACATAGCTATCTGAGATAGCTATCATTAAATCATGCAGGTCAGCGTAGCCGACGCAAAAAACAAACTTCCGGAATTGATTAAGGCGGTGGAGCAGGGCGAGCCCGTAACCATCTGCCGCCGCGGTGTGCCGGTTGTGGACATTGTGCGCACTAAGAAGCCGACCAGGAAGAAACCTATCTTCGGCACCTTGCGGGGAAAGATTCAGATTTTCGATCCGGACTGGTGGAAGCCGATGACGGATGAGGAAATTGAAGATCTGTTCGGTGGGGGCTAATGAGTTGCGTGTGCTCCTCGATACAGCTGTTTTCATTTTTGCCGTCGAGGCGCCCCGGCGTCTTACTACGAACGCGGCTACGATTTTGAAGAATCCAGAAAACGTTCGCGAACTGAGTTCTGTTTCTCTTACGGAAATCGCCATCAAGACGACTTTGGGCAAGCTAAGTATTTCGGCTGATGATGCGCGCAAGGCCATCCAAGATATGGATATTCGCATCCTGCCCTTTACCGCTGACCATGCTTTTCGTTTGTTCCAACTGCCCGCGTACCATCGCGATCCCTTTGACCGGCAAATTATCGCTCAGGCATTTTGGGAGAATATTCCAGTGGTCACATCCGACAATAAATTCAGCCTCTATAAGGGATTGAAGTTGATTTGGTGATTGTGACTCGTTCAGAATCTTGGCACCACGTCGGCGAATTGGCAAGATCCTTAACTTCTCCACCTCAGCGTAACCGGCCCCGCCATAGGGTGCTTCATCTCTCTACCCCTGCGCTTCGCCTCCAGGTGTGCCGCCTTCAACTGGAAATACCATTTTGCGGGGCGGTCCGCGTCGTCGATCAGCATGAGATGTGGATTGTGCTTCAAACCTTCGGCTTGCAGTTCCATGGTGCGGCGGTCTTGTTCGACGAACTTGGCGAAGACGAATTTCAGCAGCTCGGGGCCGAAGGGCATCCAGCGGAAGATGTTCCAAGCGGCGACTACGTCGATGCGGCATCGGTTGCGGGTGATGGGAGTGACCGTGGTGAGACTTGAAAACCAATACTTCCCCGCCCGGATGGTTTCGGTGCGCAGGTTGGGCAGAACAAAATCGATAGTGGTGGTGATGGAGTCGGCATCGGCATAGAGGCGCAGAAGCCTGTAGGGCGCGGAGTTTAAGCTGGGCGTGTGCGCGCTCATGCGGAAGCCGTTAGGAATCGGCTCGAACTTTTTTTCCTTTTCGTGAATACTGTGCCTGCTGCGCCACCACCACGCCTGATGGACGAACGGCCCGTGCGCGGGATCCATGAGGCCAATGATGCCGTGATCGATGCTCACGGGCATGTCGGCGGTGAGGTAGGCGAGTTTGTATTTGTCTTTTTTCGGTACCCCTTCCGGCACACCTCCACCTCCCAATGACCCAAACTTTTCAATCTGCGGGGCCGGATCGGGTGCTTCTTCTCTTGCGCTGAATCCCGCACCTGGCGGGCCTGGGTCCGGGATGTAAACCCAGATAAAACCATCCTGCTCTTCGCAGGGATAGCTTCCGGCGTAGATGCGGTCCACTTTCAAATTCTGATCGGTGGTGAGTGAGGGGATAAGCTCGCACTGGCCGTTATGAGCATCGAACTGCCAGCCGTGATAGGAGCATTCGACGTTCTCGCCGTCGAAGTTGCCGCAGTGGAGCGGCATGCCGCGGTGAGGACAGGCGTCGCGCAGGGCGAAGGGGCGGCCCGCGCGGTCGCGCCCGACTACGAGGGGAACTTCGAGCAGCATGGCTTGGTGAAGCTGATTGCGATGCAAACGATCAGCGGGAAGGGCGCGATACCAGAAGCCAGTGAGCATGAGTGAGTCAGGCGCCTGGCGTTGAGGAGAGTCGAGTTCGGACATGGTAGAAATTGCTGAATGTTGATTTTTTGTTGTTGGATGAAAAACCTATGCTAGCATTCGCAGGGTATTTCAGCGCATAGGGATTAGGCGGAGGGATCGTCGATGGAATTCATCGGCCATTTTCGCCGGCTTACGCCGGTACAGCGAAATACGTTCATCGCATGCTTTCTGGGCTGGTCGCTGGATGCTTTTGATTTCTTCATTCTGAACTTGTGTATCAGTGCTATCGCAACTCAATACCATGCCAAAGTCTCCGAGGTCGCCGAGGCGATTTTTTGGACGCTGGCAATGCGTCCCCTTGGCGCGCTTCTGTTCGGGATGATGGCCGACCGGTTTGGCCGTCGACGCACTCTGATGGTGGACATCATCGCGTACTCGGTTTTTGAACTGGCGTCTGCCTTCGCGCCGTCTTTGAAAATCCTGATCATCACGCGGGCCCTCTTCGGAATCGCCATGGGCGGAGAATGGGGCGTGGGTGCGGCGTTGACATTCGAAACGCTGCCTGCGGAGGGACGAGGGTTTTTCTCCGGATTGCTGCAGGAAGGTTACGCGGTCGGGTTCCTGATGGCCTCTTTGGTGTACGGGACGCTGTTCCGTTTCGTAGGCTGGCGGGGAATGTTTATCATCGGCGCGCTGCCGGCATTTCTGGTGATCTACATTCGCACGAAAGTGGATGAGTCTCCCGCCTGGGTGCAAGGGCAGGTGGCTAAGAAAACCGAGAGCCGATGGGGCAAGGACATCTTGACGTATCTGGGTCCATTTGCTTTCCTGGTCGTGCTGATGTTTGCCTTCAATTCGTTCAGCCATGGAAGCCAGGATTTGTATCCGACGTTTCTGACGAAGGACCACAAGTTTACGTCGCAGACAGTTGGGTTCATCGCCGTGATCGCTAACATTGGCGCGCTACTGGGCGGAATTCTTTTCGGGACGTGGTCGGAAAAAATCGGACGCCGGAAGGCAATTGTGATTGCCGCTCTTTTGTCGATTCCGATTATTCCACTGTGGGCGTACTCGCACACCGTGCCCATGCTGGCGCTGGGGGGATTCCTGATGCAATTCATGGTGCAGGGCGCGTGGGGAGTGATTCCGGCACACTTGAATGAACTTTCGCCGCCCGCAGTACGGGGAACATTTCCGGGGTTCGCCTACCAACTAGGGAATCTGCTTTCCTCGCGCAATCAGGTGCTGCAAGCCAGGTTCGCCGAACAGCATTACGGTGGGTTGTTTGCTCCGGTGTTAGCCTGGACGCTTCTGATCGTTGCGACTTTAGTGGCCGTGGTCACCGGCATCGGCCTCGAACGCAAAGGCATCGACTTGTCGAACACAGGTTAGCGCGAAATTCCCATCGAGCTCGGTTCGATGGACGGCCGAGAGCATGCCTTGAGCGTGCCGAAGGCAAGGGCTGTCCCGTACGAACATTTCCGCAAACTGAGCCAGTGCTTTCAGTTCAGCTCGCCTTGGCAAGCGCGGCCCTCGCTGTCTCTTCCTGGGCGGCCTCGAAGGCACGCTCTTTTTCTCCCACTTCATCCAACTGGAGATTCTTTGTCTCGGGCGAGTACAGCAGGCTGATGAAGGTCATGGCCGCGCCAATGGTCAGTATCACTGCTGGCGATAACCACATATCCTGCTTCTCGATCGCTGAGATAAACGGAATCTTGTGAGCCCACCATACGTAGACGCTGAACCATGCGCCAAGTAGCGCACCGGAGGAATAGCCGAAGCCCACACCGGCGGCGCGGCGTCTGGTTGGGAAGCGTTCGCAGAGATAGGCTGGAACCACTCCCCACGCTAGTTTTAGCATGGCGGCCATCACGCAGCCGAGTATCGCCATCCCGAGGTTATGCGCGATTGCGGCATGATAGAGAACGTAGAACACTGGAATTCCGAACAACACTAGAAAGCCGCAATACCACTGCGTCAAAATCTTTCTGCCAGTTTTATCCGACACCCAGCCGTAGAAGTTGTAGCCAACGAACGCCATAAATAAAGCGAAGCCGTAGATCAAACTGTAAGTTGTCGTGTCGAAGCCGCGGCCCTTCAAGGTCAGAATGTTGGGCAGGAAACCGTAGACTGAATAGTCGGTGAGAAACAGGCCAGTCATGAAGAAAAACACCTGCAGGAAATCAAAGAGCTGAGGCGGCTTGAACAGACTCAGGAAAGGAGATTTTTCGATTTTGCCGAGCGCCTTGGTCTTTTCGAATTCTGGCGACTCGTGAAGATTCTTGCGGATATAGAGCGCCAGGAGGACAGGAATGACTCCGGTCATGAAAACAATTCGCCATCCATAGGCGACCATGGTTTCTTTGGTCGTCAAGTAAGAAACCAGGGCAAAGACGAGCGACCCTAAGACATAGCCGAGCGGGAATCCGGATTGGATGAAGCCGCCAATCGCTCCACGCCTTTTTTGCGGAGCGTATTCGATGGCGAAGGTATGGCCCACCGCATATTCGCCGCCAAAGAAGATTCCCATCACCAAGCGGAGACAGCAGAAGACGACGTAAGACCAGACGCCGATCTGCGCATAGGTGGGAAGAAAGCCACCTAGCAGCGACATCAGGCCTACTCCTCCGATGGTAAAGACCAGGAGGAACTGCCGTCCGATCTTATCGGCGTAGCGTCCGAAGATCGCCGAACCGATCGGCCTGGATGCCATCGTGATCGAATAGGTGAAGACGATAACGATGTACTGCCAGGCGGCGCTGCCTTTGGGTGAGATGAAAACTTTGACCAGAATGGGCGCCATGATCAGCACGAGTGCCATATCGTAGGCGTCAAGCATGAATCCCAGAAACTGGGAAATCATGGCCATCTTTGCGTCTTTGGATATCTGTTGCTGTTCGGGCATAAGCACCTCAACGTGGAGATCGGGCCCAGACTAGAGAGCAAGATATATCACCGTTGCGAGACGAGAAATGCGATCTTAGTCACCTCTCATTGTGATCTGCATCACATGTGCGCCGAATCAGTGAGGTCAGCAAATCGATTTCTGGGAGTATGCAAGATTCGGCATACTTTGCAAGATGGCACTTCTGCGGCATTGTCACGGGCCGAATCCTGTGTTACGGTAGGTGAAATTTCACGCCTTCTCAAGAACCATTTTTCAGGGCCCTCTAATAAAACAGTCCGCGGGAAAGCGTGTGGGGTAGCGCCACTATGAAGGAAACAATGGATTCGACCTCGGCCCATTCGCAAGGGGACGAGGAGAATTTTGCCAACCGCAAGTTGATTCGTCCGGCGCTGCCGCGCCCGGATCACAATCACGGGAACCACAACTCCAATCAGATGCAAGCGCCGGAACGGCGGCCAGAAAGGCACGACCGCGAACGTGGCGGCGGAGAGCGCAAGTTTGAACGCGGTGAGCGCGGCGATAGAGGGATGGGTTCAGCGGGTGCGCGCAAGGCAGCGCCGCCGGAACAAACCAATGCCGAGAACTTTTATTACCAGAAACAGATGCAGTCGAAGACGCCGATGGTGATCGTGCTGCGTGACGGCGAGGAAATACATGGCGTGATCGAGTGGTACGACAAAACCTGCATCAAGGTGATCCGCGAAGATGGTGGACCGAACCTGATGATCTACAAGCCCGCCATCAAGTACATGTTCAAGGAAGACGAGAAGAATTGAGTCATTGAGCGATTGAGTCATTGAGTGATTGAAAACCCGGATCATCTTTCAGACCTTTTTAATCACTCAATCACCCCATCGCGCAATCGCTCAATGGTTTACGATACTGATGCTCCCGTTGACAATCTCCGTTATCTCCCATAGCATCAATCACTTGAGGATGACTCTGACACCGCATCCGGGAGCCGTTCGTGATTAAGCTCGATATTATCAACGAAGTGGTAGCCAGAACCGGCATCACCAAGACCAAGGCCGAGTTGGCGGTGGAAACCGTCTTTGAAAGCATGAAGAACGCGCTGGCCCGCGGCAATCGCATCGAACTGCGGGGATTCGGTGTGTTCAACGTGCGTCCACGCAAGACCGGCATCGGACGTAACCCGCGCACCGGAGCCGAGGTTTCGATTCCTCCGGGCAAGGCCGTGCGATTTAAGCCCGGCAAGGAATTGCAGTCGATCGACTGACTGCAGTACCGAGTACCGAGGAAGACTCGTTCTGCCTGCCGCCTTCATTCTCCAGCGTCTGCTTAATTTCTGATTTCCGTTCTGTTCCCGGCTCTGGCCTGCTTCTTTTTTCTCGGTACTAGGTACTCGGTACCAGGTACTGCTTCTCGTAGTAGCATCTAAAGGAAAGGCCTCGATGGAATCGCGGGGCCAAGAATCGCATGTCGGAACCCACGCCTCCAATAGCATCTTCCACCATCGAATACATGCGACCCATACCCCTCCCGGTGCGGCGCGCGCCGCGGCAGCGGTACTGGCTGCATGCGCTGCTGCTGCTGGCGACTTGTTTCACTACGCTGGTGATGGGCGCGCGCATGCAATACAACTTTCAACATGGGCAGGCGGCGCTCTCGATTGGCGATGATTCCGTTCCCTATTTCCCGGCAAACTGGATGTTCTCGCACCCGGCGCGACTGCTGGGCGGCGTGCCGTTCATGGCCACCTTGATGCTGTTCTTTATGGCCCATGAAATGGGTCATTACTTATACTGCCGGCGCTATGACGTCTACGCCACGCTTCCCTTCTTCATCCCGATGCCGACTCTGATCGGAACCATGGGCGCGGTCATTCTCATTCGCTCGCGGATTCGTTCACGCACAGCTCTCTTCGACATCGGAATCGCAGGTCCCATCGCGGGATTCGTGGTGGCGCTGGCCGTACTCATCGTGTCACTTGGCTGGTCGAAACCCATACATCCCGGCTTCGGATCGGCGGAGTATGATCTCGGGTATCCATTGATTTTTCAGTGGTCGCACGAGTTGCTGGCGTCGATGCGTCTGCTGCGCGGTCCGGCAGCCCTGCCGTTGAACCGCGTTCTGCTGCATCCAATGGCGATCGCGGCCTGGGTGGGAATGTTCGCGACCTCCCTCAACTTGTTGCCCGGCGGACAGTTGGATGGCGGTCACATAATTTATTCGATTTCCCCACGGGCGCACAAGCTGATCTCGCGGCTGACGATTGTGATTCTTCTGCCCATGGCCTACTACCTGTGGATGGGATGGTTGGTCTGGGCGATTCTTCTGCAGATCAGCAGCTTGCGGCATCCACAAGTTGCAGAGTGGCCGCGAGTTTCGGGTGGCCGCATGTGGCTGGCGGTTTTTGCATTGCTGATGCTCGCGGTGACGCTGACCCCGGCGCCTTTCGGCCACGCATCGCTGCCCGAGTTTGTGCATCAGGTGCGAGGCCGGTAGCGTTCTCGATGGATGACTAAAAGTTGATGCCACTCGGTCGACTCATTCGCCCATTCAGCTTTTCTTTCGTATACTCCTTTATTCAATCGTTTTAATTGCCGAACCTTACCACCGGATCTGGAGGTTTGCTGCTTTGAAAAAGCTGGCTGCGGTTCTCATCGGGATTCTTTCCTGCGCGTTTTCTGTCGTAAGTCAGACTATCTCAGTGGACACGTCGCATCCCACGAACCACTTCATCCCCAAACAGACTTTAGGCGCTGGAGTCGACCGCATCGCCGTGCAGGCGATCGACAAAGACTTGCAGCAGCCGACGCTGGAGAAGACGTTGGCCTCAGGTTGGCAACCGGTGACCTATCGTCAGAATACGGAACTCGCCGTCGAGGCGTGGCATTGGAATCCCCGAGGAACGTGGAGCGAAACAAATAATGCGAGCAGTGGAAGCGACGCCAACGGTAAAGGATATTTCACCGGATCGGCGACTCCAACCGAAACGATTCGCTATTCCTATGGTTATGCGCTGCCGCGCCGCGGATTCACTCGCAACGACGGCACAGACAACGTAGGGTTTTCGCGGCTGACCGATGGCGATACGCAGAGCTTTTGGAAAAGCAATCCCTATCTCACCGAGCACTTCACCGGCGAGAGCGATGCGCTGCATCCGCAGTGGGTGGTGATGGACTTGGCGCAAGTGCAGCAGGTCGATAGCATCCGCATCGCATGGGCTGATCCTTATGCCCGTCGCTACGTCGTGCAGTACTGGACGGGTGACGACCCTATCAAGTCAGTGACCCGCGGAGTCTGGCAGACGTTTCCGCAGGGCACGATCACTGAAGGAAAAGGCGGCACGGCAACGATTCGCCTGAGCAAAAGTCCCGTGGGAGTGCGATTCCTGCGAATCTGGATGATGGAATCGTCGAATACCTGCGTTGCCGACAGCGTTTCTGATGCAAAATCAGACCCGCGAAACTGCGTGGGATACGCCATTCGCGAAATCTTTCTCGGCACAGTCACGAAAGACGGCGCGTTCCACGACATTCTGCGGCACACGCCAGATCAGGAGCAGACGACCACATACTGTTCCTCGGTCGATCCGTGGCATCAGTCGTCAGACTTGGGATCGACCAAACAGGCGCAGATGGGATTCGATCTGTTCTTCACCAGCGGCGTGACCCGTGGCCTGCCGGCTATGGTGCCAGTTGCGATGTTGTATGACACTCCCGACAACGCGGCGGCGGAGATTGCTTATCTGAAAGCGCGCGGCTATCCCATCTCTTACGTGGAAATGGGTGAGGAAGCCGATGGCCAGTACATGCTGCCAGAAGACTATGCCGCTCTTTATCTGCAGTGGGCGACCGCAATTCATCGTGTGGATCCCGCATTGAAGCTGGGCGGGCCGTCGTTTCAGGGAGTGAACAAAGACATCGAAGCATGGCCCGATGCGAATGGAAGAGTTTCGTGGACGGAACGGTTCATCGCTTATTTAAAACAGCATGGTCGCATGAAGGATCTGGCATTTTTTTCCTTCGAGCATTACCCGTTCGATCCCTGCAAAACGCCGTGGGGCATGCTCTATGACGAGCCCGAGTTGGTGAGCCACATTGTGCAAGTATGGCACGAAGACGGGATCCCGCCGGACATGCCGCTGTTTATCACCGAGGGAAATCTTTCCTCTGGCGCCAGTGAAACTTATCAGGACATTTTCGCGGGAATCTGGCTCGCGAATTACATTGGTTCGTTCTTGAACTCTGGCGGTAACGCCGTTTACTTCTTTCATTATCTGCCACTGCAAATGGAGCCGGGATGCAACAACTCTCCGGGAACATTCGGGATGTTTACGGTCGACGCCAATTATCAGATTCAGCAGCCGCTGGCGCAGTTTTTTGTAGCGCAGTTGATTAATCTAGAGTGGGCGCAGCCCGGCGGGGGCGGGCATCAAGTGTTTGCCGCGAATAGCGACATTGAGGACGGAGCAGGTCATGATTTGGTGACAGCATATGCGCTGAAGCGTCCGGATGGAACATGGGCAGTGATGGCGGTGAATCGCGATCAGCAAAACACGCACCGGGTTCGCATCGCGTTTAGCGGATCGGTAGACGGGTCGGTAGATAAAGAGAGCGGCTTTGCTGGATCGGTGCAGGTTTCAACCTTCGGCAGCGCGCAATATGAATGGCATCCAGCACAGACGCGCTTTATGGCGCATGCCGAGAATAATGGCGAACGTACCATCGCGCCCACGAGTATGGGCCACGCCGATCCCGACGGGCCGATTGCGCGTACAACCCTCACTGCCGGAAAGGACACCATGTACGATCTGCCGGCGGCATCGGTGGTGGTAATTCGAGGAAATATCGCGAGCTCGAAATAGGGCGGCAGTGGCCCGTCGTTGGTCGTTGGTCGTTAGTCGCTGGCGAATCACGAGTCTCGCAGTAACACGAAGATTGGCGAACAGCCAACGACGAACGACCAACGACTGCCCTTCTCACATCAGCCAAATCGCATCCACATCCACAATCACCTGCGTGCGCGGAATCTTCTTCGAGACCGCGTAGGCCAGCATGGCGCGCAGTGTCGCATTGAGTTTCTCGCGGCTCGGCGACTTCAGCACGAAGTGATATCGGTAATCGCGCTTCAGCCGCAGGATAGGCGCGGCCGCCGGGCCGAGCACGCGCACGCCTTCATGCCGATTCTGCTCGAACCACTTTCCGAGCGTACCCGACCACTCGAGCGCTTCATCAAGCTTGTCGCTGCGGATGAGAACATTCGCCAGCGCGGAGTATGGCGGATAGTGCATCCAACTGCGAAAGCGCAATTCTTTGTCGTAGAATCCGGCGAAGTCGTGGCGCGCGGCGTATTGCACGGCGTAATGATCCTGAAAATAAGTTTGCAGAATTACCTTGCCGGGGGAAAGACCGCGACCGGCGCGACCGGCAACCTGTGTGAGCAACTGGAATGTGCGCTCGGCGGCGCGGAAGTCGGGCAGCCCCAGCGCGCTGTCAGCCCCCACCACGCCAACCAGCGTAACGCCATGAATGTCATGGCCCTTGGCGATCATCTGCGTACCGACAAGTAGATCGAGTTCGCCCTCGCTGAGCGCATTCAGCGTGCGCTCGAAATCTTCTTGGCCGCGAACCGTGTCGCGATCAAGGCGGGCGATGCGCGCCTGCGGAAACATGCCGTGCAAAAGTTCTTCCAGCTTCTCTGAACCGGTTCCAAGAAAATGCACATATTCGCTGCCGCACTCGCCGCAGACTTTGGGCACTGGCGCGGTGAATCCGCAGTAATGGCAAACCATTTTGCTCTCACGTTTGTGATGAGTCATCGAAATCGCGCAATTCCGGCACTGCAGAGTCTTGCCGCAGGTTCGGCATAGCACCACGGGAGAATATCCGCGGCGATTGAGCAAAACCATGACTTGCTCTTTGCGCTCGAAGCGCTCGGCGATCTCTGCAGCCAGTTTGCGCGAGATTACTTGCTCGTGGCCAGTCTCCTGAAATTCCTGCCGCATATCGATAATCTCGACTTCCGGCAGAGGACGCTGCTCCACACGATCGGGCAACTCGACCAGGGCGTATTTATTTTTCTTCGCGTTGAAATAAGACTCGAGCGACGGAGTAGCCGAGCCCAGGACCACGACGGCATTTGCCATCTTGGCGCGCACCACAGCAATGTCGCGGGCATGATAGCGCGGCGTCTCTTCCTGCTTGTAAGAAGAATCGTGTTCTTCGTCCACGATGATCAGTGCGAGGTCGGCGACCGGTGCGAACACTGCGGACCGCGTGCCGACAACCATGCGCGCGTCTCCACTTTTGATTCGGTGCCATTGCTGCGCGCGCTCTTTGTCGGAAAGAGCAGAGTGCAGGATGGCAACTTCATCGCCGAAGATCTGATGCAGATCGGCGGCAACCGCGGGCGTAAGGCCAATTTCAGGGACGAGAAGAATAGCCGACCGTCCCGCTTCAAGCACAGCGCGCATACCCGCAAGATAGACAGCGGTTTTGCCCGAACCAGTGACACCGTGCAGCAAGATGCCTGAAAACTTTCGCGCATCAACGGCCTCACGCATACGGCCCAGAGCAGCCTGCTGCGCAGAATTGAAATGAAATTCCACAGACGGACGCGGCTTGCTCCGCGACACGGCGAAGGCAGCCGGCTCTTCGACAATCTCGATCAGACCGCGTTTGACCAGCGTGCTGAGCGTTGTTCGTGGCACTTCGAGCGCCTGCAGAACATCTACCGGAACGCGCCCTCCAGAGGCCGCGAGCGTGTCGACGAGACGGCGCTGGTTGTCGTTGAATTTGCCCTCGGCGGATTTCAGCAACGCAATCTTAACCTTGCGCGTAGCGTCCCGGACGCCAGAAACATCCTCGCGAACCAGCCACTTTTTTCGCACCATCCCGCTAAGAATTAATTGGGAAACGCGAGTGGCCGCTCGCAGCTTCCCTTCGCTAACCGAAGCCGTTTCTCCCGGAACCGGCTCTTGCCCAGCCAGATAATCGAGCACGCGGAATTCACCAGCTTGCTCCTCTGGAGTGCGCCGCGATCGCGCGGATGATCCCGATACCCCCGCGCGATACAGCGCCAACTGGCCTTCTTCGGTGATGCGATAGGCGATGGAACGTTTGAATTCCGCATTCAGCGGTAACATAGTGCGAAAGACTTCACCGAGCGGAGCGAGATAGTAATCGGCAATCCAGCGCCCGAGCCGCAGCAGTTGATCGTCTAGCACCGGCGAAGCATCGAGCACGCTCAGAACGGTTTTTATCTTCACCGACGGTGCGCGGTCGTGGATTTCAACCACAACGCCCGTCATGCGCTGCTGACGAAATGGCACGAGCACGCGGCCGCCGACCACGGGAGTGGCCTCAGGGGCGACACGGTAGGTGAACACCATGTCGAGCGGCACGGGCAGGGCAACATCGCAGAACTCGGGCATTGATTGAAAGAATATCTCAGCGCGGATGGGTCAGCGCGAAAGTGTCGTTGCGAACTGCCGGCCTGTCTCAACTGTCATCCCGAGCGCAGCGAGGGATCCTGGTGTCAGCTCGAAGCGGCAGCACTCATGGCGCGGGCAAAAACCAAGATCCCTCGCGTTGCTCGGAATGACGGCTTCGATGGATTTACATTTATTCCGCGGCTTTTTTCGGAGGCTCGATCCCCAGATACTTCATCACCATCTGCAAATCTTTCCACGCTTCGCCCTTCTGCCGCGGATCGCGCAACAAGAATGCAGGATGGTAGGTAACGGCCAGGCGCGCGCCCGGCCATGAAGGATCGCCGCTGCGAACTCCTGCCGGTTTAAAGTCGTACCAGCGTCCGCGAAGTTCCGACATAGGAGCATTGATGGCCAGCAGATTCTTCGCCGCAACAGCGCCCAGCGCGACGATGACCTTGGGCTTGACCACGGCGATCTGCCGCATGAGAAACGGCGAGCAGGTTTCGCATTCGTCGCGCTCCGGCGTACGGTTGCCCGGCGGCCGACACTTGACGATGTTCGCAATATAAATATCTTCGCGCCGCAGGCCCATCGCTTTGATCATGTTGTTGAGCAACTGTCCGGCACGGCCAACGAACGGCTCACCCTGCGTGTCTTCGTCAGCGCCCGGGCCTTCGCCCACAAACATCAACTCCGCGCGCGGATTGCCCACTCCAAAGACGATCTGCTTGCGGCCCTGCTGGTGCAGTTTACAGCGCGTGCATTCGCCCAGATCTTCGCGAATCAGCTTGAGCGCGGCCACAGGATCGGCCACTCCGTATTCTGCCTTCGGAGAAATGATTTCAAGGATATTGTCTTCGGCGACAGATGGGACGGCGGCGGATTTTCTTGCGGACATTTCCTCTCGCAGTTCTGACTGGAGCACGGTTGAAGTTGCGGACAAACTGGCGGAAAGAACCTCAGAGGCGGCCGATTCAGGCTCCTTAAACTCCGCAGGCCCAGACTCGCGCCGGTAAAAATCGTAGATGCCCATCTCATGGCAATAGCGGACGCGCTCGGCCAGAGCGCGCCGCAATTCCGGATCAAGAGTGAGCGCCAATCCTTAGTTCTCCACGTCAAAATAAATCTTCGTCGTCGCCCGATACACTACCTTTTTTCCATCCAGTTCCATATCGAGCGATTCCACATGCGCCCATTTGATTCCGCGCACCGTCTTCGCCGCCTCGGCCACGGCATTCGTCGCCGCCTTCGCAAAACTCTCCTTGGACGTGCCGATCACATCGATAATCTTTTGTGTCATCACAATCTCCTTGAGAAGAAATGGGAACCAGAATGTTTGAAGGAATTGTACGCTAGCGGTGGAGAAAGTGCGTTCAGGCTTTCACAGGTGATTTGCGCCGGTCGCGAATCCGGACCACCTGGTCGAGCACGCGCTGCGCCACTTCCCGCTTCGTGGTCTCCGGAACTTCAACCACCTCATCGTGGGTGATGATTGTGACTTCATTGCGGTCGGAATCGAAGCCCACGCCTTCGCGGGAGACGTCGTTCACCACGATAGCGTCGAGGTGCTTGCTCGCCAGCTTCTGGCGAGCGTTTTCCAGAACGTTCTCAGTCTCCGCGGCGAAGCCCACAACAATCTGCGTCTGCTTGCGTACAGAAATTTCCTTGAGAATATCCGCGGTAGGTTCGAGCTCAAGCGTGATCGGACCTTTGCGTTTTATCTTTTGCGCGGACGTCGTCTTCGCGCGATAATCAGACACAGCAGCGCTCTTGATCACAATGCTGGCTTGCGGCAAAAGACTGAGCACGGCATCGCGCATCTGCTCGGCCGATTCCACACGCGTAACTTCAGCCGCTCCCGGCGGCGTCAACGCCGTCGGCCCACTCACGAGTAATACGCGAGCCCCACGGCGCAACGCAGCTTCAGCGATTGCATAACCCATGCGCCCGCTCGAGCGGTTCGTGAGATAACGCACGGGATCGATCTTTTCTCGAGTCGGCCCCGCAGTAATCAACACGGTTTCGCCGGCAAGATCCTGCGACGCACCCAGCGCTTCAAGAACCGCCGCGACAATGGCTTCGTTTTCTGCAAGCCGCCCGGAGCCTGTCATCCCGCATGCAAGATATCCCGAGCCCGGCTCCACGATCTTCACTCCGCGCTGCCGAAGCACTTCCAGATTCGCCTGCGTCGCGGCATGATTCCACATGTTCACGTTCATCGCCGGAGCGACCACGACCGGTGCAGTAGTAGCGAGATAAAGCGTAGTGAGAAAATCGCTGGCAATGCCTTGCGCGAAGTGCGCCAGAACGTCGGCCGTAGCGGGAGCAACCAGCAACGCATCAATCGACTGCGCAACAGCAATGTGCTCGATGGCAGCCTCGATGTTCGCAGCCTGCTCTTCCCCGGGCGCGAACATTCCGGTAATCACTTTTTCCCCGGAGAGCGCCGCGAACGTGAGCGGACGAACAAACTCCTGCGCCGCTCGCGTCATAATCACTTGCACGCGAATGCCGCGGTCTTGCAACAGCCGTACAATCTCGGCCGACTTGTAGGCCGCGATTCCGCCCGTCACTCCAAGAGCAACCTTCATAGTTAATCGATGCGGTATTCGACACAGCCGACCGCAGTGCGTTTAGGCGTCGTGCCCGAAAGCCTGATCCAGCGCCTCGGAAGCCTGCTCGGCCGCGCTTCGCGTTTCCGGAATCTCCCACTTGACCTTGCCCGCGCGGATTTCATCCTGCGCAATGCGGCACGGCTTGCGGGAATTGGTTTGAACCACCGGCGGGGCGCCGGATTGTAACTGGCGCGCGCGCCGCGCGGCCACCAGAATATAACGATAGTTGCTGTCGAAGCCTTCGATCAATTTCATGGATTCTCTCCCCTTGAATACCGGGTTGTAAGATTTCGATTGCCGAAAGTTTACTGTGCTTCGTTCTTCGCCAGGGAAGCCAAGAACTGCTTCCTTATTCTCCCACGAAATTCAAGGTTGCGGGGCTTCCCGCCGTCGAATTTGGTTACCGAGGACTAATCCCCTCCGGGGCCGTTAGGCGGCTGAAACGAATCGAGAATCGCCCTCAGTCGGTCGCGAACATTCGCCAGGCGGCAGCGTTTCGCCAGCGCCACCGTCTCGGCTTCTTCCGGGCATAGCGGCTGCCCCGCTCGCTCCAGGCGTTCGCCACGCACAATCGCTCGCAACGCTTTGATTGAATCCTCCAGTTGATCGTTGACGAGAATGTAGTTGTACCGTTTGTAATTCTCGATTTCACGAGTCGCCGTGTCCAAGCGCCGCTGGATCACGGCGTCGCTATCTTCGCTGCGTTTGCGCAGGCGTTCTTCCAGCGTTCTGCGATCTGGAGGCAGAATAAAGATGCTAGTGGCGTCAGGAACTTTGTCCTGGATCTGCTTTGCGCCTTGCACATCGATATCGAGCAAGAGGTCGCGCCCATGTTGTTCCGCAGCGCGCAGGAAACGGCGCGCCGTCCCGTAGTAATTTCCGAACACTTCCGCGTGCTCGAGGAACTCGTCTTCCGCAATCATCTTTTCAAACTCAGGGCGGGACACAAAATAGTATTGCCTTCCATTCGTCTCGCTGCCGCGCGGTGCCCGCGTCGTATAAGAGATGGAGAACTCCAGATCACTCACCCTCTTCAGCAGTTCGTTCACCAGCGTCGACTTGCCCGAACCCGACGGGGCCGAAATGATGTACACGATTGGTTTATGCAGTGGAGAACTCATTCCAGGTTTTGCACCTGCTCGCGTGATTTTTCGATCTCCGCTTTCATGATCAGGCCGGCCTCGGTAATTTTCAGCGCGTCGCCCGCCAACCCCGACGTTTTCGAAAGCAGAGTATTGGCCTCGCGATTCATTTCCTGCAGCAGAAAGTCCAGCTTCTTCCCCACTTCTCCATGTTCGTCGAGCAGCCCAAGGAAATGTTGGACGTGGTTTTCCAGACGAACGATCTCTTCCTGAATGTCGCTGCGATCGACCAGCATAGCGGCTTCCTGAAGCATACGTTCGCGGTCCACGCTCGAGCCCAGCAGTTCCTGAAGCCGCGACTGCAGCCGTTCCACATAGCTTTGCAATACCGTGCGCCGGTGAAGTTGCACGGTTTTCACCGCTTCGCGTAGATGCGCCATACGAACGCGCAACTCCTGCTCAATGCCGCGGCCTTCCTGCTCCCGCATCTGATTCAAGCGATCGAGCGCTTCGCCCACGCAAGCCATCACAGCGGCCTCAAGCGCGCCATCCTCAGGATCTTTGGCCGAATCGAGCGCGCCGGGAATGCGCAGCACAGAGTTGAGATCGGGTTCCGCGGCCACTGAAAACTCCGCTGAGGCTGCGCGAAACGCAGCGATGTAAGCACTGACCAGCGGACGATTCAACACCAGCGTTTCTCCGCCCCCGCGCTCCAGGCTGAGTGTAACTTCCACATGCCCGCGCGCCATCTTCTCTTTCAGCAGCCGGCGCAGTTGCATTTCAAGCGAGTCGGAGCCCGAAGGCAAACGAAAATGCAAATCGAGAAAACGGTGGTTGACCGACTTCAATGAGAGCGCAAAGCCGAGATGGCCGTTACCTTGAGTCGCAGGCGACAGCGAGGAAGGCGAAGGCAAACTCCCGCGGCCCTCAGACTGATTAATAAGTTCGCCTTTAACCTGCGCAAAACCCGTCATGGAGCGAAGAGGCATAATCGATTTTCCAAGATTCAATTGCCCGGTTGCGCGGGCTCAAGTTTCTGATCGAAGTCGGCAAACTGCAGTTCGTACAAACGCCGGTACGTGCCCAACTTTGCCATCAAGACCTCATGAGCACCAATATCGGCAATGGCGCCGTTTTCAATCACCACAATGCGGTCGGCGCGGCGCACCGTCGAAAGCCGGTGCGCAATCACAAACACGGTGCGCCCACTCATCAGATTATGCAAGGCCGATTGCACTAGCGCCTCCGATTCGCTGTCGAGTGCTGAGGTAGCCTCGTCCAGAATCAGAATCGGCGCGTTCTTCAGAATCGCTCGGGCGATCGCAATGCGCTGCCGTTCGCCACCGGAAAGCCGCACGCCGCGCTCCCCAATGATCTCATCGTACCCTGAAGGCAATGTTTGGATGAAGTCATGCGCCAGCGCAGCCCGCGCCGCGGCCTCGACCTCTTTCATCGCCACGTGCGGCTGGCCATATGCAATGTTGTTGCGGACCGTGTCGTTGAATAAGACGGTTTCCTGGGTGACGATTCCAACTTGCTGCCGCAAAGAAGCCAGCGTTACATCGCGCACGTCGTAGCCGTCGATCAGCAGGCGTCCCTGAGTAGCGTCAAAGAAACGCGGGATCAGGTGAACCAGCGTGCTCTTGCCCGAACCGCTCGACCCGACGATCGCGATCACCTCTCCACGGCGAACTTCGAGGTTAATGTCGTGTAGCACCTGCGCGTCTTCTCCCTCGCTGCCATAGGTGAAGCTCACATGTTCGAATTGCACCGACTTCGCGAATGCCGGCAAGCGCCGCGCGTGTGGCTTTTCGCGGACATCATCTTCGATGTCCATGAACTTGAATATTTCGCTCGATGCGCCCAGGGCCTGCTGAAAATTATTATTGAAGAGAGCAAACTTGCGCACCGGATTATACAAAGCAAAGACCGCAGCAAAAAATGCGACAAAGTCGCCTAATGTGAACTGGTTGTGAGCAATCTTGCCGCGGCCCAAAAGCAACAGCAGCGCGAGGGCAATCGAGCCAAACACGTCCATCAGTGGAGAACTGATCGCGGCGGCAGCCACGGAACGCAGGTTGGCGCGAAACAAGCGGTTCGCGGCCGCACGAAATCGCGCGACTTCCCACGACTCCATTCCAAAAGCTTTGACGATCCGATTGCCGGTGATGGTCTCGTGCAAAAGGTTCTGCACGTCAGCCAACTGATCCTGTCCGCTCCGCGTGGTCGTGCGGACGCGCCGTCCAATCCGCACCGCGGACAAAATAATAATGGGCACGAACAAGAGCAGCACCCAAGCTAGCCCTTTGCCCAACACAATCACGGCAGCCGCAATAAAGATAAAGCTGAAGAACTGCTGCAAGAATTCTGCCAGCACGCTCGACATCGCATACTGCACGCGCTCAATGTCATTGATGATCGTCGATACCAGCGTTCCAGTCGCGTGCTTTTGAAAAAACGCGGCCGATCGCCGCAACACCGAGTTGTAAAGATCGTTGCGCAAGCTCGTAATCATGGCGAAGCCGGCGTGGTTCACCAGGTAAGTTCCGCAATAATCGAAAACCCCCTTGAGCACGGTCGAGGCCACCAGCGCGTAGGCCACAATCGTCCAGGCATTGTGAAAGTGAGTGGGAACGAAACGTTGCAGATAAATCGCGTGCCCACTGCGAGGAACGGTAAACAGCAGAATGTTTTCAGATCCTGAGGAGGGATTCAACACGCGATCCAGCACAGGCTTCAACAGCACCAACCGAAACGCTTCCAGAAAACCTACGCCAGCCAACAACAACACACCCGGCAACAACTGCAACAGGAACGGAAACACGTAGCGCACAAGCCGCGTCAGTTGGCGCATACCGCTCCGTGCAAACCGCAGCCGCTTGCGAACGATGGCATGAACATTGGGTGCAAGCGCCTATTTTACTGCGTCGTTGGTCGTTTGTCGTTGGCCGTTTGCCGGAGCGAAGTTGGAAGTCAGGAATTGACCGGCCAACGACGCACGACCAACGACGTTCACCTATTTCGGCATATCCCGATGCACAACCTTCACGCGGTATCCAGCCTGATGCAGGCGTTTGCCTACTTCTTCGGCGATCATCACGGAACGGTGCTGACCGCCAGTGCAACCAAAGCCAATCGTGAGATAGCTCTTGCCTTCGTGAACGTAGTGCGGCAACAAGTAAATCAGCAAATCGGAAATGCGATGGATGAATTCCTGCGTCTGCGGGAACGAACGGATATATTTTGCCACGCGCGGATGACGGCCTGTAAGCGGCCGGAATTCGGGCACGAAGTGCGGGTTCGGCAGAAAGCGAACGTCGAAGACCAAGTCAGCGTCTTCCGGAACACCGTGGCGGAATCCGAAGCTCACCGAGGAAACCAGAATGCTTTTCTCCGTGGCCTGTTCGCGAAAGCGCTCTGTGATGTGCGCGCGCAACTCGTGCACGTTGAACTTGGATGTATCGATGACGATGTCGGCCAGCGCCCGAATGGCTGCCAAATGCCGTCTCTCAGTCTTGAGCGACGCGTTCACTGGCGCGTCTGTGCCCAACGGATGAGGACGGCGCGTCTCGCTGAAGCGGCGCAGCAACACTGCGTCGGAGGCTTCGAGGAAGGCGACCTTGGTCGGAATCATGCGGCGAACTGACTTAAGAATTCCCGGCAGTTGCTCGAGCTTCGAACCTTCGCGCACATCTACGACCAACGCAGTGCGGCGAATCTCGCTCGATTGCAACGCCATCTCGGCGAAGCGCGGGATCAGTTCCACCGGGAGGTTATCGACGCAGTAATAACCAAGATCCTCAAAGGCTTTCAGCACGGACGCTTTGCCGGATCCGCTCATCCCCGTGATGATGACGAGTTCCGGAGCATGCGGAGCGTCATGCGCGATGGCCTGCGCTTTTGTCTTCCCGCGGCGAGGCGGTTTCGCGCGCTTCCGCGTTGCGGACGATTTCCGTGGCGGCATGAAATGGATAGTAGCATTGCCAGCGCTGCGGGCGCGAGAGAGGAACAGTTTGTAGTTAGGATCAAAGAACGCTTGTTCGGAATGACAATCAACAGGTAAGCTAGTCGGCCATGAAGAAGTTTCAGGAACTCAGCGAACGCGAAGTGTTGGCTCTAGCCATTTCCCTGGAAGAAGAAGACGAGCGCGTGTATTCCGACTTCGCCGAAGGGCTTAGGCAGGATTATCCAGCATCGGCGGCAATGTTCGAAGGCATGCGCGAAGAAGAATCGACTCACCGCCGAAAGCTGATTGAAATGTACCGGCTGAAGTTTGGCGAACACATTCCATTGATTCGCCGACAGGATGTGCGCGGATTCGTGGAGCGTCCTGCGCTGTGGCTGATTCGTCCGCTGCGCATCGAAGCGGTGCGCAAAGAAGCCAGCACGATGGAAGTGGAGACGCGGAGATTTTACGAGAAAGCCGCGGCGCGCACGCAGGACGCCAGCATCCGCCAACTGCTCGACGATCTGATCAACGAAGAACGCGAACATGAAGAGCGCGCGCAAGAACTGGACAAAGAAAAACTTCCCGAAAACGTGAAGCAAGATGAAGAGCGGGCGCAACGCCGCCTCTTCGTTCTGCAGATCGTGCAGCCCGGCCTTGCGGGATTGATGGATGGTTCCGTGTCCACTCTCGCGCCCGTTTTCGCGGCCGCGTTCGCCACAACCAACAGTTGGGATGCCTTCCGCGTGGGCCTCGCTGCGTCGGCGGGAGCGGGCATCAGCATGGGCTTCGCCGAGGCGCTTTCCGACGATGGGAGCTTGACTGGGCGCGGTCATCCCTGGGTTCGGGGCGTGATTTGCGGGGCGATGACTGCTGTTGGCGGAATTGGTCATACGCTGCCGTTTCTGCTGCGCGACTTCCACCAAGCGCTGTGGGCAGCGGGTGCGGTGGTGGTCGCCGAATTGGCTGCGATTACCTGGGTTCGGCACCGATTCATGGATAGTCCTTGGGTTTCTGCTGCCCTTCAGGTTGGGTTGGGCGGCGTTTTGGTGTTCATCACTGGGTGGCTGATTGGGAGTTCGTGAGGTAGCTTTTAGCTTTTAGCTTTTAGCTCCTAGCTCCTGCGTGCTGTTCCCCCGGTATGTTTTGTCTAGGGATGCGTCGGTCCGTACCCTTGGTCTACTCGAATCGCGGGCTGCGAGTCGCTCGAAATGACAGAGCTAAATATGACGGGGTGCGATCGCAGCGCTCAAGCGCGACGGCACTCAAAGGCAGTTGTTTATTTCGGTACACTCGGGCAGAGCTGCTGGTAAGCCGCGCCCGTTCAATACAGAACACGTTCTAATTTGCTTTGTAGATCTCAGACAGCAAGTCCGGCTTCGATTCGTCGCGCACCAGGTGCGCGTAGCGCTCGCCGCCGTGGTAATCGAGTTTGTAGGTCTTGTAGTATTCGGTGTTCTCGACCAGCAGTTCGAGGGGCACGGTGCTGTCCTTCCCGGCTTTTAGCGCGTCGCGCAGTCCCTCCGGCGAGTATTGGCGGCCGTTCACTGCGATCAGCTTCATCCCTGGGCCAATACCCGCTAGGGCTGCGGGCATGCCTTCGATCGTGTCGGTGATGGTGCCGTCGTCGCGCAGATCGATGCCGATTGAATACGCCACGTCGACGAAATGCGAACCGCCATCGCCGCGGTCCATGTCAGAGGGCGTTTCGTTGTAGACGAGTTTCCACCCGCTGCCTTCGATGCCGCCCAGCGGCGCGCCGGGGCCGTGATTCGTGAGGCGCTCGGTCCAGAAGCCGCGCCAGTCGTAGGGCACGACCTGGTTGAGAGTGTTGACCACGTCGTCGAACGTGTACGTTTTCAGCATTGGACCTGTGCTGGGAGCGCCGTGGAAGAGCTTGCAAAAATCGTCCAGCGTTTTCTTGCCCTTGCTTTGCTGGCGGATGGTGACGTCCACCCACAGCCAGTTCAGCGTATCTTCTTCGTAGAAGTCGACGCCGCGGCGCCAGGATTCCCAGGCATGCGGAGCGAAATAAAGCTGCGCGGCTGCATCGGCAGTGTCCTGCAGATTGCGCCAGGTGCGGCCGGGAGTGTGGTCGAGAGCGGCCGCGGTTAAGGCGAGATCGTCGCGCTCCTGTTCTGGTGTATGCAGGCCGCTGCGGGCCGTGAGCACCGTGCCTAGATAATTCGTCAAGCCCTCGTAGACCCAGAGCAGATCATCCTGCATCGGCTGCTGGTAATCGGGAGTGGCTAGATCGAACGGACGGCGATACTTTCCATTCCACGAATGCACATATTCATGTGGGAGCAAACCAGCCGAAGCTTTGCGCTCGCCGTCATCCACTAAGCCTCGCTCTGCGATGCGGCTGTCGTCGGACTCGTGGTGCTCGAGTCCGAAGTGCGCCACGTGATCGCTCAAACTTAGCAGGAAGTGGTAATCGCGATAGTGATGCGCGCCGAAAAGTTTGTTGGCCTGTTCGACCAGATTCTTGTAGTGATCCCACACTTCCTGCGGAGGCGCGAGCGCGGCGGCGCTGTCGGCGGCTATATCCATCTCGGTGAGGGGATCGTCGGCCAGCTTGACGACTTTGAGAAATTCGCCGGTGATTACAGGCGAATCGACCAGCGTGGTGAGAGACGCGGGCTGGAAGGTAATCTGAGTCTCGCCGTTGTCGCCAGCGGTCGAAGCGATCGGCAAGGGCGTTCCGAATTTCCAGTTGGCGGGAAGCTTCAGAGTGGCGACGTAGGTGAGATCGTCGGACTTCCATCCCTTGGGATAGAGCAAGACCTGATTCCAACTGATGACCGCCATCTTGTCGGTGGCCGAGGAACCTGCGGAAAAGCCAGCCTCAAAGGTCGCGGGAGAAAGGAAATCGAGTTCCGCATTTATTTCGCTCACGCCCGGGGGAACGTCGACATTAATCGTGAAGCCGTCGAGCAGATCTCGGCGCCACGTTAATGTTTTTCCGGCGGCGCTGAACTTCAGTCCCGCCAAATCGATAACCGGACCGTCGGGCGCGTGCTCGCCGGGAATCCACTTTGGGTAATAAAGAGTCAAGACGCCAGCGGTGGCAGGAATCTTCAGCTTTGCGTGGAAGATCTTGCGGGGAGCGGAAGTGGCGTCCACAAAAATGGTTACGGTGGGTAGCGTGGCCGACCAGCTTGGAAGGGAGATGAAAAATAGGAAAAAGAAAAGACAGACCACTCTCAAGATTCTTGAGAGTTTCATTGTATGAGCCCCCATGTCGACGAACTGAATCCCACAGCGCCTTGCAGACCTTAGACTATAGCAGCCAGCGAGAGAAGCGCACCAGCGCGGGTGATATGAGACGCCAATACGGCGTCTGTTTCCCCCTCGACCCTCCGATTAACACCGCCTTTTCTCAGAAGGCTCTTAGGATCGCTGGTCGGCCCTGTTCTGAATTCCAAATCTGCCGATGGATAGATGGGAGTCTCGCTGGCGCAAGATCGATACGACCTCAGGATCGCGTTCGACGAACTTGGATTCCGGAAAAGTAGGAAGGCTGTAAGAACGATGACCAAGATTCTGCTGGTAGAGGACAGCAAGTTCTTGCGGCTGGCGACGGAGCGCGCGCTGGCTCGCGCGGGCTATGAGATCAGCAGCGCGAGTGACGGTGAGGAAGCCTTGCGCATCGCGCGCGAGAAATTGCCCGATCTGATTTTGCTGGATATGTTGTTGCCGAAGATGAGCGGTCCGGATGTGCTGAAAGCCCTCAAGCAGGACGCTTTGACTAAGGCAATTCCGGTCGTGGTGATGACTGGCATGTCGCAGAAAAATGCCGCACGCTTACAGGAAGATGGAGCAGCAGGTTTCCTCGAAAAGTCCGCTCTTGAATTGGACAAAGGATCGGAGAAGCTGTTAACGGCGGTGAGGGAAATCCTGGAAAAGCTTTCCGAAAGTTCCCGGAGTACAACGGCATAGCTCCAACTGGCTTACTTCTTCAGCCCCGCCGTAAAGTTAGTAACGACCGTGACCGATTGGCTGACCTGTTGCTCAACCCGGTCGAGGAGAAATTTCTTGCCGTCGGGCGAGACGTCGTAGAAGACTTGCGGAGCGGACCAATTGCTGATCAACTTCTCAGCCGCACCGAATTGCAGCGCGCCACCTGCATTCGTTACCGGGACTGCGAAAAGATTGTAAGTCAGGTCCATGTAATAGAGTTGTTTGCCGTCCGCGCTCCACCTCGGTTGTTGTCCTCCGTTGGCCGAGACCTGCCACTTGCCTTGCCCGCCGCCAAAGGGCATCACATAAACCTCGAACCTTCCCGATTCGGCTGATTGGTAGGCGAGCCAACGGCCGTCTGGAGAAAGTTTTCCACCCGCACCCCGCTCCACTAACAGCGATGGCTTGTGGTCTCCCTCGAGCGGCAAGGCAAATATCTGCCGTGAAGGGCCACCCACGACGGGCAGCGAATACATCAGATATTTCCCGTCGCGTGACCAATCGTGGAGTCCGGGCTGCTGCTCCACGTTGAGCAAACACTCTTCCGCGCCGCTGCCGTCGGAGGGCTTGCGGCAAATGGCAAAGTGGCCGCTCTGCGCTGACGAGTATGCGATCCATTTGCCGTCAGGTGACCAGATAGGCGAAACATTTCCAACCGGACCGAAAGTGACCCTGGTGCGCACTCCACGCGTCAGATCGAGCACCCAGATATCGGTCTGACCGGCGTTCATCTGAAGAGCGACGCGATCGCCTTGCGGCGAAAGGACCGCACTCTGCAAGTCCGGGAGCTTGTCGGCAATGGTGCTCATCTTCCCGCTGCGATCCATCCAGACTAACTCCAGGTCGCCTGAAGCGCCGCTGCCGAAAACCAGCAGGCCGTCGTTGGAGGCTGAGGCGTCCATGTGCCAGGTGCTGGAGTCATTCATCACGCCCTTGGCCACGTTCTGGGGCTCGCCACTCGCCGTTCCGGTGGAAGGATTGAAAGGCTGCGCCATTATTTGGTCGCCACGCCCAAATAAAATAAAACCGCTGGCGTAAACGGCATTGGTCTGAGAGCGGAACAACGGACGATTTTCCCGGCCATCGAGCGATGCGTAGTAGACCATGTTGTTCCCCGCCTTGGAAGCATCGTGGTGAAGCGCGATATAGAGGAAATGCTTGCCGTCGGGCAGAAAAAATGGCCAGCGATGCGAAGTTTGCAGACCGAGGTCAAGCTTCGTAATCGCAACTGGAGTTCCGCCGCTGGCGCTCACTCGCATGAGCGGCGCCGTGGGAGCCGGCGAGAACAGCATCACTCCATCCGCTCCCCACGCGCCGCCGCGACCGAGCGGCGCGTCACAAATCATCTGCGTCGAGCCGCCTTCCAGGTCAACCGTTTTGAGCTTGCCGTCGGCGAAGAATCCGAGGGAACCGCTGTCGGGCGACCAGAAGGGAAAAGTCGCGCCGTCGGTGCCACGCAGTTCACGAGCTTCCAACATGCTCGTGGGACGGACCCAGAGCGCAGTCTTGCCGTCTGCGCCGGTGGCCGCAAAAGCGATGGACGTGCCATCGGGCGAAAGCACGGGCGGACCGGCAGAATCGCCGGTCAGATCGAATGTGGTCTTCTCCGGAGGATCGATGACGGCGCGAATCGAGCGCGTAGACTGAGCCGGATGATAGAAGAGAATGATGGCAGCCGCAGTGAGAACAATCGCGGCTAACAGAGCCGCGATCCAACCGATACGCTCACGGCTGCGAGACGGTGCGGGCGTAATCGGCGCAGCGATAGGAGACGACTTGTCCGCCGCAATCCACTGCAGCTCCAGCTTAATATCGTGCGCCGTCTGATAACGCTCTTCGGGATTCTTTTGCAGGCAGGTTGTTACCACATGGTCGAAGGCTGGCGGCGTTTGTGGGTTGACCGTGCTGATCGGCGCAGGATCACTCTCGAGAATCGAAGAGGCCAGCGAGATTTGACTCTTGCCCGAGAACGGCCGCTTCCCTGCCGTCATCTCATAAAGCACAGCGCCGAACGCAAAAATGTCAGAGCGCGCGTCCGCTTCTTTTCCTTCGATCTGCTCCGGCGACATGTATTGAATCGTGCCGATGATGCTGCCCGCCGTGGTGAGCGGAGTCAACGGGCTCGGCCCGCTCATCGTCGCCGCCGCAGTGAATGACGGAGGCGCTGTTCCCGATCCTGCCGCACCGGATCCCGATGCCGAGGACATGCCCAGCGGCTTCGCCAGGCCAAAATCCATCAGCTTCGCGCCGCCCTGCGTCAACATGATGTTTCCCGGCTTCAGATCGCGATGCACGATTCCGTTGCGATGCGCGACGGCCAGCGCTTCGGCCACGGCAATCCCAACCTTCAGGATTTCATTCAGCGGCATTACGCCTTTGCGCAATCTCTCCGCCAAAGTCTCACCCTGAAGAAACTCCATCACCAGATAATCGGTGCCGCTCTGCGAGCCGATGTCATAAAGCTGGCAGATGTGCGGATGGTTCAACGAAGAAATGGCGCGGCCCTCGCGATCCATGCGCTGTTTCAGTTCAGGAGAAGATGAGAGATGCGATGCCAGAACTTTGACGGCGACCGTGCGATCAAGGCGCGTGTCGAGCGCTCGGTAAACTTCTCCCATGCCGCCTGCGCCCAGCAGAGACTGGATTTCGTAAGGGCCGAGTTTCGTGCCAGAAGTGAGGGCCATTCAGGGTCGCGCAATTATAGCGTGAGCACCACGAGATTCCGTCGATTACCTTCCGTAACCGCAGCGTGGGTTACCTTTCATCGATAGCGCCGGGGATGCGGAGACCAGTGGGCATCCGTTTATTGCTGCAAATAAATGACTTATAAGCGGGAACTCGGAACGCCCCGGCGGAGTCTATGTTGGATGAGGGAGTGTATCGCAAGGCGAGTACCCCGCCCGGCGATTTTTCGGTTGGGGATGAGGTGGAAGATCCTATAATCATAGTTGCGGCAAATCATGTTGCGGCACAAGTTGGATTCGCGGTCACCGCGGGAGTGGCAACCTTGGCAGACCTGGCAAGCGCGATCGGAGCACGGGCAGAGGAAGCGGCGATTGTCGCGGACCTGAAGGCCGGCTCAGAAGCGGCTTACGCGTGGCTGATTGGCGAATTCCAGCGTCCGGTGTACGGACTGGTCTATCGCATGTTGAGCGATCCCGCCGACGCCGCCGACGTGACCCAGGATGTGTTCCTGAAAGTGTTCCGCGGGATGAAGAGCTTCCATGGTGAGTCCAGCCTGAAGACTTGGATCTACCGCATCGCACTGCATGAAGCGGCGAACCGCAAGCGGTGGTGGTTCCGGCACAAGGCGCAGGAGACTTCGATCGAGCCGGCGGAATCGGATGGAATGGCGAACGGCGATTTTATGCAAAACGCCGCCATGCAGAATGCGCTGACCGATCACCACGATTCCCCGTTCGATAGCGTTGCGCATCGCGAAGTGCGGCAGCGCGTAGATGCCGAACTGCGGCAAGTGCCTGAGCCTTACCGCACGACGCTGATTCTGCGCGATCTGGAAGACATGTCGTATGAAGAGATTGCGGAAGTGCTGCAGATTTCGCTGGGGACGGTGAAATCCAGATTAACCCGCGGACGCCAGGCCTTGAAGCAACGTCTGGCTCCCTATGTCCGCGAAGTGAGTGTTGAGCTGGGGCTGACTGCGCCCGAAGAACGAGTGCAAGAACAGCAAGTGCGGTCATCAGTGTCTCAAGGGGCTTCTGGAGCGGTTTCTGGAGGGGGTAGAAGGGTAGAGGTGATGCCATGAAGTATGCGGGCATGAAGTCCGTTTTTACGAAGGGCATGACGATGAAGTGCGCGCAGGCGCGAGCAGTGTTGTCGCCTTATCTTGACGGCGCGGTCTCGGGCACCGAGATGCGCGCCTTGCAGGAGCATCTTGAGCAGTGCGCCCGTTGCATGCAGGAATACACGTTGCTGCGGCAGACCCAGCAGTTGCTGGTGAGCCTGGGGCGTCCGCAGATGCCGGCGGATCTTGACCTGAAATTGCGTTTGGCTATTTCGCGTGAGGCAGCGGAGACGCGGCGTCCGCGGTTTGAAGGCCTGCGCATGCGCGTGGAAAATACCCTGAACGCATTTATGGTTCCTGCGACGGCGGGTCTTGTTTGTGCGCTGCTGATCTTCGGATTAGTGACCGCGATCCTGGCGATGCCCGGCGAGGTGCAGGCTAACAATCAGGATGTGCCGACCGTTTTGACTACAGGACCGGAACTGCAGCAGAGCGTCTTCGGCACGACTTTGACCGGGATGAACACGGACTCGCTGGTGATTGAAGCTTACGTAGACAAGAACGGCCGAGTGCAGGATTACAAGATCCTTTCCGATCCCGGCGAGTCGCAGGAGTTGCTGCCGCAGGTGAAGCGGATGCTGATCTTCACTACGTTCCGTCCCGCGATGTCAATGGGTCGGCCGATCTCGTCGCGTGCGGTTTTGTCGTTCTCGCGAATCAGCGTGCGAGGGTGAAGCGGGCTTCGGCTGTCGGGCTTCGGCCTCGCGATTGACTTTCCGTCTCTGCATGTTCGGCTTCGGCGATACAATAGCGTTGCCCGCTGAGAATTTAGCTTCTGGCACGTTCCCATAACTTGGAAAGGCTAAGGATTATGAAGAATCGCATATTCACGACTCTGCTCGTCTTCGCAGCGTTTGCGCTCGCCGCATTCGCGCAGCAAAGCAGTTCGAATTCTGGCGCGCCGCCGGCGGCGACCGGACCGGGGGGATCGAAGGCTTCGTCCAGTCAGCCTGCTTCCAGCCAACCTGCGACGAATCATGATTTCTGGGATGGCGAGGAGCCTAGCCTGGGGTCGCTGCTCATGCATCCATTTGCCACTAAAGAGTACGTGCGGCGGCACGTTCAGCCCGTTCGCGACCGGATCAATGAACTCGATCTGATCACCGCGGAAAACGGCAAGATGATTCGCGACGTGGATTCCCGCGCCCAGCATGGCCTTCAGTTGGCTTCCGCGAAGGCCAGCATGGCCGATGAGCATGCTTCTGACGCCGCCAACAAAGCTCAGATGGCGCAGCAGACTGCGAGTTCTCTTAACACTCGCCTTTCGACCGAGGAGAGCGTGGTTGGAAACATCGATCAGTACAAATCTGGCGCGCAGACCGAGATTCGTTTTCGGCCCGGGCAGACTGTGTTGAGCAAGCAGGCCAAGGATGCGCTGGATGAGATGGCTGGTCCTCTGAAGAATCAGCGAGGCTACATCATCGAAGTGCAGGGCTTCTCTTCAGGACAGGGACAAGGTGCCATCACCAACTCGCGCAAGATGGCGGATTCGGTGGTGCGCTACCTCGTGCTCAACTACGAAATTCCGGCCTACCGCATCTACGTGATCGGCATGGGCAATGCCGCCGCCGAGGGCGCTAAGGGTACGCGCGTCGAAGTCAGCCTGCTCAAGAACGATCTCGCGAAGTCGCAGTGAATTACAATTATTTCGCTTGCAGTTGCTGCAGATCGGCCAGCACTTCGTCGCTGTGACCTTGCGGGCTCACTTTCAGATAAACCTTCCTGATTACGCCCGACGGATCAATCAGGAACGTGTTGCGCGCGGCGAGTGTCATTCCGTTGTATTCCATCATTGAGCCGTACTGTTGCACGACCGTATGGTTAGGATCGGCCAGCAATTTGAAGTTCAATCCTTCTTTCGTGCAGAAACCCTTGTGCGAATCGACATTGTCGACGCTGACGCCGAGAATCACCGCGTTCTTCTGCGTGTACTTGTCGATGTCCCGCTGAAAGTTGTGCGCTTCAATGGTGCAGCCGGAGGTGAAATCCTTGGGATAAAAATAAAGGACAACCCACTTCCCTTTGTATTGATCGAGAGAAACCTGCGTACCTTCCTGGCTGGGCAGCGAGAAAGCCGGAGCTTGCGCGCCAGTCGCCGGAGGCTGAGTCTGATCGGCAGCAATGGCTGAGAGAGATACAAACAGCAAAATCGCGAGAAGCAGCGAGAAAATTTTCATAACGCTCCTTTGATGATCACTTAAGGTCACATTAAGGATAAACGATCCGGCCTCGCGGCGCTTGTCAGGAGATTGTCAATTCTTTCCCTCACCCCGAGGAGTCGACGGCCGGTCACTCCTTCTGGAAGGCAGCGACAGCGAGAACCCAAGTTACCATTGTGGGTTACTTAGGTGAAAGCAATGGCCCGAACAGGCCATTTACCAATACGCGGCTTAAGTTTAGTCTCTTAATTGAGCAGCACTTGGGGGAGGGCTGATCGACATACGTCCCACGACTCGAATGAGTCTGGGGCGTTTTGTTTTGGGGCAATAGTGGGAAATTCTTGACGCAGGGTGGGTCCTCTTTCTACTTTCTGTTCGATCCGCTCTTGCGTTTCCCGCGAGGCGGAATGTAGTGAAATCGAATCAGGTATATGTTGGTGCCTTTGCCATGCTTGGCAACTTTTAGCAGATCGAGGACGCCAAGAAAGCCGGATTCCCGCGCCAGTTCCGGAGTGACATCCGGAAATCCGATTGGTGTGACCGATTCGATTTCGATCTCGCCGTCTCCCATGCGATAGCGACGGCCTTCCGTGACATGGGGCCCGGTCCAAATCCTGACGCTGCAAGTGATGTCGCCGCGAATTACCCCTTCGCGAAGACGCTTTGCGAAGACCATAGACTTCTCCGAGCACTGCGCTGCGATTATAGCCGGGCATTCTTGACGAAGCCACGCTGCGCGCTGGATTCACGCGCCCGGCGCGCGGCTGGGTGGGATGGATCCGAAATCAAATTCCCCGCCCTGTCTCGCAAGAGAACGCGAGACAAGGACGGGCCAGCCGCGAGGGAATTGCGCCGACAGACATTGCTATCCTCCACGCGGCGTGTAGAATGCGTGGGTCTTGGGGTGAAATCTAAAAACTACAGTAAAAAAGGAGAAGTGAATGAATCGATCTCTTTTCGTGTTTGCGATGGCAGTGACGATCATCGGTGCGTGGTCACTGGGACGGGTCCAGGGACAGAAAAGCGAGGAGAAGGTAATTTTCGTTTCGTCCGCCAAGGCCGACTACAAGCCGCTCGCCAAGGGCGTATCGGCCGCAGCGATCTGGGGCGATTCCGATAAGGGCGCACACGCGACCTTCACCAAGTTCGATCCCGGACAGGACAACGGCATGCACTCGCATACGAATGACACGTGGATCGTGGTGCTGAAGGGGGCATATCTCTACAAAGATGATGCCGGCGAGAAGCGGGTCGGCGCGGGCGATTTTATACGCGTCCCCGGCGGGCACAAACACTGGAGCGGCGGCGATAAAAAAGAAGGCGCGCTGTTCTACGAGGAGGGGTCGGGCAAGTTCGATTTGATTCCGGCGAAGTAAGGGTCATGGATTAAATGTTCGGGCCCACTTCTCGCGAAGAAAGCGGGAAGTGGGGCTCCCACTCGCCGAGTGCAATTGAGCGAAGTATTTAATCAGTTTATGGCCACTTCGCCCAATTCCGCTCCCACATTAAACGCAGGACACCTTCTCTAGTGAGTCGGCAACTCCTCCCCCCGGGAGGACGTCAGGCAAGTCAAGTCGCGCGACGCCAATCCGGTTGTCGGCCATTCCGTAATAGACATCGAAGCGGTCCGGTGAGCCGATGTCGTCGCGCCGGTCGATGCCGGTGGGGAACACGACATTGGCGACAGTCCCGTCGCGTTCCTGCGGCAACGTCGGCGACAACACAGGTTTCGCAGAACGATAAAGGATCACTTGCGGCTGCTCTTTCGAGAGCACCATCACTCCGGCCGCGTAACACAGACGATGCACACCATTGCTGGGCTGCCCAATTTCGCTAACGCCATGGTAAACGACCAGCCAGCCGTGCCGAGTCAGGATCGGCGGAGTGCCGCAGCCGATTTTGAGGCATTCCCATGGCGATACCGGAGTCGCCAGCCGATGATGAGAAAACTGGTCGGCGAGACCCGGTTGGAAAGCTTCCAGGGAAACCGGGCGGTAGGAAATCCAGATGCTTTCGCGATCAAGATCTACCTCGTGGGAGGCGTCGTAGCGCGCCTTTTCCTCGGGAGACGTTCCCGCAAACAGGGGCCGATGAAGCAGCGCCAACTCCGGTTGCCCGGAGGGATTCGGAATGGCAGCGGGGAATGGGCAGGCATCCTTGTCGTCAACGGTGCTGAGATCCAAGCCCTGAAACGGAGCAAAAGGGACAAGCCCGAGCCGCTTCCAGTGAAAAAGATCCGTCGAGCATGCCGCGGCAATGCGCGGCCCGCGCGGCGTGCGCGCTGTATATGTCATGAGGTAGCGCTGCAGCGGTTCGACGTACGTGACACGAGGGTCTTCGCAGCCTCCGCGGCCGTCGATCCCGCACTCATAGTCGGTTTCGGGCTCCAGAGCGATGCCGAGACGCTCGACGCTCGCAGGGTCTCCCGCTTCATTGAACCGCACTCGAGCAATGCCGATGCGCGAGTAGTTCCCCCGAGCAACCAGCCGCGGAAAAAGGTACAGCTCGCCGTCCGGGCCACGAGCGGCCGCCGGATTCAGGACGCCTTCGGCCTCCTGAGGATTGCCTGGTTGCGGTTCCATCAACATTGCGAAGCGCTGCAACTCAAATCCACTCATGTTTTCCTGACCTCATGCTGCCTGATCGCTGACCGCCAGAAATGCGATGATTGTTTGAATCACTCGCTTCGTCTCGTCAGGATCCTTAACTGGAATGCAATCCACGCCTACCCGTTTGGCGGGATAGTCATTCCCTCCGACGTACAAGGCATCACCGATGAAAATCATTTCTTTCAATGAAACGCTCAGCAGGTCGCGGAGTTTCCGGATGCCATAGGCTTTATCGATACCAGGTTTGGTGATATCAATCGATGTCGAGCCTCCGATCCGGACAGAAAAATCTGGAATAAGACCGTCGAGAGCCGCCTTGATCTTCTTCCGCTTGCTGATATCGGGGTCCCATTTATCTTTTTCCTCCAGCGGCGCCTGCTGACCCAGGGCCGAAAATGTGATCTGGCTTCCCCGGTCTTCGATTTGTTCGCCCCACAATTTTTCGGCCTTGAAGTCGCTGCTGCTGATCGCTTTTTTGAGAGCACTCAGAATTTTGTCTCGTTCTTCCGCAGTGAGGTCTTCCGAATAAATCTTTTTCCAAGCCGCTGAGTCGTATCGGTAGAACTTTGTTCCACAGGTTGGAAGCAGGGAAAGATTTGACAGGGTTTTGTCATGAGGCAGGTTGGAGAGCAGTTGTTTTTCGAACTGCGGCCAATCGCCTCCGGAGATCACCGCTACTCTGACGATCAAGAGAAGATCATGCAGCAGTCCCGCCATCTCAGAATCAAGAGGCGACTTGCTTCCGGCAAGCGTGCCGTCGAGATCAAACACGATGAGCTTTTTCACTATGCCTCGATTTTCACTAGGTCTCGATTTTCTATGTTTCGATGATGAATTCTTGCGATCTTTCATAGAGGTTGCGGCTCGGCGAATCGGACTGCCGTTTCCCGGTTGTCAACTATTCCGGCAGCGCAATTTCCAACAGGTTGACTCCGCCGCGGGGCGAAAGAGTACAAGGTCCCACCACCGCCGGCAGGAATAGAACGTCGCCTTTTCCAACCGCATAACTGGCGTATCCCTGTTTAATCTCACCCCCGCCCTCGATACACACCAGCACCCGCGGTAAATCCATTGCGCCAACGGAAAACGGCGATCCTCCGGCGATGCGGCATAACCGGAAGTATTCGCAATCGAAAATCTGCTCGCGCTTCACGGGTGTCGCGGACTCCAGCACGGGCGTTACCCTATCGACCGGCCCCTCCGCAAAGTCAATACAATCCATCGCCTGATCGACTTGTAGTTCTCGCAGCTTGCCTGTCTTCGCGTCCACATGACCCCAGTCGTAGAGGCGAAACGTAACGTCGCTGTTCTGTTGAATTTCGAACACCACAACGTCGCCGCCCAGAGAATGGACTGTCCCAGCCTTTATAAAGACGCTGTCGCCAGGCTTCGGAGTGAAGCCTGCGAGTTGCTCTGCCACCGTTCCCTTCGCGAGCGCCCGCCGCAGGTCGGCGGCAGTTGTTCCTGCCTTCAGTCCTGCATAGACGTGGCTTTGTGCGCCGGCCTCCAGCACAACCCAGGCTTCGGACTTTGCGGTCTCACCCGCGGGCAACAGATTCGTATTCGCTTTCGTTGGATGCACTTGTACGGAGAGCATCTCGTGCGCATCAAGGAACTTCAACAGCAGCGGAAATCGCTGAAAGCGGTGGGCGAGCTTTCCCAACATTTGCTCCGGAAACTGCTTCAGTAATTGGCCAATCGTCCGGCCTTTCAGCGGCCCCTCGGCTACCGGGCTTGCGTGGTCATCGCGGTCGCTGAGCAGCCATGCTTCTCCGACAGGTCCGCTCGGCATGGGTTCGGTTAGTAAGTCGGCGAAGCGCCTGCCACCCCACGGTCGATATTGAAAAATCGGCTCAAATCGTAAGGGATAGAGCACCGTTTCGGTCAGTGCTATGTTTTTGCTCGCATCGATCGCGAGCAGGTCTTCGGTTCGTGCCATTTCCGTCTGCATTTGTGCTCATTTCCAGTTCGTAAGATGAAATGGCCTCGTAGCTAATTCTCTTCCGCCAGCGGCGGCCACGAGACCCCCGGATCTCTGGTTTCAAACGTGGCGATGCAAGTATGGCTCTTGTCCACGGTGATCCTCCGGGCCTTACCGAGATCGGAAATTTGCCTGTCGCTCAGTTGGATCTCGATGCCTTCGGGAGTGGTTTTGCCACCGGTGAAAAGGGCGATGTCATGCAGCATACTTTTGCGCTGATCGCCGAGGCCTGGCGCCCTAACGGCGGCAACTTGCAGATGGCCATTCAGCTTTTTCACAACCAGAGTGGCAAGCGCCTCGCCGGTGATGTCGTCTGCGATTATCAGCATCGGCCTTCCACTTTTTGTGATCTGCTCCAACAACGGGAGCAAATCTTTTCTGGAACTGATTGTTCCTTCGTGGACGAGGACGTAGACGTTGTCGAGGACAACTTCCATGCGTTCGGGATCAGTAATGAAGTAAGGCGAGATATATCCGCAGTCGAATTGCATGCCGCCAATCTGGGGTCTGTCGCCGGTGATGTTGGGAATGAAACTGCCCTCGCGGATCACACCAGCGTCTTCCACATGAGCCAAAATCCGGTCGCCTACTGAAGCAAGTTGAGCAGTCATATTCTCGAGAACCTCCATGGTCTTTAGTTCGTGGCCGGGCTGAGTCCGTCTTAACAGGCTTTGCGTGATGAGCAATGCGGTGGACGGTGAATTAAGTAAAGGGACGGGTTAGAAACGATCGCTCCTTCAATCTAGATTCGCTCAATCCCGTCGGACATACTGTGCCAAAGGGATCACTTCGAAAGTCATTCGGGAGAGCGCGGCCCGGTCGACCCGAATTGAGGACCTCTGGTTCCAGGGCTTCAGGGTCGATTCCTAACTTAACGCCCGTCAACATAAGTTCTTGCGCAGTTTTCATTGTCTTACAGGAAAACCATTCAGAGTTGTTCCCTTTTGCTCAGTTTGGATTACGTTCTGGTCCTACACTTACGTTTGCGTTGACCACTGCGGAACTCGGACTAACTTATGGCGCCTGGCTCGGCGGAGCGAGAATGGAAGCCGCGGGTCAATCCCTGGGTGATTGCGGCAACGGTAGCGCTAGCCGCTTTTATGGAGGTTCTTGATACCTCTATCGCCAACGTCGCGTTGCCTCATATCGTCGGCAATCTGGGGGCCAGCACCGACGAAGGAACCTGGGTTCTTACCAGCTACCTGGTATCGAACGCCATCGTTCTTCCCATGGGCGCGTGGGCATCGAGCGTTATCGGGCGCAAGCGTTTTTTTCTCTTGTGTATCACCATCTTTACGGTTTCGAGCTTCCTTTGCGGCATCTCGGT
>Ga0302320_10000446_pt1 | contig 98031 bp, 78 predicted proteins | sample Bog_T0_3_FD_202130 | JGI IMG/M metagenome (GOLD analysis project Ga0302320, IMG submission 202130) | Peat permafrost microbial communities from Stordalen Mire near Abisko, Sweden - Bog_T0_3 | ecosystem: Environmental > Terrestrial > Soil > Wetlands > Peat | place: Sweden: Abisko, Stordalen Mire... | reverse complement strand
CCTGCTTCCTTGCTCCGCGTCGTAGGCCGCCAGGATCCGTTCGCGCAGGTCCAACGAGAGGGTCTTCATGACCCTCACCGTAGCCAGTTACTTAAAAAAGGCTACAGTTTTATTTAAAACGCTCTAGCGGCCGGGCATCGTCCCCTCCGGCTGCCAGATCGCGACGGGGTTTCCCTCGGGGTCCCTCAGGCGGGCGAAACGGCCATTCGGGTACCGGACGGGGTCCACCTCGACCTCGATCCCGGCCGCGCGCAGCTGGGCCACCATCAGGTCCAGGTCTCGGACGCGGAAATTGAGCATCCACTGCTTCGCCGGGTCCCTGAAATAGTCGGTGTCGGCGGGGAACGGCTCGAACACCGTCGGCCCCTCTTTCTGGTGCCAACACGGCGATTCGTAGTCCGGCGGCGTCAGGTCGACCCCGAGGTTCCGGTCGTACCACCGCTTGAGGGCCTCGGGATCCCTGGCCCTGAAGAACACCCCGCCGATTCCGGTGACCCGCTCCATGCCGAAACCTACGCTGGCGGCTTCTTCGGCGCGTCGGGGTCGCCCTCCTCGCTCCTCATGTGAACGTCCCGCGCGTGCTGCAGGAGCTTCCCCTCGGCCTGCAACTTCGCCAAGTCCTCGATCGAGGCGCTCTGGAACGGCTCCTTCGCGCGCAGGCGGCGGTAGGTCTCGATCACGAAGATCCAGCCCGAGTAGGTGTCATCCTCCGCCCGGTCGTTCTTGATCTGGGACTTCACGTTTCCGGCGACGAACGCCGCCATGAGCATGGACTGGAGGGCGGCCTCCCGCGTCTTGCCCAGGCCCCAGGCCTCGTTGACCCACGGCAGCTGGTCGGGTCCGATGTCGACCATCACGTCGTCGCTCATCTGGGCGTACACCACGATGAGCTTCGCCGCCTCGGCCGCCTCCGGGCTCGAGACGCTCTTCTCCATCACCGCAATGGCCTGCAGCACCTCGTGCTTGGTCGGGGTCGCGCCCAATCCGCAGGCCGCGCAGGCCAGGAATGCAGCTGCGGCAAGGGATTGCCTCATCAGGGACAGGGTGCGGTTCACGTTCCGGGCTAATCTCGCCCCAGTCGTCGATTCGCGCAACAAGATTGGTTCGTGTTTCCGGCTCATTCAGCCCATTTTCCCCTTCCTCCCCGATGTCCCAAGACCCCAACGCACTCTTCGACCAGGCCGTCCTTGACATGATCGAGCACAGCCCGACCGGCGTGGTGCCGGTCACGCCTTCCTACCAGGACGCCCTGAACCGGCTCTACGCGTCGCACCAGGTCTACGCCAACGCGGACCACAAGGGCGGGCATGTGACGGCCCGCTTGCTGGCGAGGCTCCCGAGCTTCCACGCGGCCGACCTGCCTGCCCTCATCGCCGGGCGGATCGGCCCCGGGGCCCTCGAGGCCAATTCCGGCGTCTTCGACCGCTACCTGTCGTCGCTGCCGGCCGACCGGCGCCTGCGGGCGGGCGCGTTCCGCACGAAGGTGGTCGGCAGGCCGGTCCTGCATCGGGCCAAGCACATCGGCGCGGAGAAGGTCCAGGCCGCCCATGACCTCCCCCACACGCTCTTTCTGGTGCCTGGGGCGGGGCCCCATCCGGGCCTGCCGGGAAACTACCTGTATGGATCCGTCCTCCAGACGGGCGACGGCTCATGGGCCGTGCAGGTCCACGACAGCGACGACGGCGCCGCCTTGTTCGGCGCCGCCTCGATGCAGGAGGCCCTCGCGAAGCTCCAGGAGATCCTCGACTGCGCACCCTTCCACATGAGCGAGCTCGAGGCGCTGGGCTTCAGGCAAGCGTAGGGCCCGGGAGGGGCGTCGCAATGGAAGCGGACATGCCCCGCCTCGACCCGCTGCGGCGGTTCTCGGACCGCGTGGAGGACTATGTCCGCTACCGCCCCGGCTACCCGGATGCGGTCATCGAGCTTCTCCGCGCGAGGGCCGGGCTCTCGGAGGCGACCGCCGTGGCGGATATCGGCGCGGGCACGGGCATCTTCACGCGGATGCTGCTCGCGGCCGGAGCCACCGTGTTTGCGGTGGAGCCCAACGACGCGATGCGGACGGCGGCGGAGGCCGAATTGCGCGGGCGCGGGGGCTTCCGGAGCGTGAAGGGCAGCGCCGAGGCCACGGGGCTGGCGGACGGCGCCGTGTCGATGGTGACCTGCGCCCAGGCCTTTCACTGGTTCGAGCCGGCGGCCGCGCGCAGGGAATTCAGGAGGATCCTGGTTCCGGGCGGCTGGTGCGCCATGATCTGGAACACCGCGATCGTTGACGCGTCGGAGTTCGCCGCCGGCTATGAGCGCCTCAAGGAGGAGTTCGGCACCGACTTCAGGCACGTGCGGCACGAGTACATCGAGAACACCGGGCGGTTTGACGTGTTCTTCGGCCCCGGCAATTGGGAAAAGCGGGAATTTGGGAACTTCCAGACCCTGGACTTCGGCGGCCTCAAAGGGCGGCTGCTCTCGTCGTCGTACGCCCCGAAGGAGGGGCATCCCCGGCACCTGGCCATGATCGCGGCATTGGGAAAGCTCTTTGATCGCTGCCAGAAGGGCGGCGCCGTCCGGATGGACTACAGGACCGAGGTGTTCCTCGGGCGCCCGGCGTAGCCGCGGGGCAAGGCGGCCCTTCGGCAACTTTCGTCTTGGACGACGTCCCCAACTTGGCCGACACTACAGCGCCTCATGCACGCTTTCCGCACCGTTCTCTTCGACCTCGATGGCACATTGGTGGACGCGTTCACGACCCTTCACCGGGCCTACTGCCACATCCTTCCCCAGTTCGGCCTGCCCGCCCCGACGGCGCTGGAAGTCCGGCGTGCGGTCGGTGGCGGCCTGGAAAAGGCCATGAGCCACTTCGTTTCGCCGGAACTCATCGCCGAGGCGTGCCGGGCCCATGTCGCCTACACCGAAAGGATCCTCCTCGAGGATCCGGTGCTCTACGACGGGGCCGCGGAATTGGTCGGGGCGCTCCACGCGCAGGGGGTCAAGACCGGCGTCCTCACGAACAAGATCGGGGAGCACGCCCGCGCGGTCCTTAAGCACCTCGGGATAGCCGGGCAGCTCGACCTCATCCTCGGCGCCCGCGACTGCGCGTGGCGAAAGCCCGCCGCCGAATTCACGGCCGAGGCGCTGCGCCGGATGGGCGGCGACGCGGCCCACTGCTGCCTGGTCGGCGACTCGCCGTTCGACCTCACCACGGCGAGGAACGCAGGCTTCCCCTGCTTCTGCGTCACGACCGGCACGCACGATGAGCCCGCGCTGCGGGCCGCGGGCGCCTTGTCCGTCCATCCCAACCTGCGGGCGCTGGCGGCGGCAGAATTCGGAATCGCGATCTGAGCGCGTAGGGCCGCTCAGGATCGGAAAGCGGAAGTTAGATATCGACCAGCGGTTGTCCCCTTGCAGGAATTGGCCCTGACCGAATGCGAATCGTCGAACGCCTTAGAGACTGCCTCAGCCCGGCCGCCGGAGCCTCCCGGATTGCCTTGGTCGCCCTCACAGCAGCGGCGTTTGTCAGCCGCGCGCGCGCCGCCGACGCCGCGCGTCCGGCCGCGCTGTCCGTCGCGGCGGCCGCGAACCTGGTCTATGCGCTGGACGCCCTCAATGCCGAGTTCGGGAAGACGGCCCCCGAGATCGCGGTCACGAGCGCAACGGGCGCCTCCGGCAGCCTGGTCGCCCAGATCGCGCACGGCGCCCCCTACGACGTGTTCCTGTCGGCCGACCGAGGCTTTGCGCAGGCCCTGGTCAATGCGGGGAATGCGGACGCGAAGAGCCTGAGCACGTTCGCCGTGGGGCGGCTGGTGCTGTGGACCACGAGGGCGGCAGTCGACGTCTCGGATGTTGCGGGGGCCGTCCGGAGCCCGTTGGTGAGGAAGCTGGCCGTGGCGAATGTCGACACCGCCCCCTATGGCCGGGCCGCGCAGCAGGCGCTCAAGGCCCTGGGCGCCTGGGGCGACGCCCAGCCCAAGATCGTGATGGGCGAGAACATCTCCCAGACGGCGCAGTTCGTGGAGACCGGCAACGCCGACGCCGGCTTCGTGGCGCTGTCGATCGTGATATCGCCGAGGCTGAAGGGCCGGGGCCGGTGGACGGAAGTGCCCGAGGCCCTCCACGAGCCCCTCGAGCAGTGCGCGGTCATCACGACCCGCGGTTCCGCGAACCCGGCCGCCACGCGCTACGTCGCCTTTCTGAACTCGCCAGCGGCTCGGGCGATCCTCGAGGCGTTCGGCTACGGCATCCCTCCCGGCGCCAAGCCGGGCGGCTGACCGGGGGCGGGGCCTGGAAGGCCCCGGCGCCCGAATCCCGGCCCGACCGGTTTCCCTGTTGACGTCCTGAAGGTAGGGGTGATTGCTTCTCTTGTAGGACGTCTAAAGGGAAACATATGCCCACGGAAAAATCAGAGCTGCTGCAGGGGACCCTCGACATGCTGATCCTGAAGGCTCTCCAGAGGGAGTCGACGCACGGCTTCGGCCTCTCCCAGCGCATTCGCGAGATGTCGCGCAACGTATTCCAGGTCGAGATGGGCTCCCTTTATCCGGCGCTCTGCCGCCTCGAGGCCCGCGGGCTGATCAGGGGAGCCTGGGGCGTCTCGGAAACCAACCGCAAGGCCCGCTACTATTCATTGACCCCGACCGGCCGCAGGAGGCTGCGGGACGAAAGGGTGAAATGGGAGATGCTCTCGGGAACGATCAACCTGATGCTCAGGGAGACATAGGGACCCCGCCATGGGCTGGCTAAGGCAGTTCGTCTTCCGCCTTCAGGCGGTCTTTAGGAGAAAAGACATAGAGGCGGAGCTGGCCGACGAGGTCCAGGCGCACCTCGACATGGCGACGGAGGCCAACCTCGCGGCGGGCATGTCCCCGGAGGATGCGCGTGATGCGGCGCTTAGGGAGTTCGGGGGCGTCGAGCAGGTGAAGGAGCGCTACCGCGACGAGCATTCCTTCGTCGGGCTCGACCAGCTCTCGGGCGACATGCGCCTGGCCGTGCGCTCGCTGCTGCGCGCCCGCGGCTTCACGCTCACCGTGCTCTTGATCGTGGCGCTGTGCCTGGGGGCCAACGTGGTGATCTTCTCGATCGTCAACGGCGCCCTGCTTCGGCCGCTGCCGTTTCGCGATCCCGGACGGCTTGTCACAGTGTTCAACAGCTATCCCAAGGCGGGAATCGGGTGGGCAGGCGTGTCGGTCCCCCATTATCTTGAGCGGCGAAGCGGGATCGCCGCGTTCGAAGATTCCGCGCTTATCCGCGGCGCCGTCGTCCCGGTCGGCGACGACGACGCCCCGCAAAAAGTCAATGCGCCGGGCGTCACGCCGTCGTTCTTTCACGTGCTTGGCATCGAGGCCGCCCTCGGGCGCACGTTCACGGATGACGAGGGCGTCTATGGCAGGGACCACGTGGTGATCCTCAGCGACGGCTATTGGCACGCGGTTTTCAACGGCGACAGGTCGGTGATCGGGCGAACGCTGCGCATCTCAAAGACGACCTATACGGTCATAGGCGTCATGCCGCCGGGTTTTCACTTTCTCGCCTACGACGCGAGGCTCTGGCTGCCGCTCTGCTTCTCAGATTATGACAAGCGCAACGACCTCCGCCACGGCGGCGGCGGCGAGATGGTCTCGCGCCTGCGCCCGGGCGCCACCCTTGCGCAGGCGCAGGCGCAGATCGACGCCCTGAATGCGCGCACGATTATGACGGATCCGATGGGCAAGGCGGTGCTCTCCGTGGGATTCCACACGACCGTCCTCGGCCTCCACGCTTTCCATGTGGCCGGGCTGCGCCCGGTGCTCCTGCTGCTGCAGACGGCCGTGCTGTTCCTCCTTTTGATCGGCACGGTCAACCTGGCCAACCTGTTCATGGTCCGAGCGACAAGCCGGGCCAGGGAATTCATGCTGCGCCAGGTCCTTGGCGCAGGCCGGATCCAGCTAGTCCGCACCATCCTTGCCGAGACACTCCTGCTCTCCCTCGCGGGCGGGCTGCTCGGGGTCGGGGTCGGTGCGGCCGCCATCCGGGGCATGACGGCGCTTGCGGCCAACCGGCTTCCAAGCGATGTCCTGCCGAGCCTGGACCCGACCGTCTGTCTCGCGGCCGTGGGAGCCTCCGGGGTCCTCGCGCTTCTGCTTGCGCTGCCGGTCATCTGGTTGACGGGCCAGCGCAGCCCCGCCGCATCCCTGGCCGTGGAATCGCGCGGCGGTACGACCACCCGCGCGGTCCACAGGCTGCGCCACACGCTTATCGTCGCGCAGGTCGCGCTGGCGTTCGTGCTCCTGTCGTGCGCCGGGTTCCTCGGCCTGAGCTTCGTGCGCGTGCTCGACGTGAAGCCCGGGTTTGAAAGGCAGAACCTCCTAACGAGCGTGGTGGCCCTTCCGCCGGACGGCTACAAGGAGCCGGGCCAACGCCTCGCCTTCATCGGGAAGCTTGCGTCGGCGGCCCGGTCGATGCCGGGCGTGAGCTCGGCGGCCCTTAGCAACGGGACGCCTTTCAGCGGCCGGGTGTGGGACCTCGCCTGGTTCATCGCGGGGGCGACGGCCTCGTCCGATGAGTTCGTGAAGGAGGCCGTGTACACCTACTTTGTTACGGGGGACTATTTCGCGACGCTCGGCGTTCCGCTGCGGGAGGGCCGGCTTCTGACGGACGACGACTATCGGCTCTCCCGGAAAGTGTGCGTCATCGACGAGGAGTTCGCCAACCGGCACTGGCCAAGACACGACGCGCTCGGCCATCAGATGGTGCTTCCGATTGATCCCAAGGAGGCGGAGAGGCAGTTCGTCACGATTGTTGGCGTCGTCGGATCCGTGAAGCAGGACGATCTCGCCGACCGCGCGGACCGCGCGGCGGTCTATTTCCCGATCGGGGTTCCGTCGGAATTCCCGGTTCCGTCGGATTTCATGGTGAGCGTGCGCACCCAGTTCGCGCCGGAGGCGGCCGGCCCCGGGCTGCGGGCCGCGGTCATGGGCATCGACCGAAGCGCCGAGCTTTACGACATGAAGACGATGGACACGAGGGTGGGCGACAGCCTCGTCGACCGTCGGACACCGCTTGTCCTTGCCTGGATATTCGCCGGCGTGTCACTGGCGCTTACGGTCGTCGGCATCTACAGCGTGCTCTCCTTCAGTGTGGCGCAGCGCAGGCGCGAGATCGGCGTGCGCATGGCCCTGGGCGCGCGTCCGGAGCAGATTATGGGGCAGTTCGTGGGCATGGGCCTGCGCCTCCTTGGCATTGGCCTTCCGCTGGGCCTTCTTGGGGCGTGGCTTGCGGGTCGCGCGCTGGCGGGCGCGCTTTATGGAGTGACCCCGGCAAGTCCCCTCGTGCTTTGCTGCACGGCGGCGCTGCTCGCTGCGGTTGCCATGCCCGCGTGCCTCCTTCCGTCGCAGCGGGCTGCGCACGTGGCCCCCGCCGAGGCGCTACGCAGCGACTGAGGATCCGCATGCACTCGAGGAGACCCCGCTCGGATCGGACGTGCCAGTCGGCCTGGATTGCGGCCGCCCTCCTGTGGCCGGTCGCAGCTTTCGCTGCCGCGCCGCCAGGCGAAAAGGTCACCGTGCTTGATCCGGTCTTCGTGGAGGCGTCCCCGGTTGCCTCCGGGGCCGCCGGGATCCCGTGGCAGTATTTCACGGTGCCGGGCTTCGAGATCATCTCGCGCTGCCCCAACGCCTTCAACGAGGCCTATGCGCAGGCTCTGGAACGTGCGACCGCCGCCCGGCTTGCATTCCTCCCAGCGGAGTTCTGGGGGGAACTCCCGACGCCGATCAAGATCGTGATGTACAACCGGCCGCCCGATCCCAGGGAGGGAGCCGTGCAGCTGAACCCGATCGACCTGACCTGGTCCTCGGAGGACAGCGCGATACTGGGCTCGGACTCGGTGCTCCTGTCGCACCCCCTTACGCTCGGGGATGGGGACACCTACATCAACTGCGGGAACTACTGGGACATCCAGTCGGGCCTCTCCGACTTCAGCGTCGACGTGGACAGCGCAATCTTGATTGAAAGCCGCGTCCCCCACCTGCCGGCCTGGTTCATTGCCGGCACGGTGGGTCAGTGCGGTCTTTTTTCCCACAGGGCAATCCGGTCCGCGCTTCTGGGGTACGTCGCCGTCCTGCCCAACGCGATTTGGACGACGACGGACGACACCCTCGCGATACAGCAGGAGGCTGCGAGGACGGCGAAGGGCAGGGAGAAGCCCCGCGTCCGGATGCTGCCGCCGATCGACGAACTCCTCCACAACAGCGGCAGCAGAGACCAGCGCGACCTCTGGAACGCGGAGTCCGCCCTTCTCGTTCGGTGGGGCCTCTTTGGAAGCGGCAAACGGCAGGCATTCCTCGATTTTGTGGACCAGGCGACGAGGGAACCCGTCAGCGAGGCAATGTTCAGGAGGTTCCTCGGATTTGGATATGTCGAGGCGCAACGGCGCCTTGGCGAGTACCTACCCGATGCGGCCAGCCACTCGATCACGTTCCCGATTGCCGTCCCGGACCGCGAAGACCTTGAGATTCGGGATGCGACCTCAACCGAGGTGGCCAGGATCGTCGGGGACTGGGGACGCCTTGAAGGAAAGGCCGCGGGGTCGCTCCAGTTCGATTACAGGCGCGAATGCCTGGAACAGGCCGACGTGTTGTTCGAGCGTATTGCCGCCCGGAAGGAGAAGGACCCTCTTTTTCTGGCCGCATTCGGTCTGTACGAGTTCCTGACCACCGACAACGTTCGCGCCCGAGACGCGCTGGAGGCTGCGGCCAGCGCCGGGGTCGTTCGTCCACGGGCCTACGTGGAGCTGGCCCGCCTGCGGCTCCAAGCTGCCCTGCCGGGCATATCGGAGGGGATAGGCGACCTGAACGAGGCCGAGTTTAGGGGCGTTGTCGGGCTGCTGACGACCGCGCGGATCCAGATGCCGTCGCTCCTTGGAGGCTATTTCCTCCTCGCGCGCACCTTGGAACACGCCCCAACGAGGCCCAGTCGAGAGGACCTCTGGCCCCTTAGGCAGGCAGTCCGCCTCTTTCCGCAGAACGCGGCCCTTGCCTACAAGGTGGCGACCCTGTACCGGAGGTTTGGTTACGGGGACGACGCGGCTGCAATCGTCAGTCGGGCCCAGGGCTTCGCGGAGTCGGACAACGACAGGTTCCTCCTCGCCGCATTTTCGGCCGAAGGATCCAGGTAGGGGACGGCCCGCCGAACCGGCCATCCCCCGTGCCTCGTCGGCCCGATCCGAGGCTCCTCAGGGCCTCAGGAGTTGCAGGGACAGGGCAGCCCCGCGGGCTCCACGGTATCGCGGCGGGAGACCCCGGCGTTCCGGAGGGCCTGCACCCTCTGATCGACCTTCCGGGGGCTAAGCTTTGCATCCTTCTCAAAATAGACCCAGTCGATGTCCTCCTCGTAGCTGCGGAGCTGGCGGGAGGGCGTGGCGCCCTCCCGCGTGAACCAGAGGTTGAAGTCAAAGCACATGATCTCCCGCGGATAGTACGGGCCGCCGTGGTCGGCGATCTGGCGCCCGTCGAGGAAGTACCGCACGTGGCCGCCTGCGACCTGGAGCACGAGGACGTGCCAGCCGCCCTCGGGGCCCGGGATGACGTCGTGGGTGTTGTCCTGCGTCCCGTCCGGCAAGGGGTCCGCGGTCCTCCAGGTCGTGACAAAGAGGGCCGGCCCCTTCTGGCCCCAGCCCCCCCCGGGCAGGTACTCGAAGTCGCATTCGCTGTAGTTCGGGTTCTTGGGCACATCCACCGTGGAGAACATGTAGCAGCTCTCGACGACGCCGTCGCCCGCGGGCCCCGTTGCGGGGCCGAACGAGAAGTGCACCCGCGCCCCGTAGGTGCCCTCCTTGAATTTGCGCTGCTGGCAGATCTGCGTCTGGGTCGTGTGGCCGGGCGTCCCGTCCGTGAACGACGTCATCCGAAGGATCCGGTTGTCCGGCCTGCCGGGCTCCGCCGGAAAGGAGACCCCCTCCCTTTTCCACGTGGCATTCTCGATTCCCGGCCAGCCCGGCGTGGTCCGCACGGTCCAGCCATGGGCCTCCAGCTCGTCCGCGCTCGCATAGGAGAAATCGTCAAAGAACACCTTCGGGGCGGCCGGGGGCGGGTCGGCCGAGAGGGCCCGCACCGAGCAGAGGAGCGCGGCGGACAGGATCAGGGGCGTTGGGCGGCGCATGAGGGCCGAGCATGGCGCCGGATCCGGCGAATGCAACCCGGGTTCCCCATGGGTAGATCCTCTTAGTGCCTGTTCTTAACTTGTTCGCAACGGGATGCCCGGCCTAGGTTGGAGGGGATGAAATGGCTCCTCTTCATCCTGGCTTCATTGGGCTGCGCGGGTTCCGCGCTTTCCAGCGCTGTGGGCGACACCTATGACCAGGTGATCGCCGAGAAGGGCAAGCCCACCAGCCACATCGAGGCGGGGGCCGTGCAGATCCTCAAGTACCCGGACGCGACGATCAAACTGAAGGACAACATCATCGTCTCAATAAGGCCGCCCGAGCCGGTGTCGCAGGCGAGCAGCGCGCCGCCCGTGCCGCGCCCGGGCCCCGCCCCCGTGAGCGCCATGGCGCCCCTCCCGGAGCCCTTCGATCCGAACGCCAAGCTGACGTGGTCCACCGACTACGAAGGGTCGCTCGACCGGGCGAAGCAGGAGCACAAGCACGTCTTTCTCTTCTTCACGGGATCCGACTGGTGCAGCTGGTGCAAGAAGCTCAATCGCGAGGTCCTGACCACGGGCGAATTCATCCAGTATGCCCAGGACAAGCTGATCCTGGTCGAGCTGGATTACCCCCGCCAGACCCCGCAGTCGTACGAAGTGAGGGTGCAGAACAAGATGCTGGAGAGCCGATACAGCATCACCGGCTTCCCGACCGTGGTCGTCCTCGACTACACCGGGAAGGCTGTCACCCGGATGGGCTACAAGCCCGGCGGGCCGGAGCCGTTCATCGACCAGCTGAAGGCGCTCGGCGACTGAGCGCGGGGGGGCTGGACGGTCGGCGCTCGCTTTTCCCCCTTGACCATCTCGATCCGTTTCCGGGAGCGTGGCGTCGCCGCCGCGGCGGGGTTCCCGGGGAGCGTGGGAGCGGCCGCGAAGCAGGGGAACAATGGAGGATGATATTGTGTCCTGTGAGGCGGAGGGCCACCCCTGACCCATGATTCAATCCCTGAGGCACGCCCTCCGCCAGCTCGCCAGGTCGCCTGCGTTCACGGGCGTGTCCGTCGTCATGCTTGCCCTTGGGATCGGCATGAGCACGTCGACCTTCAGCGTCACGAACAGCGCCCTGCTAAGCTCGATGCCGTTCCCGGATTCGGACCGTCTCTATCGGATCTTCAGCACGTCCCTCCAGTCCCAGATGATGGAGCACGCCCCGGGGAACTTCCTGGACATACGGTCGGCCAAGCTGGAGTCGTTCTCGAGCATCGTGGGCTTCGTCCCGCACAACTCCAACGTCGCGGAGCCGGGCCAGCCGCCCGAGCAGCAGTTCGGGCTCATCGTCACGGCCAATTTCCTGACGACCCTCGGCGTGCAGCCGTCCCTTGGGCGCGGATTCGCGCCGGACGAGGACCAGCCTGGCAAGGGGGCCGTCGTGATTTTAACCGACTCATTCTGGAGACACCGGTTTGGCGCGGACCCCAAGATCATCGGCCGGACGCTGCGGATCGGAATCGACAGTTTCACGGTGATCGGGATCCTTCCGCCCGTTTTCGACAAGACCCTCCTATGGTACGGATGCGCGTTCCTGCAGCCCCTGACGGTCTATTCCCAATGGGAGCCGCAGCGGAAGGACAAATGGGTCAGTATCTTTGGCCGGCTCAGACCCGGCGCGACCCTAAGGTCCGCGCAGGCGGAGTTGGCGATCCTTGCAGCCCGGCTGGACCACGACTACGCGGCCGACAACGGCCTGGACGGCCTGAGGGCGACGGGCCTTTCCTCCTCGTACATCGATGACGGCAGCAGGAAGCTCTCGTGGCTAGTCGTCGGGCTCGCCGCGCTCGTCCTGGTGATCGCGTGCTCCAATCTCGCCGGCGTCCAGGTGGCCCGCGCCTTCGGTCGGAGCCACGAGTTCGCGATCCGTTCGGCGCTCGGGGCGGGCCGCCTGGACCTGATGGCCCCTCTGCTGGTCGAGAGTATCCTGCTGACGGCGGCCGGAGGGGGCTTGGGGATGCTGTTCGCGCACTGGGCGAACCACCTGGTCAGCCACTTCTATATCGGCAACTTCGAGATACTGATCGACCGGCGCGTGCTGCTGTTCGCGTCGCTCGCATGCCTGGCCACGGCCCTGACGTTTGGTTTCGCTCCCGCGTGGTTCGCCTCGCGGGTGTCGACCGGCGACGCGCTCAAGGAGAGCTCCCGCGGAAGCACGTCGAGCCGCTTCCAAAGGCGGCTCAAGTTCTCCCTCATCGTGGGGCAGCTCGCCCTTGCCTTGGTGCTCGTGAGCGCGGCGCTTTCTTTCAGCGTCGCGGTCAGGGCCTTCCTGAGGCGCGACCTCGGCTGGAGGCCCGAGCGACTTGTGACGGGCATCGTGAACATCCCCTACACGATCTTCAAGGAGGACGAAAAGAAGCCGCTCATCGTCCGGGAAATGATGGAGCACCTGGGCCGGATACCCGGGGTCAGCCGAGTCTCCATCGCCTCCGGGGTGCCGATCTACGGCTACGAGAACACGAAGAAGGTGATTGCGGAGGGTGCCGCCCCGATTCCGACGGGGCAGGAGCCGGCGGCGTACATCACCGGAGTCGACAGTGGATTCTTCGCCACCATGAGCATTCCGCTGAAGTCGGGGAGCCTCCTCCCGGAAAACCCCAAGGCGGGCGATCCCCCGGTCATCGTGATCAACGAATCCATGGCCCGGCGCTACTGGCCCGGCCAGAGCGCCATCGGCAAGCGCGTGAGGTTCACGGACAAGGAGGGATGGCACGAGGTGATCGGGGTCGTCGGCGACATCAGCATAGCGACCAATTTCGACGCCCCGCCCACGCGCATGCAGGTCTACTGGGGGCTGCAGGAGGAGGGCGGCATCTGGTACAATTTCATGCTGAAGAGCACCCTGCCCGCCGAGACCCTGGTTCAGCCGATCCGCAGGGCGATCGGTGAGATCAACCCCGACCTCTTGGTCTCGAGCATCGGCGGCGTGCCGCAGATGCTCGAGAGCATGCTGGCCGGCAACAACCTGATGATCATCACGCTCGGCTCGTTTGCGTTCATCGGGCTGCTCATCGCGCTGATCGGCCTCTACGGCGTCGTCAGCCAGCTTACCCAGCAGCGAATCCGCGAGATCGGGATCCGCATGGCGCTTGGCGCGGATTATCGCTCCGTTGTCACGATGATCCTTTCGCAGGGCGCCGTCCTCATAGCCTGCGGCCTAGCCGGGGGCCTTGCCGGGTCGTATGCCGTCAGCGCGGTCTACCGGCAGACGATGCCTGAACTCCGGCTTCCGGGCGCGGACCTGCAGGTGGGGATAGCCGCGCTCCTGTGCGCCGCCGGCCTTGTTGCGTGCTATTTCCCTGCCCGGCGGGCCGGACGCGTCAATCCCGTGGACGCCCTGCGTGCGGAGTAGAGCCCGTGGACGATGCGGGGCCCGCCCGCTACCCATCTCCGCGGCGAAGACTACTTCGAGAAAAGGCCCTCGAGAATCGGAGTGCCCGCCCCATCGCGCCCGCGGACCCCGAAGCTGTCATTGTAGTCCCAGACGGCCCAGCCCCAGCCCCGCCTTTCCGCGTCCGAGCGCACCGCGTGAATCCAGCAGCGCTTGGAAGCCGAGTCGGCCGCCTCGTACACGCCGAATTCCCCGACGTAGACCTCGATCTTCGGGGCATGCTGCGCGAGCCAGCTGGATACGCCGGCGAACGTCTCTTCGATCTGGGCCTCCGTGAGCCTGTCGCCGGCGTGAAGATTCATGTGGAAGGACGCAAGCACGTGGCCGGTGACGTCGGGCACCGTCCCGGGGAAGGAGACCGCGGGCAGCGTGCGCGTGAAGCCGACCCACGGCGCCCGCTGGTGCGTGAAGACAATCGGCTCATAGAAGTGGATCGTGAGGGCGATGTTCGGGTCGTCCGGCAGGACGACGTCCCCGACCGTGTGGAAGCTGCTCCATTTGTTCGAGGTGACGTACACGATGCGCGTCGGGTTGCTCTCCCGGATGGCGGCGAGCATGAGCTTCATGAAGGGATTGAGCTGGGGGTTCTCCGCGGCGACGGGCTCATTCAGGATCTCGAAGCGGAGCCACGGGCCCTCGGCCGCGAAGTGCGTGGCCATCTGCCGCCAGCACCGCGCCGCGGTTTCCTGGAGAGCCGGATCCGTGTAGACCCGCCGGTCGCCGCCGACCGAGTTGAAGTCGGCGCCCGGCAGAAAATGGGCGTCCAGCACCACCCCGAGGCCGCGGGCGCGCGCCCACCGGATGGCATCGGCGATCGGCTTGAGCCTGGCCTCGATCAGCGAGCCGTCGGCGGCGAGACAGAGCCGGAAATCGACTGGGAGGCGGATGTGGTCGAACCCCTGCATCGCGATCCACTCGACGTCGCGTTCGCCAAACCACGGGGCGCCGTAGGCCTGCGCGGACTCATTCTGCGAGAGCCAGTGGGAGATGTTGACGCCGCGCTTGAACGTGAAGGCGGGCTCCGTTGCGGCATTGGTCGCGGTCAGCGCGCCGAGGAGCAGCGCGAGAAGCCCGCCGAGGGGGAGAAAAGAGCGGATCGTCATAGGGGAAAACCGGGGCCTGTGGACCGATGAAACTAGCCGGGCGAGAATGCCGTGTAAAGCGGTCCCCGCGCCGGCGATCCGAGACTCGACCGCGCGGCCCCTTTCCTGCAGGCTCGGGGGTCCGCACCTTGGCGCCATGCCCGACCAACCCCCGATCCTCATCCGCCCGCTGCGCATCGGCGACTACGCCAAGATCTATGCGCTCTGGAAGGACGCTGGAGAGGGCGTGGGCCTTGGCGAATCGGACAGCCGGGCCGCGATCGGGCGCTACCTGAGCAGAAACCGCGGCCTGAGCCTCGTCGCCACGTCCGGCGGCCGGGTGGTGGCGGCCGTGCTGTGCGGCCACGACGGCCGCCGGGGCTACCTGCACCACCTCGCCGTGGCGAGAAAGTGGCGGCGCCGGGGCATCGGGCGCAGGCTGGTGGCCGCCTGCCTGGAGAAGCTCCGCTCCGAGGACATCCCCAAGTGCAACCTGTTTCTCTTTGCCAGCAACGTGAAGGGACAGGCCTTCTGGCGGAGCCTCGGCTGGACCGTCCGCTCCGACCTGAGGCTTGTGCAGCGCGGGACGGCGTCCGCCGAGGCGGCTTGCCGCAAGAGCTGCTGAGAGGAAGGGTCCGTGGAGGACGCATATTGGGTCGACCTGCGGGACCGATTCGCGCATTCGATTCATTCCGCAGAATTCCAACGAGTGAAGAACCATGAAGATGGAGCGTGAAGGGATCCTCATCAGCACCGAGCCCGAGCGGCTGGACCTGGACTTCATATGCCGCGGCCTGAAGCGCACCTATTGGGCGACGACCCGCAGGCGAGACGTCATCAAGGAGTCGATCCGCAACTCCGTCTGCTTCGGGGTCTACGACCAGGCCGCCGGCACGCAGATAGGGTTTGCCCGGGTCGTGACGGACAGGTCGACCTTTGCGTGGATCTGCGACGTCTTCATCGACGAGGGATACCGGGGCAGGGGCTTGGGGAAGTGGCTCATGTCGTGCGTGACGGCGCACCCGGACGTGAGGAATTCGATGAGCATCCTAGGGACACGCGACGCGCACGGCCTCTATGAGAAGTTTGGCTTCGTGCGCGCCGAACTCATGAAGCGCCCGCCGGGATGGCAGGGACCGGGCCAGCCGCGGGATGAGATTCCCGCCCGCGGGCCATGATCGTCTTTGACGCGGACGGCACGCTGATCGGCGGGGAGTCCACGGACAAGGAGAGCTTCGAGGCGGCGTTCAAGGAAGCCGCCGGGTTCGCGCTTGAAGAGGCCTTCTTCGCCAGCCTTCAGGAGGTCACCGCCAGGGCCATCGTCCATCAGGCGCTGGGCGCCGCCGATCCCGAGAAAGTCAGGTCAACGGAGCGCGCCGTCTGCGAGGGTTACCTGCGGCGATTAAAACAGGCCCACGATCGGAACCCCGCCTCCTTCTGGGCCACGAGGGGGGCCGTGGCTTTGCTGAAGGACCTGAGCGCAAAGGGGACGCCGGTCGCCATAGCCACGGGAGACTGGCGGGAGACCATTTCGTTCAAGCTCCGGGCGGCCGGCATACCGCTTCACGGCGTTCCCTTGGTGACCTCGTCCGACTTCTACAGCCGTGCCGAGATCATCACCGAGGCCGTCGCGAGAGCGGGCCGGCCGCTGCGCGAGGCGATCTACGTGGGCGACGGCCTCTGGGACCTTAGGGCCTGCAGGGCGCTCGGAATCCCCTTCATGGGCGTCGGAGCCAGGCGGGAGCTGCTGCGCGAGGCGGGTGCCGCATACATCCTGGCGAGCCTTGAACCGGCCGAATTCTGGCGCGTCAAGGGGATGGTGACGATGCCTCGCGGTGCGCCGTAGGCCTCGCGCGGGGCAGGCGTTCCCTCAGGTCTTGTCCGGCGACGGGTTGGGCGGAGTGAAGACCACTGGCACGTCGGCCATGGTCTCGACCGGATAGCCGTTACTCACCTTGGGAAGGAATCGCCACAGCTTGACGGCCGCCAGCGCCGCGTCGCCGAAGGCCGGGTCCGTCGCGCTCTTGATCACGGGATCGAAGACGTCGCCGTTGGCCCCGATGCGCACGGAGATCACCGCCCGCCCCTTGATGTTCTGCTTCCTGAGCGCGGGGGGATACGCCGGGCCGAGCCCCATGAAGAGCTTCGGCATGGCCTCCTGGACGTCCTTGATCCGCGCGGCCACCATCCGGTTGAGCGCGGTGTTTCGCTCACCGAAGGAGACCAGGGACTGGAGCACCTCGGCTCCGCCTGAGAAAAGGTGGAAGGTGTACCTGCTGGACCCGATGGCCGAGGTCATCGGAACAATGATGTGGACATCGCGCCCCTTGTTCGGCGTCAGCTCGCCGACCTCCCAAAGAAAAAGGGCCATTCCCCGGTCCTCGGTGTCCATGGCGAGAACGACAAAGACGTCCTTGAGGTGGTAGCCCGTCTCGAATTCGGCGTCGAAATGGAAGTCATTGTTGATCTGATCGGCCCCGCTCCGGGTGGTGAGGTAGGTGATCTTCACGGACACGTTGCGCACGGCGACGAACGCGGGAAGGTACTCGGGCACCTCCTTCAACGCGTACCGGTAGGCGTTCAACGTGACGACCTTGCCGTCCTTCTCCACGCGGGGCTTGTCGCCGTCCGCGGCGCGCACGACGTAGAATTTCCCCTCGTCCTTGGCCAGGAGCACGTGCTGGGCGCCGAGGCGGGCCGTCAGCAGGGGCAGGAGCAGCAGCGCCGGGGCGAGCATCCGGGACAAAGCGGTGGGGGTCACGCCCGGGATTCCTCGACGAATCGCCGCCCGAGGCAACACCAATGGCGCGGACAAAGGGCCTACTTCTCGGGGAACGTCGCCACCTGAGTGAAGAGCCACGTTCCCGAGCGATCCCTCACCCAGGCGATCTCGAACCTTCCCTTGGCCTCGAACAGCTTGCCGTCCGGCAGGCGGATGCTCTGGCGGTAGGTGCCCAGCTGCTCGGCGGTGTCGCCGTCGACCGTGGTGCCCTCGAGCACATCGACGTTGGAAAGGACGTGGAAGTCCGAGAATCCGGCATAGAACTTCTCGATGGCGGCCCGCCCGTGGACGGGGGGCCGGCTCGGGTTCACCAACTCGCCGTCCGGGGCGAACATGGCGGCGATCCCGGCTGAGTCCATCGCGAGGACGAGCGCCGAGTAGTGCTGGAGCCGCGCCTCGAGCGCGGCCTTGTCGGCCCTGAGCCTGGCGACCTTCGGGTTCTCGCACGCGGCGAGGAGCGCGCACAAGAGAAGCGCAGCGGTCCCCGCCAGATATCCGGTGTCGCGCCGCATTCCGCTAGTCCGCAAGCGGCCCGGAGATCGTGTCCAGCTCCCTCATGACCTGCGGCGTCAGCTTCTCGACGGCGTCAAGCGCCCCCAGGTTCTCGCTCAGTTGCTCGACCTTCGACGCCCCCAGGATGACCGTGCTGACGTTGGGGTTCTTCAGGCACCAGGCGATCGCGAGGCAGGGGAGGGTCGTCCCGACGCCCTTGGCGATCGCGGCGATCCTTGAAATCGCGGCCAGCTTCCCTTCGACCCCGGGCTTCTTCAGGAGTTCGTCCTGCAGCCACTCCAACCCGGGTGTGCTGAGGCGCGTGCCCTCTGGGACGCCCTTGTTGTACTTTCCGGTCAACAGCCCCGAGGCGAGCGGCGACCAGATCGTGGTCCCGAGGCCCGGGCTCCTGTAGAGGGGCGCGTACTCCTTCTCGACCCGCTGGCGGTGGAAGAGGTTGTACTGCGGCTGCTCCACCACGGGGTGGTGGAGCCCGAGCCGGTCGCACACCGCGTGGGCCGCCTCGATCTGCGCCGCGCTCCACTCGCTTGTGCCCCAGTAGAGGACCTTTCCCTGGACGATGAGGTCGTGCATGGCCCTGCAGGTCTCCCCGATCGGGACCGTCGGGTCCGGCCGGTGGCAGTAGTAGAGGTCGAGATAGTCGACCTGGAGGCGCCGGAGCGCGTCGTGGCAGGCCTCGACCACGTGCTTTCGCGAAAGCCCGTCCTCGTTGGGCCGATCGCCCACGGTGCCGAAGAAGACCTTGCTCGAGACCAGGTAGCTGCTGCGGCGCCAGCCGGACTTCTTGAGGATCGCGCCCATCACCACCTCGGCCTGGCCGTCCGCGTACGCCTCGGCGTTGTCGAAGAAGTTGATCCCGGCGTCGTAGGCCGTGTGGAGGAGCTGCCTCGCCACGGGGTCGCCGATCTGTTTGCCGAACGTGACCCAGGCCCCGAAGGAGAGGGCGCTCACCTTGAGTCCTGATTTGCCGAGTTGGCGGTAGTGCATGGGGGTGTAGAGGGGGAGGTTGGGACGCGCAAAGAATGGGGCAGGTTTCGCAGATCTGCAAGGGTGGGGCGCTTGACTCCGCGGCGCCGTGCGGGCACCTGTTAGCGGATGACGCCACGGGCGGACGCGAACCGGAGCCTCACCCTTGAAAAACCTCTGGAACAGCGCTGAGGCGGCGGGTTTCCCCGGGGACATGGGCCAGCGGGTCTATTCCTCGAGGCTGCTGGGAAGGGACGAGTCGCTCGTGTTCCACGGCGGCGGAAATACCTCGGTCAAGATCTCGCAGAAGAACATCTTCGGCGAGGACGAGGCCCTTCTCTATGTGAAGGGGAGCGGATGGGACCTTGCGACCATCGAGGCGGCCGGCTTCTCGCCCTGCCGGATGGCGCACCTGCTCAGGCTCGCGGGGCTCGCCGAGCTCTCGGACCTGCGCATGGCCGCCGAGCTCAAGGGCTGCATGACGAATCCATCCGCGCCTGCGCCGTCCGTGGAGGCGATTCTCCACGCCGTGCTGCCGGCGAGGTTCGTCGACCACACGCATGCCGACGCCTTCATTTCGGTCACGAACACGCCCGGCGGCGCCGAGCGCGTCCGCGAGGTCTACGGCGACCGGGTGGTGGTCGTTCCCTACGTGATGCCTGGATTCAAGCTCGCGCGGGCGTTTGCGGAGCTCTTCCCGAGGGAATCCTCGGCGCGCACGATCGGGGTCGCGCTCCTAAGCCACGGCCTGATCTCGTTCGGCGACACGGCCGAGGAGTCCTACGTGCGGATGATCGAGCTGGTGGCGATGGCCGAGGAGTATCTCGACCGGCGCAAGGCGTGGACGGTCGATTGGCCCGCTGCCGCCGGCCGGCCGCGCCCGATTCGGGCCGAGCTCGCGGCCTTCCGGCGCGACCTTTCCGCGGCGATGGGCGCCCCCGCCATCCTCAGGGCGCAAGACGACGCGAGGTCCCTCGGCTTCATCGGCCGGCCCGACGTTGGCCTCATCTCGCAGCAGGGGCCCGCCACGCCCGATCACGTGATCCGCACCAAGCGCGTGCCGATGATCGGGCGCAACCTCGCCGCCTACCGCCGGGACTACGAGGCCTATTTTGGCGCGTGCGAAGAGCGGTCAAATCCTCGGCCGGTGGCGCTCGACCCGGCGCCCCGCGTGATCCTGGACCCCGAGTGGGGCGTGGTGGTCGTGGGGCGGACGGCCCGGGACGCGTCGATCGCCGCCGACCTGTACCGGCACACGATCGACATCATCGTGCGCTCGACGGCGCTCGGCGGATGGCGCGCGCTTCCCGCCCAGGACATCTTCGACTGCGAATACTGGGACCTTGAGCAGGCGAAGCTGCGGCGGACGGGCCCCGCGCCCGCCTTCGCGGGCGAGGTGGCCCTCGTGACGGGCGCCGCCTCCGGGATAGGGCGCGCGTGCGTCGACGCGCTCCTTGAGCGGGGCGCCGCCGTGGTCGGGCTTGACGTGAACGCCGACATCGCTCGGATGCTCGCCCGGCCGGACTTCCTGGGGCTCCCCTGCGACCTCACGAGGGAGGCCGACGTGGCCGCGGCGCTCGAGGCGGCCGCGAGGGCGTTCGGGGGACTCGACATGCTGGTCCTGAACGCGGGCATCTTCCCCAAGGGCAGTCCGATCGGGGAGCTCGGCAGCGACACCTGGCGCACGATCATGGCGGTCAACCTGGACGCGAACTTCGTGATGCTGCGCGAATGCCACCCGCTCCTGAAGGTGGCGCCGAGGGGAGGACGCGTGGTGGTCATCGGCTCGAAGAACGTGCCGGCGCCCGGCCCCGGCGCGGCGGCGTACTCGGCGTCGAAGGCGGCGGTGAACCAGCTCGCGCGGGTGGCCGCGCTGGAGTGGGGGGCCGACCGCATCCGGATCAACACGCTGCACCCCAACATGGTCTTCGACACCGCGCTGTGGACGCGGGAGATCCTGGAGTCGAGGGCGCGCCACTACGGCATGAGCGTCGAGGCCTACCGGACGAACAACGTGCTCAGGGTGGAGGTGACGAGCCGGGACGTCGCCGCGCTTGCGGCCGAGCTCTGCGGCCCCCTGTTCGCCAAGACGACCGGCGCGCAGATTCCCGTCGACGGCGGGAACGAAAGGGTCATTTGAAGGTCAAGGGCCAGCCCTACCGCACGATCTGGCCGGGCGCCGACGGCGCCTCGGTCGAGATCATCGACCAGACGCGCCTGCCCCACGAGTTTGCTGTCGCGAGGCTGCGCACGGTCGGGGACGCGGCCCACGCCATCCGGGCGATGCTTGTACGCGGAGCGCCGCTGATCGGCGCGACGGCCGCCTACGGGCTGTGGCTCGCGCTCCGCGCCGATGCGTCGGACGAGGCGCTCGCGAGCGCAGGCTCCGAGCTCCTGGCCACGCGGCCGACGGCCGTCAACCTCCGGTGGGCCGTGGAGCGGGTGACCGCGTGGCTTGCGCCCCTGCCGCCCGAGATGCGGGCGGCGGCGGCCTTCGAGCGCGCCGCCGAGATCTGTGACGAGGACGTCGGCATCAACCGCGCGATCGGGGCGGCGGGGCTTCCCGTCATCCGGGCACTTGCGGCGGCGAAGCCGCCGGGAGTTGCCGTCAACATCCTGACCCACTGCAACGCCGGGTGGCTCGCGACCGTCGACGTGGGCACGGCCACGGCCCCGATCTACGCTGCCCACGACGAGGGCCTGAGCGTCCACGTCTGGGTGGACGAGACGCGGCCCCGCAACCAGGGCGCGAGCCTCACGGCCTGGGAGCTCCTCAATCACGGGGTCAGGCACACGGTGATAGCCGACAACGCGGGCGGGCACCTCATGCAGCGGGGCCAGGTGGACCTGGTGATCGTCGGGACGGACCGGACGACCGCGTGCGGCGACGTCTGCAACAAGATCGGCACCTACCTGAAGGCGCTGGCGGCGCGCGACAACGGCGTGCCGTTCTACGTCGCGGCGCCGTCGCCGTCGATCGACTGGGGCCTGCGCGACGGACTCCGCGAGATCCCGATCGAGAACCGCTCGGAGCGCGAGGTGACCCACATCTCGGGCCGCCTCCCGGACGGGAGCGTCGCGACGGTCGCGCTTACGCCCGAGGGCAGCGGCGCGGCGAACCCCGCCTTCGACGTCACCCCGGCCCGGCTGGTGACGGGAATCGTCACGGAGCGCGGGATCGCCGAGGCCTCGGAGGCCGGGCTGAGGAGGCTCTTTCCCGAACACTATGGCCCCGAAACCCATGAACGAGATTGACCGCCGCGACTTCCTGAAAGCCTCCCTCACAGCCTCCGCTGCGGCGACCCTTGCCGCAATGGCGCCCTCCTCCCGGGCGGCCGAGCCGCCGGCCGCGGGCGGGGAGTTCCTTGAGCTCCGGGCGTACCGGCTAAGGCCCGGCGCGCCGCACGCCCTCCTCGACGGGTACCTCGAGAGGTCCCTCATCCCGGCGCTCAACGCCCGCGGCGTGGGCGCCGTGGGCGTCTTCACCGAGCCGGACTCGAAGGAGGGCCCGGCGGTCTGGGTCCTGATTGCCCATCCGTCGCTCGAATCCGCCGCGTCGGTCGCCGCCTCCCTCAATACTGACCCCGCCGTCCAGGCGTCGGGCGGGGACTACCTGACCTTGCCCACGAAGGAAGAGCCGGCGTATGACCGGATCGATAGCTGGCTCTTCCTCCCGTTTTCCGGGCTTCCACGGCTCGCCGTTCCCGCGCTCGCCCGCGAGCGCAGGCCGCGGATCTTCGAGATGCGCACCTACGAGAGCTACAGCGAGTTGAAGGCCCTTAAGAAGGTGGCCATGTTTAACGCGGGCGAGATCGCCCTTATGCAGGAGCTCGGCCTCTCCCCCGTGTTCTACGGCCAGGCGCTCCTCGGCCGTGACCTTCCCCAGCTCACCTACCTGCTCTGCAGCCCGGACATGGAGACGCACAAGAGGAACTGGGCGGCCTTCGGCGCCCACCCGGCCTGGGTGAGGCTCAAGAACGATCCGCAGTACGCGGACACCGTCTCGAAGATCACGAGCCGGTTTCTCGTTCCCGCCGGGTACTCGCAGATATAGTCCGCACCGGCTGGCTAACCCGCGGAGCCGGCGCTTGGGGCCGGAGCGCGGCCGCGCGGCCTGAGCAGAAAGCCGTCGGTGAAGACGAAGACGGCCATTGCGAGAAAGATGAAGAATGCCGCGACCCAGAAGAACGGACTGTGGTGGAGGGGCCTGCGGGCGCCGGCATGAGGCTTTCCGGCCTCCGTATGGGGTCCGCCATGGTGTTTTTGGATGCGCTCGGTGTCGTTCATGAATGGGGTGTGTTTTGTTTGGCGGCTCCATGCCGTTGGACACCCGCCGCCGCCTTTGGTCACGGGCGCCGCATCGCGCATCGCAGGGACGTTCGCCCCTGGCCCAACGCCCTGTCGGGTTACACCCCATACCCCGCGGGCTGGCGCCGGCATATATTCGCGCGAGCGGGTGTATGCCCGCCAAAACTCAAGGATCCTATATGCCTATCGTATCCGTTGTCCTCACCCTGATCGTCGTCGGCGTAATCCTCTGGCTGATAAACACGTACATCCCGATGCAGTCCACCATCAAGTCCATCATCAACGCGGTGGTAGTGATCGCGGTGGTCCTTTGGCTCCTCTATGGTTTCGGCATCATCTCGCACTCGGGAGACATCCACATGCCGGTGGTGAAGTAGGGCGGCGCGGTTCCACCGCCGGCCGCGTTTCTTTGATCCTTCGGCGCGGCTTTTCGCGCATGGATAGGGTCCGAGTAGCGGCTCCGGGGCCGCCGCTTGTCATTCCTATACGTGAACCTGGCGATGAATCAGCTCAGCGACGCCGAGATGGGCGTCGGCCACTCCGAGTTCGAGCGGGACGGATGCGCCCTGCTCGAGGGTTTCTTCGACCCCTTCCGCGTGGACCGCGCGGCATCGGCCGCGCGCCGGGTGCTGCGGGAGAGGCCGCGCGAGGTGGTCGTCGACTGCCTGCAGAGCGGCCAGCGCACGTTCTGGGCGCAGGCCGCCCACCCCGAGACGCGCCACTTCAAGTTCAACGACCTCCATCTGCTCTGCGAGGCGCTCCGGGACCTGGCGCTCGATCCCGAGCTGACCGCGGTCCTCAGGGCGCTTCTCGGCGACGCGCCGGTGCTGTGCAGCAGCGTCAGTTTTGAGAAGGGCAGCTCGCAGCCGAAGCACATCGACTCGCTGTGCATGACCCCGCGCACGCCCCATTCGCTGGTCACCGCGTGGATCGCGTACGAGGACGCCCATCCGGACGCGGGCCCCCCGGTCTATTACCCGGGAAGCCACAAGATCCCGCTCTACACCTTCAACGACGGCAGCCACCACGCTTCGCGCGACGAGATCGTGGACTGGTTCGACTACATCGACGTGCAGCTGCGGCTCAGGGGCCTGAGGGCGAGGAAGCTCGTGGCCAGGAAGGGCGACGTGTTCATACGGCACGCGGACCTCGTCCACGGGGGCAGCCCGATCGCGGACTTCGGCCGCACGTGCGGCTGCGCGGCCTTACACTACTTCAGCGCGGGCGACTGCGTCGAAAGGGGCATGGACATCGAGCCGCTGCGCGGGGGCTACTGGTTCCGGCGGCTGAGGGCCCCGGTCGCGGCGGACCCGTCGGCCTTCGGGCCGGGCTTCCCTTTCCCCGAGGAGTCCTATCTCCGGCGCTATCCCGACGTCCGGGAGGCCGTCGAGACCGGGATGTGCCCGTCGGGCGAATCCCACTACCGGATGTACGGGTTCGACGAGGGCAGGGGCGTCTAATAGCAGGGGCTCACGGGTTGCGCGAGGCGACCCAGAACCTGCAGTTGTCCGAGAAGCTGGCGACGCTGGGCCCCTCCGTCGCGAGTTCGCTCCTCATCGCGTCGAAGACGCGGCTCCAGCCGGTCGCGGCCAGGTCGTCGAGGATCTCCCGGCGGTCCGGGATGTGGATGAAGACCTCGCCGCTTTCGTCCCGGAAGCGCCGGTCCCCGAAATCGGTGAGAGCCGGGTCCTGGCGCCCGGTCGCCCACCGGGCGGCCTCGTTCCGCCACCAGGACCCGTCGTCGCCGGCAACATCCCGGTCGTGCGCGGTGAAGATGAGGGGCGCGCCCTCCCGGCAGAGGGCGTGCAGCCGGCCGAGCGCCGCCCGGCGGTTCCCGCGGCCGGGGATCTGCATGAGGCCGTTGAACATGAAGAGGGCCGCCCCGAAGCCCCCGGCGGGCGCCGCTGCGAGTTCGGAGCAGCCGACGGTCCTCGCGTCGGCGCACGAAAAGGCGATCGATCCGGCGCCCTGCTCCCGCGCAAGGTCGCGCGCCTGCTCCAAGAGCTCGTCCGCGAAGTCGAACGCGTGGATCCTCCTAAAACCCATCCTCCAGAGCCCCAGGGTCACCCGGCCGGCGCCGCAGCCGGCCTCGAGGATGTCGGTCTCCGGATCCTTGAGGAACCGCTCGATCACCCGGCGCTCGGAATTCCACAGCCCGAGAAAATGGGCCGCCCGCGTGTAATGGAGGATCGAGTGGATCCCGTTGAAGCACTCCCTCACCTGGGCCCCCGACCATGCCGCCGGTTCTTCGGAGCGGGCAGGGGACCGCGGATCGGAAGCCTCCATGTGTCTCGTGCGTCCGAGGCCGGGTCGCTTCGCCGCCCGGAGCGACCCGCGCCGGATCAGCCGCTGAAGCTGTAGTCGTAGGGGGCGCGCATCGGCCGCGACAGGTAGCGGTTCGCCTCCGCCGCGTTCTCGCCCACGAACCTTTCGGCGCCGGAATCCCACGTGAGCTTCAGGCCCGTGCGCAGGGCGATGGCGCCCAGGTGGCACATGTTCGCCGAGCGGTGCCCGGTCACGACGTCGCAGATCGGCAGCTGCCGGGAGCGGACGCAGTCGAAGAAGTTCCCCATGTGGTTCTTGCTCACGACGAGCTTGTCCTTCTCCTCGGCCGCGGGGGTGTGCAGCAGTGCGGGGTCGCTGGCGGTGATCTCCTGGCGGTTGACCCAGATCCACCCGTCCGTGCCGACGAAGCGGATACCGTTATGCTGGCCCTTGGCGTTCACCGATTCACCGTAGATGTCGTCGTCCTTGGTCGTGCGCACATGCAGGCTGACGCCGTTCTCGTAGGTGTACCTCACGTCGTAATCGGCGAAGGCGGTGTAGCCGCCGGGCACGGGCTTCGACAGCGCCCGGGCCTCCACCTCGCGCGGCGCGACCAGGCCGATCGCCCAGTAGGCGATGTCGTTGTGGTGCGCCCCCCAGTCCGTCATCGTGCCCCCGGAATAGTCGTACCAGTAGCGGAAATAGGTGTGGCAGCGCTCCTTCACGTAGGGGACGGACGGCGTCTGCCCCTGCCAGAAGTCCCAGTCGAGCCCCTGGGGGACGGGAGAGGCCGCGAACGGGCCGCCGCGCTTGCCGGCCGGCAGCCACACCTCCGCGACCTTGAGCTTCCCGATCCGGTTGTTGCGGACGAGCTCCGCCGCCAGCCGGAAGCGCTGCGAGCTGCGCTGCTGCGTGCCGGTCTGCAGCACGACGCCGTGGCGCTGCACGGCCCCGATGACGTTATTCCCCTCGTCGATCGTGAGCGTCAGGGGTTTCTCGCTGTAAATGTCCTTGCCGGCGCGGGCCGCCGCAATGTTGACCAGGGAGTGCCAGTGGTCGGGCGTGGCGTTGACGACTGCGTTTATGTCATTACGCTCAAGGAGCTTGCGGAAATCTGAGTACTTCACGGGGACCTTGGTGCCCACCGTGAACTTCTTCGCGGCCTCCTCGGCGTGGCTCTCGTCGACGTCGCAGACGGCGATGATGTCGCCGTGGTTGGAGGCGTTGACCGCGTCGCCCTTTCCCTGCCCGCCGCAGCCTATGAGGGCGATGCCCGGCCGGTCGTTCGGCGACGGGACCTTGGTCTCCTCGGCCGCCTCCAACATCTGGCGTTCGACAAACCAGAGGGGCAGGCCGGTCATCGCCGCGACCGTCGCGACCCGCTTCACAAACGTCCGGCGCGAGACCTGGAAGTCCTTGATCGATGAAGCTTGGGGGCGGGAGGGGGGAGGGGACGGGTTCATGGAAGGGGTGCTGATGCGGGGTGCAACGGTGGAAAAAGAGGAGGATGAAGCATCGGGGGTGCGTCGATTGCAAGCCGCCGCATTGTCCCGCGCCGAACGGACCTAATCACGATTATCAGGACGCGCACTAATGCAAACGCCCGCGGCCGCCGCAGGCTGTTTAGGTTGAACCCGATTTGGCGCCGGCGGCAGAATCACGGTCCCTGTAGGGGCCCCCGGGCGCGGGTCCGTGAAGCCCTGCCCGGGCCATGGATTCCCTGGTCATTTTTTTTGTCACGCTTCTTGCCCCGGGGAGTGCATTCGCCAAAGTTGTTCCCCTCCCCAATCCCTTATGAACACCCCTGAAATGAACCGTCGCACCTTCCTGAAGACCGCCTCGCTCGCCACCGCGGCGGCCTCCCTGCCGAACATCCTGCGCTCGCAGGGGCCCGGCGACCAGGCGCCTGTCAACAAGATCAACGTCGCCTGCTGCGGCGTGGGCGGGCGCGGCTACGACGCGGTCCAGGGGATGAAGGGCGAGAATCTGGTCGCCTTCTGCGATGTCGATGACGAGCGGGCCGCCAAGACCTACCAGGAGTTCCCCGGGGTCCCCCACTTCCGCGACTTCCGCGTCATGCTCGACAAGCTGGGCAACAAGATTGACGCGGTGACGGTGTCGACGCCCGACTTCATGCACTTCCCGATCGCCATGGCGGCGCTCGCTCTCGGAAAGCACGTTTTTATCGAGAAGCCGATGGCCCACACGGTGGCCGAGGCCCGCAAGCTGGCCGAGGTCGCCCGCGAGAAGAAGGTGGCGACGCAGATGGGCAACCAGGGGCACGCGCGCGAGGGGGCCCGCCTCCTCAAGGAATGGGTCGAGGCCGGCGTCCTCGGAGAGGTGAAGGAGGTGCACAGCTGGACCGACCGCCCGATCTGGCCCCAGGGCGTGAAGCCCTTCGACCACACGAAATTGATGCCCGTCGTCCCGGCGACGCTCGACTGGGACCTCTGGACCGGGGTCGCCCAGCCCCGCGAGTTCGACCCGGGCTACCTGCCCTTTGTCTGGCGCGGCTTCTGGGACTTCGGCTGCGGGTCGCTCGGCGACATGGGCTGCCACATCATGGACGGCGCCTACTGGGCGCTGGGGCTCACCGCCCCGACCTCCGTGGAGCCCGTCAGCGCGAACCAGACCGAGATAAGCGCCCCGACGGCGTCGGTCACCCGCCTGCATTTCCCGGCCCGGGGCTCGATGCCCGCGGTCAAGTGGACGTGGTACGACGGCGGCATGATGCCGCCCGTCCCCGCCGACCTGGAGGAGAGCCGCAAGCTGCAGGAGAACGGCACGCTGCTCATCGGCTCGAAGGCGACGGTCATGTGCGACACCTACTATGACAGCGTCCGGATCATCCCCGAGGCCAAGATGAAGGAGTTGGCGCCCAGCCTTCCCCCGAAGACGATCCCGCGCGTGGCCGGCGGCCATTTCGCCGAATGGCTGCGCGCCTGCAAGGGCGGCGTCCCGGCCGGCTCGAATTTCGAGTATGCCTCGCGCCTCACGGAGAGCGTGCTGATCGGCAATGTCGCGCTGCGCGCCAAGCGCCGGATCGAATGGGACTCGGCGTCGATGAAGGTGACGAACCTCGCCTCCGCCAACGCATTCGTGACCACCCAGTACCGCGCCGGCTTCGGCGTCTAACCCCGGTCGAACCCAAGATCCCATGAGCGAACCCACACCGTCCTCCCCGGCGGCCTCGCGCTGCGAGTACACCTGGGCCTTTCTGATCCTGCGGCTGTTCCTCGGCCTGCGCACCTTCTTCGAGGGCGTCGAGAAGTTCGAGAAGGGCGGCACGTACTCGTTCAAGAACTATTACGAGAACATGGGCCGGATGGCGCAGGGGATCACCGGCGCCTCCTTCCTGCCGCTCTGGGCCACCCGCAACTACGCGCACACGCTCGGCTACCTCCTCTTGGTCCTGGGCGCCGCGCTCCTGCTTGGCGTCAAGACGCGCGTCACCCTCATCCTGACCGGCCTCCTGTACGTGAGTCTCTCCTTCGGGCTCATGGCCGTGCAGGAGAACGAGGGCGTCGCCTGGCTCGGGGTCTACATCGGCCTCTTCGCCGGGGCGCTGGCCCTCGTGCGCCACAACCGCTTCGTCCTCTGGCGCGACCGTTTCGAATAAAGCCCGACAGCCCGCCCCCATGCCCACCCCCACGACCACGGGATTCACCCGCCGCGACTTCCTCGCCACCGGCGCCAAGCTGGGGGCCGCCTTCATCGCGGCGCCCTACCTCGCCCGCGCGGCATCGATCGGAAGCGGCACGGACAGCCTCAACATCGGGCTCATTGGTTGCGGCGAGGAGGGCCGCGTCCTCATGAACGCGGCGCTCAAGATCCCCAACATCCGGTTCCGCGCCGTCTGCGACATCTGGCCCTACAACCGCAGGTACGGCGAGCGCCTCCTTGAGAAGTTCGGGCACGACCCGAAGCCCTTCGAGGATTACCGGGAGATGCTCTCCGCGGTCCCGGACCTGGACGCGGTGATCGTGGCGACGCCCGACTTCGTCCACGCCGAGCACACGAACACGTCGCTCAAGGCCGGAAAGCACGTCTACTGCGAGAAGCTCATGTCAAACACGGTCGAGGGCGCGCGCTCCATGGTGCGCACCGCCAGGGAGACGGGCCGCCTCCTCCAGATCGGCCACCAGCGCCGCAGCAACCCGCGCTACATCTACGCCCGCGACCGGATCGTGCATGGGAACCGGCTTCTCGGGCGGGTGACCAACGCGATCGCTCAGTGGAACCGGGCCGTCACCGAGGACCTCGGCTTCCCGGCGAAGCAGGCCATCCCGGAGGACGTGCTGCAAAGGTACGGCTACGCCAACATGCACGAGTTCCGGAACTGGCGCTGGTTCAAGCGGTACTCCGGGGGCGTCATCTCCGACCTCGGGGCCCACCAGATCGACGTGTTCAACTGGATGCTGGGCTCGAACCCGACCTCGGTGATCGCGGGCGGCGGGCGCGACTACTACCCGAACCACGAGTGGTACGACAACGTGTTCGTGATCTACGAGTACCCCACGGCGGAACAAGTGGTCCGCGCCTCCTACCACGTGCTCACCACCACGAGCGCGGGCGGGGGGTACAACGAGTACTTCATGGGCGACGAGGGCGCGCTCAAGATGTCCGAGAACCCGAAGTATACGAAGCTCTACCGCGAGGACCGGGCCCCGGATTGGGGCGAGTGGGTAAAGCAGGGCCTGGTCGTCCGGCCGGACTCGGGCGAGGGCGCGCTGCCCCCTGTCAAACCCTGGGAGAAGCCGCTGTCGCACCCACCCATGATGTCCAAGTCAGTCTCCTCCGTGGTCGACGTGCGCGAGACCGCCGAGCTGTCGGCATGGGACATGCCGGTCACGCTCGACAAGGCGATCCACCAGCCCCACCTCGAGAACTTCTTCGACGCCATCCGGGGCAAGGCGGCCCTCAACTGCCCCGGCGAGACCGCGCTCGCATCCGCGGCGACGATCCTCAGGGTGAACGAAGCCGTCGCCGCCCGCAAGATGCTCAGCTTCGTCCCCGAGGACTTCACCGCCTGAACCACGCCCTTATGCTCCGAACACTCGCCATCCTCCTTGCCCTCTCTTCCGTCGGCGCCGCGCGGGCCGAGGAGCTCGTCCCGCTCAAGATCGAGCTCCCGAAGCCGCTGTTCGTCGGGACGCCGAGGCCGATCAAGGTCTCGAACCTCGAGCCCGAGCAGGCTGCGAACGCGGGCCCGCTCATGGTGCCCGCCGGCACGGCGCTCCTGTCCCTCAACAAGCCCGTCGCCTCGAGCGACACGTCCCCGGTGATCGGCGAGCTGACCTGCGTCACCGACGGGGATAAGTCGGGGGACGAGGGATCCTACGTCGAGCTGGGGCCTGGCGTGCAATGGGTGCAGATCGACCTCGGCGGCCCGGCCAGGATCGCCGCGATCGCCGTATGGCATTTCCACGCCCAGGCGCGCGTCTATCACGCGGTCGTGGTCCAGGCGTCGAACGACCCGCAGTTCAAGACCGGCGTCACGACGCTCTTCAACAACGACGACACCAATTCCGACGGGCTGGGCAACGGCTCGGACTACGCCTATGTGGAGACCTACAAGGGCAAGATCATCGACGCCAAGGGCGTGACTGCGCGCTTCGTGCGCCTCTACAGCAACGGCAACACGTCGGACGAGCTCAACCACTACACCGAGGTGGAGGTTTACGGTAAGCCCGTGAACTGAACCCCTCCCGCGTGGCGCACGCCCCCCGCCCGCGATGCCCCGGAACCTCCCCAGCTGGCTGCCCCTGGTCCTGCTGACCCTGGCGGCGTTCGGGTGGCGGGCCTGGGACCTGGCCGCCCGGCCGATGCACGCGGACGAGGCGAACCAGGCGGTCAAGGCCGGGGAGCTGCTGGAGTCGGGACGCTATGCCTACGACCCGCACGACCATCACGGCCCGGTGCTCTATTACGCGGTTTTGCCCATCGCCTGGGCCCGGGGGCAGCGGACGCTTGCGCAGCTTGACGAGGTGACGGTGCGCCTGGTGCCCGCGCTGGTCGGCGCCGCCTCGGTGTTCCTCCTCGGACTCCTGGCGGCGCCGCTCGGCCGCTGGCCGGCGCTCGCGGCGGCGGCGTTCCTGGCCGCGTCCCCGCCCGCCGTCTACTACAGCCGGTACTTCGTGCAGGAGACGCTCCTGGCGACTTTCACGCTGGCGGCGTTCGTCTGCGCCAGGCGGTGGTGGGCCACGGGCCGCGCCCGCTGGGCGGCGGCGGCGGGGGCCTGCGCGGGCCTGATGGAGGCCGCCAAGGAGAGCGCCCCTTTGTTCGTGCTCGCGGCGCTTGCGGCGCTCCTGGCGACCCGCGGCCGGGCGGCCGGCCCCGCGGCCCGGCGGCCGCTGCGCGAAGCGGCGGTCGCTGCGGCGGCCGCTTTGGCGGTGGCGGCCCTCTTTTACTCCTCGTTCGGAGCGCACCCGGCCGGGCTCGGCGACGCGCTTTCGGCCTACGTGTCCCAGGCGGAGCGCCTCGCTTCGGGCGACACCGGCCACGAGAAGCCCTGGGGGTACTTCCTGCGGCTCTTCGCGTGGCAGCGAAACGGCGGCCTCGTGTTCGAGCAGGCCGGCTTCTCGGCGCTTGCGCTCGCCGGCCTTGTGGCCGCCGCGGCGACCCGGACGGCGCTCCTGCGGTGGGCCGCCGCGTATTCGCTCCTGGTCCTCGTTGCCCTGTCGTCGGTCGCCTACAAGACGCCCTGGCACGCCATCGACCTGGTGCCGGGATTCGCCCTCCTTGCGGCAGGCGCGCTCGGCGCCCTTCCCGAGGGGCGGATATGGAGGGCGGCGGCGGCCACGACCGCGCTCGTGGTTCTCGGGCTCCTCGTCCACCAGGCGGACAAGGTCGCCCGGGCCTATGCGTCCGACGCGCGCAACCCCTACGCCTACGTCCACAGTTCCCCGGATGTCCTCAAGTTCAGGGGCCTGGCGGACGCCGCCCGCAGCCGTTCGCCGGGAGCGCCGGTGCGCGTGATCAGCGAGGAATACTGGCCGCTTCCGTGGTATCTGCGCGGGATGGACGGCGTCGGCTACTGGACAAGCCCGCCCGCGGACTGCGACGGCGCCCTCGTGATCGCGTCAGCCGGCCTGGCGGACGCGGTCCACGCCCGCCTGCACGGCGCCTATGACCGGTCGTACCTCGGCCTGCGGCCCGGCTTCGTCTGCGTCCTGTTCACCCCCCGGAAATGAACCCGCGCTATTCCCTCGTCGTGCCGTTCCACAACGAGGCCGGCAACGTGATCCCCGTGGTCGCGGGAGCGGTCGAGGTCCTCGCGTCCTTAGGGCAGCCCTTCGAGGCGGTGCTGGTCGACGACGGAAGCACTGATGCCACGGGGGAGGAGATCGCCGCGGCCGCCGCCCGCTGGCCCGTATGCCGGGGCCTGCGCCTGCCCGAGCGCCTGGGCCAGGCGGCGGCGCTCCTGGCCGGCCTCCAGAGCGCCCGGGGAGAGCAGATCCTCACGATGGACGGCGACGGCCAGAACGACCCCCGAGACTTTCCGGCGCTGCTCGCGCTCGCCGAGTCGGGCCGCTTCGACCTGGTCTGTGGGTGGCGCGTCGACCGGAGGGACGCCCGGTGGCGCCGGCTCGCCTCGCGGGTCGCTAACGCCGTCCGGCGGGCGGTCCTCGGCGACCGGGTGCACGACGCGGGCTGCCAGCTGCGCGTCATGCGCAAGGAGGTGCGCGCGGCGCTGCGGCCGATGGAGCTGCTCCAGACGTTCATCCCGGCCCTCGCCGTCGCCGCGGGCTTGCGCGTCGGGGAGCTGCCGGTCGGCCACCATCCGAGGCGCCACGGCCGCTCCAAGTACGGCCCCGCCCAGCTCTGGTGGCGGCCGGCGGCCGCCATGCTGCGGCTGCGCTGGGAGCTGTGGAGGCGCCCGCCGCCATGAGCCGCGCCCTCTTCAGGCACGAGGCCATGGCCACCACCTTTGAGATCGTCGTCGACGGCCAAGCGGAGCCCTACGCCCGGCAGGCGGCGGCGGCCGCGTTCCGGGAGCTCGACCGGCTTGAGGGCGAGCTCAGCCGATTCGTGGAGTCGAGCGACATCTCGCGCGCAAGCCGCCTCGAGTCCGGGGGCGCGGTCGTGATCGGCGAGGACGCGCTCGAGTGCCTGTTGATCGCCGCCGAGATGGCGCAGGAGACCGGCAGGGCGTTCGACCCCGCGTACGGCTCCGAGCGCGGGCCGGAACTCGCGGACGACGCTCCCGCGTTCACCCTCGACCCGGCCGCGCATGTCCTGACCGCCCGGGCACGGCGGCTGCGGCTGGACCTCGGCGCCGTGGGCAAGGGATACGCCCTCGACCGGCTCGCCGGCGTGCTGGCCGAGTGGGGCGTCGATTCGGCCTGCCTCAACAGCGGCGGAAGCACGGCGCTCGCCCTCGGACAACCGCCGTCCAGCTCCGGGTGGCCGGTCGGGATGGGGGAGGGCGAGGCGCGCCTCGAGCTCTCCCTATGCCGGGCGGCGCTCAGCGGCTCTGGGCTCGCCGTGAAGGGCTCGCACCTGCTGGACCCGAGGACGGGCCGGCCGGCGGCGCGCGCGTTGCGCGCATGGGCCTCGTCGCCAAGCGCGGCCGTGGCCGACGCCCTGTCCACGGCCTTCTTCGTGATGACCGACACCGAGGTGGCCGCGTTCTGCGCGGCCCATCCCGACACGGGCGCGGCCCTGGCGCGGGCGGACAGGCGGCTCCGGCTGCACGGCACGCTTCGGACCCTGGGCTCCGGCGCCTAGCCGGGGCTCTCCGGGACGGGCGGGCCCCCCGAGCGAATGCGCCTCCCTGTAACCGCGGCGCCGGGAAGGCGTCTCTGGTCTGCGGCAATCATCCCTCTCAACCAAGAAGATTATGTACCCGATCAACATGAAACTCTGGAATCGAACAGCATTCGCCCTCGTTGCATTCCTCGCGGCCGGCCTCGGCCACGCCTGCGCCCAGGTGAGCCTGCGCGGCATCTACACGGCGCAGGTCAACGGCACGCTCACCGCCGTGATCGCGGCCCACGACAACAACACGCTCGACGCGTTTCTCTTTGACACCGGCCAGCAGGAGGTGGGCAAGGGCTCGACCACGATCGACTCCTCGGGCGATTTCTCGCTCGCCAACGTGATCGGGTACAGCGTCACCGGAACGCTCTCGGCCACGGGATCGTCCGCGACGATAGCGGGCTCCGTGAACTTTGCGGGCTGGGCCGCCCCGGTCGCCTACTCCGCGCCGCGGACCGTTTGGTTCGGGGCCAACAACAGCGGCGGCTCCATCATCAACGGGCGGTTCACCGGCAAGGCCACGAACGCGAGCGCCGCCGGCAGCACGAACCTCACGCTGATCGTGGACGCCAACGACAACCTCTACGCCATCCACGAGGTGTCCGCCGGGGTGTTCACGGGCGGCATCGGGACGGTCACTCCGAATGCCGGCGAGACCGGAGGAACATTCGTGTTCACGAGCGTCAAGGGAGACACGGGCAGCGGCACGTTCACGACGAACGCCTACACGATGTCCGGCACGTTCACCGACTCGGCCGGAACGTTTGACTTCGTGGCGTTTCGCGACGCCGCGGCCAACCGCCTGGGTAACCTCTCGACCCGCGGCTTCGTGGGCACGGGCCAGAACATCCTCATCGGCGGGTTTGTGATCCAGGGTGGCCCGAAGCTGGTCCTGATCCGGGTCCTCGGCCCGGGACTGGCCAACTACGGGATCACCGCACCCCTCATGGACCCCTCGGTGGCGCTCTACCACGGGTCGACCGAACTCACCTCCAACACCGGGTGGCAGAACCAGTCGAGCCCCAGCGTGGTCGCGGAGATCCAGGCGACGCACCTTTCGCCCCCGAGCACGGGGGACGACGCCATCCTGATCCAGCTTGAGGCGGGCGCCTACACCACCGTGGTCACCGGGGCCAGCGGAGACACGGGCACCGCGCTCGTGGAGGCTTACGAGGTCCTTCTGGACTAAGGTCCCGGTCCGCGGGGTATTGAACCCGCGCAAGGTGCCGGCCCGATCGATGGGCCGGCGCCTTTTTTGTGGCGCGGCGCCTCGCGACCCTTTGCCCGCCATGGACTAATGCCAGACGCTGCGCGTCGACATGCGCAGCCTGCACGAGGGCGCAGAGTAGGCCGGATCCGGCGGGCGACAAAAAAGGCCGGCCCCCTGCGGGGACGGCCTTCGTATCAGACGGGGGGCGAAGCGCTACAGTTTTGCCGCGGGGGCCGGCTGCTGCCTGTTCTTCTTGGCCTTGCGAGGATTCACAAAGGTCGGGTTGGCGGTCGCCGGTTTCGGCTGGGGCGCGATCCCTGAGATGATCGGGGCGGCGGGGGCCTGGGCCGACGTGGCGGTGGGTGTTGCTGCAGGAGCTGCAACAGGAGTTGGAGATTCAGTGTTCATTTTGATTTCTGTTTTATGACTTATTTTGGCGCCGAAAGGTAAGGATCGGCGCTTGGGGTACGCTACGCCGTTAGGAGGGCGCGTTCTCCGCAGTTGTTGTCCATAATCGCGCATCCTTTGCAGGCGAATTCGCATCTGAATGATTGTTAACTATCTTTATAATAGATATATATGAGTTTTTTAGCTACGAAGTCCCTGCTGAACGTGAGTCATGGTGACACATCTGATTTCGCCTCGAAACATCCGGTTCCGGGTTCGTCCATGGCGCGGCTGGGCTTAAGTGCCGGATACGCCCTCCCTTTGGGGAGGGCAGAAGAGCCCCGTCGGACCAGCTGAGCCTACCCGCCACCCAGGGGAACCCGGCCTTGTGACACCCGTACCTGGGGAGGCGTCCCGATCCCGAGGCCGCCGGGATCTCCGAGCGAGAAACGGCGTAAGATGATGGTTGGGATCGTTGTGCGTGAGCCCTCTGCCGGTGCACGAAACCCCAAGGACCCGCTGCTTGCCGCCCGGACTTCCGTGGCGGCAGCGTTCGCCCATGTAATCTAGCGCGACCTCACGCTGCGCGCACCCCTGCCTAGCCGGGAGGGGGTGCGGCGGAGGAGGGGGCCGGCATGCCATCCACGGTGCCCGACTCCATGACCTCCACGCGGGTGCCGTCGGGGTCGTAAGCGTTGACCTGCCGCTTCCGGTTGATCCCGGTTCTCGCCGGAGTCAGCGGCTTGCAGCCTTCCGGGAGGATTCGGCCCCTGAGCACGGCCTCGGCCGCCGTCACGCTGGGCACCTCGAGGCAGGGATGGTGGAGGATATGGAGCCGGTCCGTGTCGGGCGCGGCGCCGACCAGCATGAGTTCAAGGTAGTCCGTCCCATCCGGCACGCGCAGGGTGACCCAGCTCAAGGTCTTTCCGTCGCTGCTTCCCCTCCACGTCTCCGCGAACCCGACGGTGTCCCTGTAGAACCTGAGGGACGCCTCAAGGTTGGCGACGACGACGCCCGCGTGGCTCATCCTTTCCGAGATGCGGGTAGGCGGGAGGAATCGGCCCTTGTTGGCCTGGGTCCACCCGCCCGGTAGGTACTGTACGAATTCGATGATGTGGCCGTCCGGGTCCTCGGTGAAATAGTTGAGGTTTCCCACCCGCCCGGCCGGGGCGGTTGCCGGCAGGGGCCTGCCGCCGGGGCCCTTGACGCCCCGTGAGACGAGGTAGTCCAGCATGCCCTGCGCATTGTCGGTTTCGAACGCGACATGGTAGAGGCTGTCGCCGTTCCTGGGGGTCGCCTCGCTTATGGGAAATAGCTCCAGCGACTGGCGGTCGTTGATCTTGATGCAGGCGAGCAGCACACCCCCGTCCTTCGTCGGGAGCGTGTAGGGCTCGTCGAACCCGAGATAGCCCTTGTAGAACGCCCGCGACCGGTCGAGGTTCGCGACCCAGAGCGCGACATGCGAGAGGCCGGTGATCAGGGGCCGGCGGGGCGCGGGGGTGTCCCCGGCCGGGCAGGGGGCCGGCAACAGTGCGGCGGACGCCATCGATACGAGGAGGCGGAGGATCCGCCGCTCCGCGCTAGCTCCCGTGCGCGGCCCTTTTGGACTTCCTGAGCCTGTAGCGGCTCCAGACGAGGCTTGCGACGTAGACAAGGATGACGGCGTTGACGACGAGGATCGAGAGCTTCAGCCAAGTGAAATGCCGCCAGGTCGCAAGGCATTCCTCGGGCACGAACAGCCCCGAGGAGATGACGACCATGTACTCCGCCCACCCGGCGCCGAGCCAGAGGCCGAACCCCTCGACCAGGAGCACGGAGGCGTACAGCGCCGAGAGGATGCCGAGGTGAACGAGGGTGGACGGCTCGACAAGCCCCAGCTTATCCAGCAGGAGCACGACGAACCGGTTCTCGGGCGAGATGCGGAAGGCCAGGACGAAATGCAGGGCGACCGCGGCGACATCCTTGTGGATCATGTCCAGGATCCCGAGGGAGAGGAACGACAGGATGACGCCCTTCACGAGCTTCGCCGCCGCGATGAGCCGCAGGCCGATGGGGGCCTCGATCTCGGGCTTGGGTCCTTCGGTGGCCATGGTGAGCCACCCATTCCAGCAGCGCCGGGTCCCAAGATAAAGAAGCATCCGCAATGGCGTTGCGTGGCATCGGGGTCGCGAATGGGGGCGGCGGCCCGCCGAAGGGGATGAAGGGCGCAGGGGGATGCGCTGGGGGGAGGGGGACGACTCCCCGGCTTGTATGCCCGTCCCGGGTCCCTATCGTGCCCCAATGAGACCCAGGGTCGTCGTCGTCGGCAGCTTTGTGCAGGACCTCACCTGGAAGTGCGCCCAGTTCCCACGCGCGGGGGAGACCGTGATCGGCACGTTCGTGACCGGCCCGGGCGGGAAGGGCTCGAACCAGGCGGTGGCCTGCGCCCGCGCGGGCGTGCCGACCCTCTTCGTCGGGGCCGTCGGCCGCGACGTCTTCGCGGACGGGGCGCGCAGGTTCTACAGGGCCGAGGGCATCGGCGCGCGCTTTGTCGTTAAGCCCCGCCACGCGACCGGCACCGCCGCCATCTTTGTCGACTCCGAGGCTCAGAACGAGATCATCGTCGCCCTCGGGGCCAGCGCGCAGCTTCGGCCCCGGGACGTCGACCCCGGCCTGATCCGGGGCGCGAAGGTCCTGGTCTGCCAGCATGAGGCGAGCCTCACGGTCAACGCGCACGCCTTCCGCGCGGCCCGCCGCGCCGGGGCCACGACGGTCCTCAATCCCGCGCCCATGCGGGCCGACTTCGACCCCGCGATCCTCGAGCTGACCGACGTGCTGATTCCCAACGAATCCGAGTTCGTCGCCCTGGTGAACCGTTTGGGCGGGCGGTCCGCCGGCCTCGAGGAGTCGGCGCTCGCGGCCCTCGCTCCGGAGGACCTGCACCGGCTCTGCCGCGCGCTGGCCGTCCCGTCGGTCATCGTCACCCTCGGCCGCCGCGGCTGCTTTGTGTCGCTCACGGGCGGAAGCCACACGCACCTTGCCGGGCACGGCGGCCTGAAGGTTGTCGACACCACGGGGGCAGGGGACGCGTTCATCGGCGGCTTCGCCGCCGGTCTCGTGCGCTACGGCGGGGACGTGCTCGCCGCGGCGCGGCAGGCCAACGCGGTCGCGGCCCTGTCCGTCACGAGGTTCGGCACCGCGCCGTCCATGCCCCGGGAGGCGCAAATCCGCCGCTTCCTGCTGTGCAGGAGCGCCTGACGGGCGGACGCGGGATCCCTGCAATTTATGCACGGTGTTCGCCCATAAACGCGCAGCGGGGAAGCGCCGCCGCGGGCACAATCAACACGTCTGTACATGCATGCGATCATCCAGGATACACCGGGCCGCGGCCCGCCTCCGTCGGCGGACGCCGTCCGGCTGTGCCTGCGCCGGCTCCTCAACACCAGCGTGCGGGCCTACCGCCGGGACCTCGCGAACTGCCGGCGCCGGCTGTCGAAACGGTCGATCCACGAGCTGCGGATCGCCATCCGCAGGCTTCTGGTATGCCTGAGGCTCGTCGGGGTTGCGCAGAAGGAGCCGCCGGGCGTGAGCGCCTTGCTGCGGCTCCAGCTCAAGGCCCTCGGGGAGGTGCGCGACACCCAGGTCCAGCTGCAGCTGATCAAGGAGGGGGCGTTCCGCCCCGCGCCCGAGATGAGGCCGCTTCGCGACCATCTTCGGCGTCGAAAGCGCCGCAGGATGAAGGCCGCCGCGCAGGTCCTGAAGTTGGACAAGGCCCTCCGGCGGTTGCAGGAGTGGCGCCCGCGCCTCGAGAAGGAGGGGCCGCGCGTCATCCCGCGCCTTCGCCGGCTGGTCGACGGCAAGATCCGAGCGGCCATCGCCTGCCTTTCGTCAATCTCGGGGTCGGACACCCCCGATTCGGAGGCCCTGCATCGCTGCAGGGTGCTCTCGAGGGAGTGCGGCTACATCGTCGAGGCGCTCCAGCCGTGCTGGCGGGGGGATCCGGCCGGCGAACTGCTCTCAAGCCTGCGGGCCCGGCAGCAGGGGATCGGGCGTCGGCACGACCGTGAGCTGCTGCTTAGGCGGATGGTTCGCATGGTCGGTGACGGCGAGCTTCAGGCGGCGCCCGCCCGCCGGTTCGGGGAGACGCTTCTTTCGGAGCCCGCCAAGCGGGTGAAATCCTCATTCCTTCGGGACTGGCGGGAGGGCCTCGAGACCCTGCTCGCCCGCCGAGGCGGGCGCGGCGATTTTCGCCGTTGGCCTGGGCGCTGAATCCGTCAACGCTTCGGCGATGGACAACCAGGCCCTCTCCGTAAGGGAAAAGGTCGGCTACGGGCTGGGCGACGCGGCCAGCCACATCGTGTTCGACAACGTCATGTTCTACATGATGTTCTTCTACACGGACATCTTCGGGCTGCCGGCGGGCTTTGTCGGGGCCATGTTCCTGATCGCGCGCGGGTTGGACGCGGCGAGCGATCCGGTCATGGGCTGGCTGGCGGACCAGACGCAAACCCGCTGGGGCCGGTTCCGGCCCTACATCCTGTGGGGCGCCGTGCCGTTCGGGCTGAGCTGCGTGCTCGCGTACAGCACGCCCAATCTGGGGCTGGGCGGCAAGATGGTCTTCGCCGCGTTCACTTACCCGCTGCTGACGCTCATGTACACCGTCGTCAACATCCCGTACTGCGCGCTGGGCGGCGTCATCACGGCGGACGACACTCAGCGCATCACCCTGCAGGCCTACCGTTTCGTGCTGGCGACGGCGGGCGGGATGCTCAGCACGGTCCTCATGGTGCCGCTGGCGGGCTGGATCGGCGGGACCAACAGGGCCCTGGGCTACCAGGGGGCTATCGCGGTGCTGGCCGTCGCCGCCGCCGCCATGCTGATCGTCTGCTTCGCAACGACGAGGGAGCGGGTCGTCCCCAAGAAGGCGGCGGCGGCCTCGTTCTGGGCCGACGTGAGGGACATCGCGAGGAACGACCAGTGGCGGATCGTCGGCGTCCTGACGATCCTCAACATCCTCGGGGTCGCGACGCGCGGCGGCGCGATGATGTACTACGTGACCTACATCATGGGGAGCGCGGGGCTCTTCACGGCGTTCCTGGCGACCTACTCGGTCGGGAACATCGCGGGGTGCCTGCTGACTAAGCCGCTCACCGACCGCTTCTGCAAGGTGAGCGTCTACGCGTGGACCAATCTCGCCCTGGCGGCGCTCAGCGTGGCCATGTTCTTCGTCCCCCTGCAGCAGCGGACGCTCATGTTCGCCCTCATCGCGGTCATCGGCGTCCTCCACCAGATGATCACCCCGATCCAGTGGGTCATGATGTCTGACACCGTCGACTACGGCGAATGCAGGCAGGGCAGGCGGCTCACCGGGGTCAGCTTCGCCGGCACGCTGTTCGTGCTCAAGCTGGGGCTGGCGATCAGCGGGGCGGCGATCGGCTGGGCGCTCGCGGCCTGCGGCTACGTGCCGGCCGGGGCGACCCAGTCGCCGCAGACGCTGCGCTGCATCATCGCGCTGTTCACCCTATTTCCCGCCGCCTGCTACGCCCTAAGCGCCCTGGTGACGCGTAGCTACCGCCTTCGCCGCACCGAGATGCGCGCCATCGCTGAGACGCTGGGCGCTGGTGCCTAGGCCGTTACGGCGTGCGGAAAGGGCGCGGGCCCGGAAATTGGCAATAACTTCGGATTGCCGACGGGCGGGATTAATGTTCTCTCAACCCGGTTACGCGGCTCGGGTGGCAACCCCTTTGGCCCGCAGTCTCCAATGAACGACGACCAGACAAAATTCACGCGCCTCAGGAAGTATGAGGCAAGGGAGAGGCGCCATCGGATCGCCGGCGTGATCTTCAACGGCCTCGTCCTCTTCATGATCTGGCTGCTGTACAAGGAGGATTTTGACCAGAACCGGTTCGTCGTGCGGGACGCGTTCCACCGCCTGAAGTTCCTGTTCGTCTCCATGGGCCTCCTGGCGACCTTCGTCACGACGCTCCTCCTCGCGTTCCGCCTGAACAAGGTCGAGAGGGAGCACGACAAGACGGAGCCGGACCTCTGACGGCCAGGTTACGGGGCCGCCGGCGGATGCCGCTGCGGGCTCCCGCTCCGGAGACACACCGCTATGACCCGCCGCAACCCCACCGCAGGCCGTGTCGACACCCCGTGGCGCGCCGCGGGAATCGCGCTTGGCGCCTCACTCGTCGCCCTGGTCGCGGGCTGCGCCACACGCCCGGGCGGGACGACAGGCTCGCCCGGCTTTGTCCTGGGAGCCGACATCTCGGCGTTGGACTCGCCCTGGCGTCCCGGGCCTGAGGGGACCCGGATCTACCGGGACCACGGCGTCCCGAGCGACGAGCTCACGATCCTCAGGGCCCATGGCTGGACGGCCTTTCGGGTCCGCGTGTTCGTCCCGCCGGTCCGGAAGGCCCCCAACAACACGCTTGAGGCGGCGCTGCCGCTGGCCCGGCGGATCAAGGCTGCGAACGCGACCTTCCTCCTGGACATCCACCTGTCAGACACGTGGGCCGACCCCGGTCACCAGGAGACGCCGGTGGCGTGGAGAGGCCTGGACATCGACGGCCTCGAGCGGCAGGTCGAGGCGTACTGCTACGACACCGTCAAACGGCTCAAGGATGCGGGCGCGATGCCCGACTGGGTGCAGGTCGGCAACGAGATCACCCGGGGGACGCTCTGGCCGACGGCCGAGCTCAAGGTCCCCGGCTCCCCGGAGTTCAGCGTGCCCGGGCCCTACGACGAGGCGAGGCAGTGGGACCACCTTGCGCGGGTGCTCAAGGCGGGCATCCGGGGCGTGATGAGGGCGGCGGGCTCCACGCCGCCGCGCATCGCGATCCACATCGACAAGGGCGCGAGCTGGGCCGTCACGCAGTGGTTCTTCGACCACCTGAACGACGCGCACGTCCCGTACGACATCATCGCCGAGAGCTTCTACCCCGAATGGGCCCACGGCACGCTCGAGCAGGTCTGGGACAACATGAACCGGTGCGCCGAGCGCTATCGCAAGGATTTCCTGGTCGTCGAGACCGGCTACGGCCGCTCGCACCTGCAGGACAACCCGTGCATGCTCTGGCCGGTGACGCCCGAGGGCCGGCTGCAGTACATGGCGGACATCGTGAACACCGTGAGAAAGGCGCCGCGCGGGATCGGCGTCATGTACTGGGCCCCGGAGTGGGAGGCGTGGAACGAGGACGGAAGCCCGGGCCCCGTGGTCTCGGTGATGGATCGCCTTGAGGCCCTCACGAGCCGCCCGGCGAGCCGCGCGCCGGCCCCCGTCAATCCGTGATGCCCCGCGGGGCGCATGAAGGCGTCCGCACCAGGCTGACGGCCCCGCCGCACACTGAAGCGCGCCCCCTTTAGGCCTGCAAAAAATGCACGATGTTGGTCCAAAAACGCGGAGCCGTGGCGCGCCTGAGGGCCTACACTTCGCTCGCCCGAACCCGCTGCGCGTGCGCCCGCGCCGGATCCGCGGCCGAACCCCCTTTCGATCCGATGAAGCCATTTCACGATGGGCGCCTCGTGGTCATCGCGGCCCTTGCGGCGGCGGGATCCGGGTGCATTGCCTCGGCCGCCGCGCGCAGGGACCCCGTGTTTCCTACGGCGTCAGTCGTGGCGAACCAGCCGATGGGGGTGGCCAAGGGAATCTACCCCGGCCGGGTGGTCTGGGTCCATGATCCGACCGCCGTCAACCAGGCCTGCGTCGTGGACGCCCCGGGCCACGGGTGGTACCTGAGCGAGAACAACAACCAGGCGGTGATCGACGGGATGGTCTCGATGGCGCTTCGGAACCTCGCCGGGAGCAACAGCGACGCCGGCGCCTGGGACGCGATCCTCAGGTACCACAACGCGGCCCGCGGAAAGGGGGCAGTGGGGTACACGAGCGGCGAGAAGGTCTTCATCAAGATCAACGCCACGAGCGCGTGGGACGGGAATTTCGACCCGGTGGAGCTCACCCCCGACGCCTACATCTCGGAGACCTCCATGGGGCCGGTCCTGAGCGTCCTGCGCCAGCTGGTCGGCGTCGTCGGCGTGAGCCAGCAGGACATCTACGTCGGCGACCCCATGAAGCACATCTACAAGCACCTCTACGATGTCTGGCACGGGGAGTTCCCGGGGGTCCACTACCTCGACAACGGCGGCTACGAGAGCCTCGGCCGGGAGTCCGTGGTGCCCAGCACGACGGCCATCATCCACTACTCCGACCGGGGAACGATCCTCATGACCGACCCCGGTGACCAGCCGGTCAACCAGGACTACCTCTACACGGTCTTCGAGGACGCGGAGTATCTGATCAACATCCCGATGCTCAAGGGGCACATGCGGGCCGGGATGACGATGTTCGCCAAGAACCACTTCGGCTCGCAGACTCGCGTCGACGCTTCCCACCTGCACGGCGGGCTCGTGGCCCCCGCCGAGGCGCCCAACGTGACGCGGGGCACGTACGGGCTGTACCGGGTCCAGGTGGACATCCTGGGGCATTCGCTCCTCGGCGGGAAGAACCTCGTCTACCTGATGGACGCCCTGTGGGCGACCGACTACGAGCTGGACGTCCCCCTCAAGTGGCAGATGCCGCCTTTCAACAATGGCTATTCGGCGTCGCTCTTCGCTTCGCTCGACCCGGTTGCGATCGAGTCGGTCGGCTACGATTTCCTGCGCTCGGAGTTCACGGCGGAGCGCGTCCCCGCCGCCGGCACATATGTGCAGATGCCGGCCGTGGACGACTACCTCCGCCAGGCCGCGGACTCCGCGAACTGGCCGGTCACGATCATGTACGACCCGGACAACTCCGGCCTGCCGCTCGGGAGCCTCGGCACGCACGAGAACTGGAACAACGCCGCGAGCATGCAGTATTCAAGGAACCTCGACCCGGCGGGTACCGGCATCGAGCTCATCCAGGCCGGCCAGAACACCCGGACCGAGCGGCTCGCGGACCAGACGGCGGGCACGGGCGGCACGGCGGCGTTCTCCGTCGTGGCCATTGGGACAACCCCGCTCACCTACCAGTGGCAGCGGCAGGCGGCGGGGAGCCAGGGGTGGACCAACCTTAGCGACGGCGCGACCTACGCGGGGTCGACCACGAGCACGCTCACCGTGAGCGGTGCGGCGCTGCAGATGAACGGCGACCAGTTCCGCTGCGTGGTCACAAGCGCAGTGGGCCCCAGCGTGACGTCGAACGCGGCCGTGCTCGACGTCGTGATCGTGCCGACGATCCTCCTGCAACCCGCCTCCTGCGCGGCGGGTGCGGGAGCCCGGGTCCTGTTCTCGGTGCTTGCGACCGACCCGAGCGCGCTCAGCTACCAGTGGCTCAAGGACGACGCGGATATTCCTGGGGCCACGGCGGCCGTTCTCGCCCTCCCGAGCGTCGGAGCCGCAGACGCGGGGGTCTACACGGTGTACATTCGCAACGCCACGGGAGGCTCGATCACCACTGCCGGTGCCGTGCTTGCGGTGAGCGCCCAGGCGTTCGCGGCGCCCCCATCGGCGCTAACCAACATCTCGACCCGCGCCCAGGTCGGCACGGGCGCCGGAATCATGATCGCGGGCTTTGTCGTGGGCGGGACCGGCGCCAAACCGCTTCTCATCCGCGCTGTCGGACCGGCCCTCACGGGCTTCGACCCCGTGGGCCTGAACGCCGGCGTGGTGCTCGCCAACCCCGTGCTTCAGCTCACCAAGTCCGACGGGACGGCGCTTCTTTCCAACGAGGGCTGGGGGGGCGATCCGGCCATCGCGGCCGCGGCGGCCGGCGCGGGCGCCTTTGCGCTTCCTCCGGGCAGCTCGGACGCCGCCATGGTCGTCACCCTTCCCCCGGGCGCCTACACGGCCCTCGTGACCGGCAAGAACGGAGCCACCGGAGTTGCCCTGGTGGAGGTCTACGACCTGGACACCTCGGCGGCCTCGCGCCTGGTCAACATTTCGACCCGAGTCCAGGCAGGGACCGGCGCGCACTCGCTTATCGCCGGGTTCGTGGTGGCGGGCTCTGGTGCGCGCAACGTGCTCGTTAGGGCCGTGGGGCCCTCCCTGACCCCGTTCGACCCGACCGACTTCGGGCCCGCGGTCGTGCTTGCCGACCCGCAGCTGGAGCTGACCGGGCTCAGCGGACAGGTGCTCGGGTCGAACGACGACTGGTATTCGGACAATGGCGCGGCGATCGCCGCGGCCGCCGCCGCCGTCAACGCATTCACCTTGGAAGTCGGCTCCAAGGACGCCGCCCTGCTTTCAAGCCTCGGCCCCGGAGCGTACACCCCCGTCGTCTCCGGCAAGGACGGCGGAACGGGCATCGCGCTTGTGGAGGTCTACGAGGCGCCGTGATCCGGTAGCGCCTGCGCGCGGCCCGCGGATTCCCGCAGCGGGGCCATCCGGTTCGGAATCTGTCAAGGCTGCCGTCCGGCAACCGCGGATTCGCCCGGACCCAGCAGGCGGGAGAACGATCCCATGGCCTCGGCGAATTCGGCGGGAGCAAAATCGGGCTGCGATTGCGCCAGCTCGAACAGGCGGTCGAGCTGACTGGATACGCCGGCGCCCCGCTCGGCGGGTGGAAGCGCGCCGACCAGCCGGTCCAGTGCCAGGACCAGACGCTCGGCCCGGTAAGCCTGCTGCAGGGCCGGAATCCCTGCGTCAAGGAAGTCCCCCTGGGTGGCGGATAGGCGGCGCAGCGCGGTCCAGGTGTCCCGCGGTGTCCAAGCGCGCGCCGCGCGCCTGGCGAGCTGGTCGGCTGTAGCCATCGTTTCAACGAGCTCGTTGCGCGAAGGGGCGGCCGCGTCGTGTGGAGCGCTGGCGCTTGTCAAGCCACTCCGGTTCGCGAGCCAAGCCAAGCCTTGCCAAGTCAGCACGGCCCGATCCGAGGCGGCCGAGCCATTGAGCAGGGACCAGCTGGCCTCACGCAACGCCACGGATTGCCCGACACACCACGCCTGTGCGCCCGCGAAGGGGGGAATTTCCCGCCAGTGCCGGGGCTCGTCCTGGGTCTGGCCGTCGAGCTCGAATACCAAGGTCGGGTGGCGGCCCGAGCGGACGATCTCGGGATCAATGTTTTGGTGGCATGCCACACAGGTGTTCGCCCGGGTGTAAAGGTCGTTCAGGTCGCGCATCCCAGCCGCAACCCGGTCGGCATGGGTCCAGTCGGGGCGGGTGTGCCCCCGGAGCCAGCCGTCGGGCAGCGCGTGGCAGCTGACGCACGACACCCCCTCGGCCGGGTCCGCCCCGGTCCCCGGAGGCGCGCCGGCCAGGGGTGCGTGGCAGACAACGCAACGCGAGCTTTGCTCGGGGTGGGGGATTCCGAGCGCCTCGCCCATTCGCGCGGCGCGGGCGGTGGCCAGGGTGGCATAGGAGCGGGAGTGCACATCCCGCTGCGACCAGGTGACAAACTGGCTGCTCTTGTCTCCCGCCCCCCCGTGACAGCTGCTCGCTGAACAGGAATTCGCCCCCAGGGAAACGGCCTCCGCAGCCCGGACCCTCAAAAGGAGGGCAACACCCAAGGCGAAAATCAATCGATTCTTGTTGGCCGATTTCATGATTATTCGTTTGGCGCCGGTGATGACGGTCGTCTAGCAATGGTCCGCAAGGTCAGCTCTTCCAGCAGCAAATTGCATGGATTGGGTCCGACCGGGCAACTCTACAACGAAATGCTAGCGAAAATATTGGATGCGATCGCAGCGCATCCGGCGCTGTACGTCGGGTTGCTGACCGTCTTTTGCTTGGTCCTGCAGGTTTTCCTCCTGGGCGCGCAGGGCGTCGGCCGGATGCTCGACGATCGCAAGCGGGCCGTACTCGAGCGCCGCCGCCTGGAATTGGAGATCGAGAAGGCCCGCCTGCACATCAAGGCGGCGGAGGAGGCCAAGCAGGCGTGGAATGGGGTCCGCAAATTCGCGGTCGCCCGGAAGATGCTGGAGTGCGCGGACACCTTCTCCTACTACCTCGAGCCCCACGACCGTCGGCCGCTGCCGGCCTTCAAGCCGGGGCAGTACCTGACCTTCCATCTCAACGTCCCGGGTGCCAGCAAGCCGATCGTGCGGTGCTACTCGCTCTCCGACATGGCGCGGGCCACGCACTACCGGGTCACGATCAAGCGCTGCGCGGCCCCGGAGGGCTCGCCGCACCCGCCGGGCGTCGGGTCCTCCTTCTTCACCGACCAGGTCAAGGTGGGCGACATCCTGGATGTGAAGGCCCCCAGCGGCCATTTCTTCCTCGACATCGAGAAGGACCGGCAGGTCGTGCTCATCTCGGGCGGGGTGGGCGTCACCCCGATGATGGCCATGGCGCAGGCCCTGAAATACGCGGGCTCGACCCGCGAGATCTGGTTTTTCCACGGCGCCCGCAACACCAAGGACCACATGATGCGGGAGGAGATGGCCGCGCTGGCGGCCGACTACGAGCATCTCCGAATGCACATCTGCTATTCCAAGCCGCTCGAAACCGACGTGATGGGACGGGATTACCAGCACGCCGGGCGGGTGACGGTGGAGCTGTTCAAGCAGCTCCTCCCCTCGAACAATTACGATTACTTCCTCTGCGGCCCCGGACCCTTTATGGAGACGATCACGGAGGACCTGCGCAAATGGGGCGTCCCGGACGCCTGGGTGCATTTCGAGGCCTTTGGCCCCGCCTCGGTCAAGCGCACGGCCAAGCCCGAGACCAAGGTGGGGGTAACGGTGCCTCCAATGGGCGGGATCGACGTCACCTTTGCGAAATCCGGCCGCACCCTCACGTGGCAGGGTTCCGGCCTGTCGCTCCTGGACCTGGCCGACGAGAACCAGATCAAGATCGACGCGGGCTGCCGCGCGGGAAACTGCGGCTCCTGCCTCGTGGCCATTAAATCGGGCACGGTGGAGTATCTCGGGGCGCACGCCGACGTCGAGGACGGATCCTGCCTGGCCTGCGTCTGCCGACCCGCCTCCGCACTCGTCATTGACGCATAATGAGCAAATCGAATGCAGGCCTGAACCGGCCCAAGCGCTGGGATTTCGCGTTCAGCGATGAGATGTCCGACCAATTGGTGGACCGCATCATGCAGATGGCACCCTTCAGGGACATGGACCCGGAGGGCTTCCCCCGCTCGGCCCAGCTGCCGGACATCCTGAAGAACGATGCGCGCCTGCGGGTCTTCGAGCCCGGCGAGATTGTCGTCCGGCAGGGGGACTACGGCAACAGCGCCTTCATGGTCTTGACCGGGTCGGCGGAGGTCGTGCTCAGCCCCGGCCTGCCGCCCCGGCTGGAGGGCCGCAGCGAGCCCAAGCGGAAGCGATGGCTTCACCTGCTGGGCCAGTTTATCGGTAACTCGCGCGAGGACGAGGTGGTCCGGACCTCTTCCGCGCGGCCGGCCGGCGTGGCGCCGTCGGCCCAGGGGACGGCGCGGGGCGTGATCCTCCAGGACGTTCCGCGGGTCCTGAGCGGGCAGCGCACCGCGACGATCCGGGAGAGGGATTTTTTCGGGGAGATCGCCGCGCTCTCGCGGCTGCCCCGGACCGCGACCATCTTGGCCGGGGTCCAGGGGGCGGAGATGCTCGAGCTCCGCTGGCAGGGGCTGCGCGACCTGATGCGAAACGCTCCGCAGCTGCGGCGGTTCATCGACGGGATCTACCGCGAGCGGGCCCTGTCCACGTTCCTGGACGCGTTGCCCTTCATCAAGTACCTGAGCCCTGAGGCCAAGCAGGAGCTTATGGACGCCACCCAGTTCGAGACCTATGGGGAATACGACTGGTCCGGCGACTACAAGCAGCTGATCAAGAAGGGTGCCTCCGCAGCCCAGGAACCGACCATCGCGGTCGAGGGCGACTATCCCAACAGCGTCGTCATTGTCCGCGCCGGGTTCGGTCGCCTGACCCAGCGCTACGGCAACAGCCACCGCACCCTCAACTATCTCGGCTCTGGCAAGATGTACGGCTTCGACGAGATCGCCCACAACTGGCGCGAGCCGAACCACCACGTGCCGCTGCAGTACACCCTGAGGGTGATCGGCTACACCCACGTCGTAGTGATCCCGGCCGCGGTGGTCGAGCGACTGGTGCTGCCCGTCCTCCCCAAGTCGTCGCTGCCGCCCCTCATCCCCCAGGACCGGCGGACCCGGCCGCGGTTCGAGCCCGCCGCCGGCGACGCCGCCGGGCCCAGGATCCCGCAGGACGTGATGGAATTCGTCACCCAGGGCCGGTTCTTCAACGGCACGAAGACGATGGTGATCGACCTGGACCGCTGCACGCGGTGCGACGACTGCGTTCGGGCCTGCGCCGATACGCACGACAACAACCCTCGCTTCCTCCGGTATGGCCCCATCCATGACAACCTGATGATCGCCGAGGCGTGCATGCACTGCGCCGACCCGGTGTGCATGATCGGTTGCCCCACGGGCGCGATTCACCGGGATACCTTTGCCGGGAGCGTGGTGGTGAACGCCGACACGTGCATCGGCTGCTCCGCCTGCGCCAACAACTGCCCCTACAAGGCAATCCGGATGGTGGAGGCCCGCGACGCGGACGGGGAGATCCTCGTGGCCAGCGACTCGAATCCCATCCACAAGGCCACCAAGTGCGATCTCTGCGTCGACCAGTTCGGCGGTCCGGCCTGCGAGCGCGCCTGTCCTCACGACGCCCTCACGCGGATCAACCTCAACACCACGCACGAACTGGCCCGGTGGCTGCAGCGATGAGGGTGCGCCGGCTCTTGAACCGCCTTTCCTACCCGGTCTGCTTCCTCATGGCCGGCGCCGCGGCGCTTTGGGAGTTCCCGCGGGCGCGGACGGCCTATCCGCGGCTGGACTACTTGACCGGCTGGTTGCTGATGGCGGCGGTGCTCTTTCTCACCGCCTATAACGGCAGGAAGAAGATTGCCTTCCTGCCCCTCGCCAGCTCGCGGGCCTGGCTGCGCGTCCATGCGTGGCTCGGCATGCTGACCGGCCTCGTTTTTTTCCTCCACACCCGCTGGCGGGCGCCCTCCAGCCCCTTCGAGCTCGCCCTGGCCGCCCTATTTGTCGCCGTGACCCTGAGCGGGCTGGTCGGCTGGGGGCTCTCGCGCATCCTGCCGGGACGCCTCACCACCGCCGGCGGCGAGGTGCCCTACGAGAGGATTCCCGTGATCCGGCGTGCGCTGCGGGAAAGGGCCCAGGAGCTGGTCCTCGAGGTCGTGCCGACGGCGGGGACCACGACCCTGGCGGATTTCTACGCCGCCCGGCTCAGTCCGTTCTTTTCCGGCCCGAAGGGCTTCGCCTCGCACCTGTTCGGCTCGGCCCGGACCCTCAAGGGTCTCTTGACCGACATCGACCAGGTGAAGATGCACCTCGGCGACCACGAGAAGTCGGCCGCCATCGAGCTGGCCGCCCTCGTCCGTGAGAAGGACGCACTCGACCTGCACCGCTCGGTCCAGCTGGTCCTGAAGGGCTGGCTCTTCGTGCACATACCGTTGACCTACGGGTTGCTCGCCTTCGTTGCAGTCCACGTGGTGCTGGTCTACTCGTTTGCCGGGGGGGCGCGATGAGCCAGGGCAAGGTTCCGTCCCCCCATTTCGACGATTCGCGCTATGAGCGGCCGAACAAGGGCTGGCTGTGCGGCCACACCTGCGAAGGCTGCCCCTGCCGGATCGGGCCGAGCCCGAAGGGCCAGTGCCGCGCGACGACCGAGTGCACGCCGCGGCTCGTCCTCAAGCCCGGGGAAACGAAGGGGACCTGGGCCTGTACCCGGCAGGCGGACTGGGGCGGGCCCTGCGAGCCGGGCCCGTTGCCGGACGGGCAATGCTGCCGTCAGATTGAGCGGTGCCGGCCCGTGCGCAGCCTGCGCAAGCGCCGGGGCCTCGTGGTCGCGGCGGTCCTGGCCGTCTGCCTGGGCATCCTCATGATCGGGCTCTCCTGGCCGCTGCGGGCCTCCTTCATCAGCCCCCGCCCGCTGTCCGAGCACCATTCCGGGGCCGCTTTCGCGCGCATAGGCAAAAACCCCGCCGACCAGGGCTGCGCGCATTGTCACGGCAACGCCAATGCCAGGTTCGGCGAGCTGGTCTTCGCGGCGGTGGCGGCTTCCCGGACCTCCCTCCGGTTCTCCGAGCTACCCTCCGGCCATCCCACGGACTTCTCCGCGATGGACCGGTCCTGCCTCGCCTGCCACGCGGCCAAGTCGTTCCACCATGCCAATGTGGCGGCGAACGACTCCTGTTCAATCTGCCACCGCGAGCACCAGGGCGGCGGCCCGATGGCGGCGGTCACGCCCGCCAACTGCGTCGGGTGCCACGGCGACGCGGTGCAGATGGCCGCCGCCCGGGAAAAGGGGCGACTCCTGCCCGCGGCGCTCCTGGCGCCGCGGTTGCCGCCCGGGGTGATCGTCCCGCCGGTTCCCCGGCCATCGACCGGCTACACCGAGGTCATCACCAGTTTCGCCGTCGACCACCCGGAATTCCGGGTGCTCCGCGACCATATTCCGGACCCGAATACCCTGCGGTTCAACCACCGGCTGCATCTGGGCGGCTCCGACATCCCGCTGGTGAACGGCCGGCCGCTCGACTGCGCCTTCTGCCACGCCCCGGATGCTTCCGGCGCGTTCAAGAAGCCCGTGCCCTTCGAGACGGCCTGCAGGGTCTGCCATGACCTCAGCTTCGACGAGCACAATCCCGGCCTCGTCCTGCCTCACGGGGACCCGGCCATCGTGCGCGCCTTCCTGCGGAGCTTGCCCGTGCAGTACGCCGATTACGCGAACCGAAGGCTGGGCCTCGGCGGCAAGGACCAGATCGACGCCTTTGTCCGGTCCCAGGTGCGGTCCCTGCGGGAGCGGGCGCGCAGCGGTGAGGACCTCGAACAAGTGGTGTTCCTGAGCACGATGGCGAAGGGTCCGGTGCCAGGCATCGCCGGTTCCGGAGTGGTCGGGCGGACCCGGTTCTCCGGCTGCGCGCTTTGCCACCAGGTCTCCTGGCGGGGAGGCGCGGCGGTTCCGATCGTGGCGGCGCCCCGGCCGCCGGACCGGTGGCTACCCGGAGCCCGTTTCAGCCATGCCTTCCATGAATCGGTCGCCTGTGCGGATTGCCACGCCGCGGCGAAGAGCGAGCGAACCTCCGACGTGCTGATTCCGACGCAGCAGAGCTGCGTCCGCTGCCACAGCCCCAATGGCGGGGTCGCAGATTCCTGCACGACCTGCCATACGTTCCATAACCCGCCGCCCGCGTCTCCGGCCGCCAGGACGCTCGCGACCTCGCAGCCTTGAAACGGGGCCTTGTCGCAATGTCGGTCGTCCTACTGCTGGTCGCCTGCGCACACGTGGCGTCAGAGGCCGGCAAGCCGCGGCCAAGGGCCCGCCAGCGGCCGAGCGAGGGCCCTCCCCCGGCGGAGCCCGGGACGGTCCGCCTTGATCCCGGGGCGCCATTGCCGCCGTTGCCCCCGGTGTCGGGCCTGCCGCCCCTCCACGTGGTGAGGGTGCCGGAAGGGCGGGCGCAGCCGGGCACCCAGTTCAACCCTGATCCCGGCGCCTCCGGGCTGGCGACCCCCGCACCGGAACCGCCCCTCTTTACCACTTGGACGGGCGAGGACCTCGTTGCGTCCGCACCGATCCCGACCGCGCAGGGCGACCTGTACCGCGCCCAGATCGAGCCGGCGCCGGCGGCGACTCCCACGGTTCCCTTTGGGACGGATCCCCTGCCGCCGGCACTGAAGCTGCCGCGGCCGGGCGTGAAGGCCAACGAGTACATTCCCACGAACTGGCAGGCGCCGGACCACTATTCCCCGGTCGACCCCAGCGCCGAGTACCCCGGGGCCGAGCTGGTCCGCGACCGATGGTCGGTCGGTTACCAGCCGTGGCGCCGGTACTCCGTCGGCAATCCCGAGGAGATGCCCTATTTCTTCCCGGCCCCAGCGCTGTGGCACTTTTACCGCCAAAGCCGACTGAAGGGCGATGTGCCGATTCGGGGCCCGGACCTTTTCCTTCGGCTCACCGCCGCCGAGTCGCTGACCGCGGTGGAAGCCCGGGTGCCCGTTCCGGGCGGCGAGGCGCGGGCGGTCCCGGGCGGCCCCGATTTCTTCGGCGGGAGCACGGAGCGGTTCGTTGAGTCGGACTTTGCCTTTGAGGCCGACCTTTTCCGGGGTGACACCGTGTTCCAGCCCTCCGATTGGCTGGTGCACCTGAAGACGGTCATCGACTTTAACCACCTTGATTTTCGCGAGACGTGGCGGGAGGACCCTGGGGCGAAGTCCGGCGCCGGCGAGGACACCGTGGTCGCACCCACCACCCGGAATCGAAACTATTTCGCCCTGGAGGAGGCGTTTGTGGAGAAGCACCTGACGAACCTCTCGCCCAATTTTGATTTTTCCTCGGTTCGCATCGGCAACCAGCACTTCAACAGTGATTTCCGGGGTTTCGTATTCAACGACACCGACTTCGGCGCCCGGCTGTTTGGCAACTACGACTCCAATCGGTGGCAGTACAACCTGGCGCTCTTTGACCTGCGGGAGAAGGATGCGGATTCCGGACTCAACACCCTGCGGCGCCGGGGCCAGCTAGTCGCGGTGGCCAATTTATACCACCAGGATTCGTGGCTTCCGGGCTATACCACAGAGGTCAGCGTGCTCGCCAGCTTTGACCAGGGCGACCCGTACGCCGACGACAATGGCTTGATGGTGCGCCCGGCGCAGCTGGGCGCGGCGCGGCCGCACCGGGTCGAAAGCTACTACCTCGGTTGGACCGGCGAGGGCCACCTCGGCCGCTGGAACCTCACCGACGCCCTCTACCTGGCCACCGGCCGGGATGATTTCAACAGCCTCTCGGGCCAATCCGAGGATATCCTCGCCGGGATGGCGGCGGTGGAGGTCAGCTATGACCGCGACTGGCTCCGGTACAAGGCGGTGGGCTTCTTTGCCTCCGGCGACCAGCACACCCGCGGCGATCTGGCGACCGGATTTGACTCGATCGACGACGACTCCAATTTGGCCGGCCCGTTCAGCTACTGGCTGCACCAGAGTTTCAACGCCTCAGGTTCCGGCCTGAGCCTCAAGCAGCCGGCGAGCCTCCTGCCGGACGTGCGCGCTGGCGCCGCGGGGGAGGGCGAGGCCAATTTCGTCAACCCGGGACTGCTTCTGGCTGGCCTCGGCGCGGAGGCGGACCTGACGCCCAGGCTGCGGGCCTTCGCCAACGCCAATTACCTTTGGTTCGATGCCACCGACCCGATCAGGACCCTTTTGCCGGGCAGCGTGGTGTCCCCGAACATCGGCACCGACCTGAGCATGGGATGCCAGTGGCGGCCCTTCCTGATCAGCAACGTGGTCCTTTCCGCTGGGTGCGGCTTCCTGCTGCCGCAGGCCGGCTTCAAGGCGATGTACCGGACTCTGCCACCGCCGGAGCGAGGAGTCGGGGTTGACGATTTCCTCTACAGCGCGATCCTCGCCGCCACGTTCACCTACTAGGGCCGAAGCCACCCCCGTGATGCCCCCGTCCCTGATGCCCGCCGGATTCCTCGCCCGCCTGATTGGAGCGGTGCTTGGCGTGGCCGTGGCCGGGAGCGTCCTTGCATCCAAGACGGCCGGCGCCAGTGACGAACCCGGGGTGTCCATCTTCGGGCCGCCGGTCTCTGTGCCGCGCGACGCCCGCGCGGACGGGGCCGCGCTCCCGCCGCCGAAGGAGCGCAACTGGATCGACCAGACTCCGGAGGCGGCGCGCCGGAAGAGCGCAGGCTGCCTGGAATGTCACTCCGGGGTGGAGACCATGCACTCCTCGCCCGACGTGGTGCTGGGCTGCGTCGACTGTCACGGCGGAGACCCGACGCCCGGGCTGACCCAGCGCAAGGCCCACGTCAGACCGCTGAACCCGGTATTTTGGGAAAGTTCAGCCAAGCCGGCCGACTCCTCGGTCCTGCTGAACCACGAATCTCCCGATTTTATCCGTTTCGTGAACCCGTCCGACCTGCGGGTCGCCGGGCAAGCCTGCGGTCCCTGCCACGGCGAGATCGTGACCCACGTCGGCTCGAGCATGATGAACCACGGTGCGATGCTCTGGGGGGCCGCCTTGTACAACAACGGCTCAACCCCGTTCAAGAATTACCGGTACGGCCAGGCGTACGCCGGCAATGGCGAGGCGCTGCGCCTTGAGAGCCCCATCCCCGTGACCCCGGAGATGACCATCCTGCACGGCCTGCTTCCCTTCCTGGAGCCGCTGCCGCGCTTCGAGGCCAGCCAGCCCTCCAACATCCTCCGCGTCTTCGAGGAGGGCCAGCAGAAGCAGCTGGCCCTCGGCAACCCCGACCCCGAGGATTCCCCGGGACGCCCGGCCCACCGCCTGTCCGAGCGTGGGCTCGGAACGCTCAACCGGATCGACCCCGTGTTCCTCAACCTCCAGAAGACGCGCCTCAACGATCCGCTGCTGGGGTTCATGGGGACCAACGACCATCCCGGGGATTATCGCTCGTCGGGCTGCGCCGCCTGCCACGTCATCTACGCCAACGATCGGTCCCCGACCAACTCGGGCTGGTGGTCAAAGTACGGGAACCAGGGCCTGAGCTTCACCGCCGACACGATGATCTCGAAGACGGAGAAGGCGCACCCGATCCGCCATCAGTTCACCCGCAGTATCCCTTCCAGCCAGTGCATGTCCTGCCACATGCACCAGGGAAACCTCTTCGTTAACCCGTTCCTAGGCTATATCTGGTGGGACCAGGAGAGCGACGGCGAGTTCATGTACCCTTCCAAGCAGAAGAACCCCACTGAGAAGGAGATGGCCGACTCCGTGCTCCACAACCCGGAAGCGGCCGCCGCGCGGGGGCTGTGGGGCGATCCCGATTTCCTCGAAAAGGTCGCCGAACTGAACCCCAAGCTGAAGCAGACGCAGTTCGCGGACTACCACGGGCACGGGTGGGTCTTCCGCGCGGTGTTCAAGAAGGACCGGGAGGGCACGCTCCTCACCCTGGATGACAAGCCGATCGACCATAACGACCGGGAGAAATTCTCCAAGGCGGTCCACCTGAAGGACGTCCACCTCGCCCGGGGAATGCAATGCGTGGACTGCCACTTCCAGACAGACGTCCACGGCAACGGGCTCCTGTACGGCGAGCCGCGGGCGGCTACCGCGATCGAGTGCATCGACTGCCACGGGACGATCGACCGGCGCCCGACCCTGCGCACGAGCGGGAACTCTGGCACCTTCACCGAGGGCCATGTCGAGCCCATTGACCTGGCCAAGGGATCGACCCCGTGGGGGCCCCGTTTCTACTGGCAGGGCCCGCGCCTCTTCCAGCGGTCCATGATGTCGCCGAATGTCGTCTGGGAGGTCCCGCAGACCCGGGACACGATCGACCCCTCCTCCCCGCGGTACAATGCCAAGTCCGCCTATGCGAAGACCCTGCGCAGGGACGGAAGGAGCTGGGGCGGCGTTCCCACCAAATCCGTGGGGCTCATCACCCCGGAACTCGCGCATGCGAACTCGAACATTTCCTGCGCCATCTGCCACACCTCGTGGGCGACCAGCTGCTTCGGCTGCCATTTGCCCATGCGGGCCAACAAGGCGGTCGCGGCCAACAAGTTCGAGGGAATCACGACCCGCAACTACACGACCTACAATCCCCAGGTGGTGCGCGACGACGTGTTCATGCTGGGCCGCGACGCCACCTACAAGGACCACCGGCTCGCGGTCCTGCGGTCGTCGAGCGCCGTAATCGTGGGCTCCCAGAACTCCAACCGGGAATGGATCTATGCGCAGCAGCAGACCATTTCCGCCGAGGGCTATTCCGGGCAGGCCTTCAACCCGCATTTTCCCCACACCACCAGCTCGGTCGGCACGACCAAGAACTGCACCGATTGTCATCTTTCGGCGGCCAATGACAACAATGCCTGGATGACCCAGCTGCTGGGCTTCGGCACGGGAACGGTCAATTTCTTTGGCCGCTTTGCCTATGTCGCGTCGGGGCCGGCCGGCTTTGACGCCGTCGCCTGGACGGAGGAAGAGGAGCCCCAGGCGGCGATCGGCAGCCACCTCCAGCACCTGGCCTATCCCGACAACTATCGGCGGCACGTGGAAACCAACGGCGGCGTGCTGCAGGAATCGTATCACCACGCGGGCGAGGACATCCGGGATCTCACCATCCGGGGAGAATACCTCTACACCGCCAACGGGCCCGGGGGCTTCGAGGTCTTCGACGTCGCCAACGTGGCCAACAAGGGATTCTCGCAGCGGATCGTCTCCGCACCGGTGTCGCCGCTCGGCCAGCGGCTCTGGGTCAAGACCAAGTACGCCACCAGCGTGGTCCTGCCGACCACCTTGGGGGTCGACCCGCTGCGCTCCCACCGGCCGGAAAACGAGGAACAGCCGATCAGCCCCATCTATGGCTACGTCTACGTGACGGACCGCTACGAGGGCCTGGTCACGGTGATGGTGGGAACCCTCCTGGATGGCGATCCGTCGGATAACTTCCTCAAGGAATCCGACGTGACGCGCTTCAACCCGGGAGGGGCCCTGGACGGCGCCACCCATGCGTACATGGCCGGTAGCCGCCTCTACGTTACCTGCGACGCCGGGTTGGTCGTGGTCGACATCTTGGACCCGACCAAGCCTCGGATCGTGGGCCGTTCCCAGGCGGGCGCCCTGCGCCACCCCCGCCGCCTCGCCGTCCAGTTCATGTACGCCTTTGTTTCCGACGACGACGGCGTGAAGGTGTTTGACCTGAGCACCCCGGATGCCCCCTGCCTGGTGCCCGCCGCCACGGTGCCCCTCCGCGACGCCCAGGGGCTCTATGCCGCTCGCACCTACCTCTACGTTGCCGATGGCGCCGAGGGCCTGGCAATCGTGGACATCAAGAACCCCGCCGCCGCCCACCTGAGCGAGATCTTCAGTGCCCACGGCGCCCTCAGCGACACCCGCGCCGTGCAAGTGGGGGCGGTCAACGCGTCCATGTACGCGCTCGTGGCGGACGGAAAGAACGGCCTGCGGGTGCTCCAAATGGTCTCGCCCGAGAACGTCCCCGGCTACATGGGGTTCAGCCCCCCGCCCAATCCCAAGCTGATCGCCACCTTCCCAACCCGGGGGGCCGCCGTCGCGGTCGGCCGCGGCCTTGACCGTGATCGCGTTGTCGATGAATCCGGCAACCAGACGGTGGTCTTCGGGCGCAGGGGCAGCCGGCCCTTGAACGCCGAGGAGTTTGACACCTTCCTGCGCCGTGCAGGCGAGCTCTACCGGGTGGATGACGTGAAGGTCGTGGATGGCGCCCTGCGTACGAGCGCCGGCGCGACGCTTACGCCCACCGAGACGTTCACGTCCGACGCGCAGACACCCGATGCGCCGGAGGAATCGGGCCGGCTCCGGCGGCGGCCTCCGGATTGAGAACCGGTAAACCATTAATCCCCTCGGAGACTGGATGGTGGACGCTACAGGATTCGAACCTGTGACCCCGTGCGTGTGATGCACGTGCTCTAACCAGCTGAGCTAAGCGTCCGACAGGGGAGGGTGCTTTCTGCCCCAGGGACGCCTGCGAATCAAGGCTTTTGGTCGGGAGCCAACGGTATTACCCAGCGGAAGGGCGTCAGGCCCGCAGCGGACGGCGGCGGAGTCCAAGCAGCGCGACCGCGAGGAGGCCCGATCCAAGCAGCGCCCACGTGGACGGCTCGGGCACCGGGGTGAAGTTGAGGAACAGGTCGTTCCCGCTCTCGGTGAAGCTGAAGCTGCCCCCGGCGGTGCTGTTGGAAAATCCGGTCGTGATCAGGTTGAACTCGTTGGCGTTGAACCCGGTGATTGCGCTGGAGGACGCGGCGAACATCCAGGAATACGGGTTCGCCGGGTTGAAATTGAGCGCCGCCGCAGAGTTTCCGCTCGCGTCAACCGAGACCAGGTTGAACGTGAACGTGTTTGCGCCCGCGGTCAGCGACAGCCCGCCGTTCGCCGATATCTCGCTGTAGCCGGTGCCCGCGGCCCCGTTCGCATCGTAGAGCTCGAAGCGCATCGCGCCTCCGGACGCGAGCGTGAGCGCGTTGGTGAAGGCGAGGTTGCCGGGGCCGCCTCCGGGCGACGCGCTCGGCGACAGGACGACCGAGCCGTTCACGGTGACCGGAGCGGACGCGAGGGTGCCGTTGCCCGAGAGGACGTTGGCGGCATTTGAAAACATCAGCGGGTTGCTGATCGTGACCCCGTTCATCACGTTGAGGTCGGCGCCCCCGGTCAGGCTCACGGTGTCGGCGCTGGCACCGAGCGCGTTGTTGTTGCCGGCGATCACCGTGCCGCTCGAGATCGTGAAGGGGCCGGTGAGCCCGCTGTTGTTGGCGGTCAGGGTCAGCGTTCCCCCGCTGCCGCCGGAGTACGTGGTGGCGGCCGTGCCCGTTGAGGCAACGACGCCCGAGATCGTGATGTTGTCATCGTCGGTGTTCCCAAGCTGGGCTGAGGTGCCGACCATGGTGATGGCGTTCGGGATCGCGCGCGTGATTCCTGTGCCGAGCGCCGAAAGGGTCGTGCCGGTGTCGAGGAGGATGGTTCCCGTGCCGGCGGCCGTGTCGCTTCCGAGGAGCAGCACCCCGTCGCGCATGTCGATCCCGTACTGGAACGTGTTGTTGCCGGTGAGGGTGAGCGTGCTCCAGGTGCACCAGGCGATGCCGTTGGTGCCGGAGATCTGGCCGTTAAGCGTCAGGTTGTTGGAGCCGCCGTCGTCGTTGTCGATGTAGCCGGTGCCGTTGAGGACGATCGGGTTGGCCAGCGTGACATTTGCCGACGGCGAAAGCTCAGTGTCCTGGTCAAACGTCAGGGTCCCGGTGCCGACCGCCGTGTTGCTGCCGACAAAGAGCTCCCCGGTCGTCACGGCAGTCCCGCCTGCGTAGGTGTTGTTGCCGGAGAGCGTGATGGCGCCAAGGTTGCTCCCGTAGAGCGTGCCCAGGATGTTGACCATGCCCGAGCCCGAGATGACGCCCGCGAAGACCGAGCTGTCCGTGCTCGACGGAGCGAACTGGAGGGTCCCGTTGTTCACGACGTTGCCGGCGAGCGAGGCCCCGGTGGCTGCGCCGTCGCCGATGGACAGCATCGCGCCCGAGCCGATCGTCGTCCCCCCGGTGTAGGTGTTGACGCCGTCGAGAACGGTCGTCCCGCCCGATCCCGTGACCGCGAGGCTGCCGCCGGCGCCGGAAATATTGCCCGCGAAGGTCTGCGAGCCGCTCGTGCCCGCGATCGTCAGGGTCTGGTTTCCAAGGAGGATCGAGTTGCCGGCGCCCCCGGAGACCGAGCCGACCGTGTTGCTGAACCCGTTCAGGTCGAGCGTGGCCAGGTACGGGAAGTCCAGCTCGCTAAGGCCCGTCGCCCCTCCGAAGGCGCTCGCCGAGCCCGCCTTCATCGTGCCCCTGAATATCGTCGTCACGCCCGAGTACGTGTTGGTGCCCGACAGGATGACCGTTCCGCTGCCGTACTGGCCGACGCCCCCGGAACCGGCGACGTTGTTCGCGAAGGTGAAGCTGTCGCCCCGGGAGAAGCTCACGGAACCCGTCCCGATGACGTTGATGTTCGAGGCGGGGTCGATGTACCCGTTCGAATCGCTGGAATTGCCGATCTGGAGGGCGCCGGAGGTGATGACGATGGCCCCGGTCCCCGTGGCGTAGCCGCCTGCGTTGTCCGCGAGGAGCGTGCCGTTACTTATCGCCGTCCCTCCGGAATAGGTGTTGCTGCCGGTCAGATCCAAGACGTAGCCGACCGAGTTGAGCGCGCCGGTGCCGGAGATGGCGCCCGAGAAGAGCGTGTTGCTTGAGCCGGTGCCGACGGTGAGGGCGCCGGCCCCGAGGGTCACCGCGCCGCTGCCGGCCAGCGACCCGATCGTGTTGCTGAACCCGTTCAGGTCGAGGGTGGCGCCGCCGCCCACGCTCACCGCGCTCAGGCCCGTTGCCCCGCCGAAGGCGCTCACCGATCCCGCCTGCAATGTGCCGTGAATGATAGTGATCGCGCCGGAATTGGTGTTGGTCCCGGAGAGCGTGGTAATGCCCGTTCCGGTCTGCACGACCTGGAGGGCCCCGGAAAGGTTTCCCGCGTAGGTGTAGGCGTTGGAGCGATCGAAGCCCAGCGTGCCCGTGCCCGACACGCCGCTGCTTGCGATGCTGCCGGTCGTCCCCCCGTTACCAATCTCGATGGCTGTGCCTCCTACGCCATTGATCACGGTCGGGCCGGTGTAGGTGTTGGCGCCTGTCAGGGTTAGCGTGCCCGTCGTGTCCTTCTCGATCCCGCCGACGCCGGAGATGACCCCAGAAAAGGTCGTGCTGAAGCCGCCGTTCATGAGCAACGAGGCCCCGCTCGCGATGAGGACGGAGCCGCCGCTGCTTAGGTAGTCCTGGAGATAAGAGACGGTCTCGTTGAAATTGACGTCCACGGCAGCGCCTGAGGTCACGCTCAGCCCGCTGCCGGGCGCAAACGCGCCTGCGTTCGCGTCCGCGAGCGTTCCGGAGCTCAACAGGGTGTTGCCGGTGTAGGCGTTCGCAGTTCCTCCGAGCGTCAGGATACCGGTTCCGTTGAGGACCAGGTTCATTGTGCCGAGGAGCGGCGCCGAAACGTTGGCGGAATTGGCGCTGCTGTCCGTGAACGCGTTGGTGATGGTCAGGGTCTGGCCCCCACTGTTGTTCAGCGTGAACAGGCCTGCCCCACTCTGGACGTTGAGCGAGTTGATCGAGTAATTGGTGTCGACGGTGGACGAAGACGTGCTCGCGAGGCCGAAGTCGACGGTGGCTGTGCTGTTGTTCGCGGGGGCAGAGCCCGAAAGCCAGCTGGTGCCGGCGCTCCAGTTTCCGGTGAGCACGTTCCACGTCGCCTGTGCGCGCAGAGGAGCGGCTCCAAATGAAAGAAGAATCGATGCGATGATGACGCGGCGGAACTCCATGGACGCGAAGGCTTCTGCAAATGGATGGCGTTCACAAGCCCATTTTGCAGAAAACTTATTAACTAAATTCAACAATCTAATGACATTGCGCTCACAAACCGTGAGCATTCATTAGTTGTTCCCATGTAATAACCTAACACACTTACATCCCGCTCGGTGAAACCTAGTCCTGGGCGCGGTACGCCTCGGCAAGCAATACGATGGGGTGCACTACGCGGGGGCTCGGTCGCTGCTCGTCCTCCTGGTTCTTTAGACCCTTCAGGATGTGAAGTTGGCATCCTGGGTTTGCCGTCGCGACAATGGCAGCCTGCGTCGATCGTAGATGCCCCAGCTTGCGGTCGCGCAACCAGGTCGCCGTCACAGGTTGGGTGATCGAATAGACCCCGGCGCTTCCGCAGCACATCGTTGCCTCAGGGCACTCCCGGAACTCAACGCCCGGGATCGACCGAAGAATCTCGCGGGGCTGGGACGTGATCTTCTGACCGTGACAGAGATGGCAGGCCTCGTGATAGGTGACGGCAACGGGCGTGGCACCCGAGCGGGGGGGGGCCGGCGGCCGGAATCCGATCTCGACCAGCCATTCCGAGATGTCGCGCACCTTTGACGACCACGCCGCCGCCTTGGAGGCATACGCCGGTTCGTCGGCGAGGAGGTGCCCATAGCGCTTCAGGTGGGAGCCGCAGCCCGCCGAGTTCGAGATGATCGCGTCGTAGGCGGCGGGATCCAGCGCGTCGAGCTGCCGCCTGGCGAGCGCACGCGCGGTCTCAAGGTCGCCGTTGTGCACGTGCAGGGAGCCGCAGCAGGACTGCGCGCGCGGCGTCTCCACCTCGCAGCCGTTGGCGATGAGCACGTCGACCGTCGCCCGGTTGACGTCCGAGAATGCGATGTCCTGGATGCATCCCGTAAGGACGGCGACGCGGTGCCGGATCTCCCCGCGCGGCCTCTCGATTTGGGCGATGATCGCGTCCGAAAAATGCCGGCGTATCGAGAAGGCCTGGCTCTCAAGTTCGCCAATCCTTCTCGGTAGGACGGCGAAGATCCCGGACCCGCGCAGCAGTCGCCGCAGGCCGACCGCCTCGTAGAACCAAAGGAGCCTGCCCGCGAGGCGAAGCGCCCAGGGCCTGAAGAGCAGGAAGCGCAGGGTGAGGAGGCGCACGAGGGAGCGCACAGCGCCCGCGGTCGCCCCGCTTCGCTCCGCCTCCGCGCGGGCCGCCTCGAAGAGCGTGCCGTAGTCGACGCCGGCGGGGCACGCCGTCGTGCACGCCAGGCACCCGAGGCAGTAGGCCATCTCGCCGGCGAACGCCGGGGTCACCTCCAGTTCTCCGTCGGCGATGGCCCGCATGAGCGAGATCCTCCCCCTGGGCGAGTGGCGCTCGTAACCGGTCTCGAGATAGGTGGGGCAGGTGGGAAGGCAGAGCCCGCAGTGCATGCACTGCTGCAGCACCGAGTAGTCCAGCGACCGGAGAAGGCTCGGCGTCTTCGTCACGGGTCGAAGATCTTGCCGGGATTCAGGAGGTTGTCCGGGTCGAGCGCGCGTTTGACCGACTTAAGGAGGCCGTAGCTCGCGTCGCCGAACTGCTGCCTGAGGAAGGCCTTCTTCGCGAGGCCGACGCCGTGCTCCCCCGTGATGGTGCCGCCGAGGGAAAGCGCGTGCGCAAAGATCTCCTTCATCGCGGCCTCGACGCGGCGCATCTCATCCGCGTCCCGCTCGTCCGTCAGGAAGGTCGGATGGAGGTTCCCGTCCCCGAAGTGCCCGAAGGTCGCGATCTCGAGGCGGTGCCTTGCGCCGGTCTCCTGAATGAACCGGATCATCCGGGCCAGCTCGCTCCGGGGCACCGTCGCGTCCTCGAGGATCGTGGTCGGCCGCATCCGGGCGAGCGCGCTGAAGGCGCTGCGCCGCGCGGTCGAGAGGCGCGAGGCCTCCGCGGAATCGGCGGCGAGCCGGACGGAGGTCGCTCCGTTCCTCTCGCAGAGGGCCCGGATCCGCGCGGCGTCGTCCGCGACCGCCGCGGGGTGGCCGTCCGCCTCGACAAGGAGGAGCGCCTCGGCGTCCACGGGAAGCCCGACGTGCGCATAGTCCTCGACGCAGCGGATCGTCCTCGAGTCGAGGAACTCCAGGGTGCACGGGACGATCCCCTCGGCGATGATCGCCGAGACCGTCTCGGCCGCGGCGTCCATCCTGGAGTAGGTGGCCAGGAGGGTCTGCCTCGCTGCGGGCCTCGGCAGGAGCCTCAGGAGCACCTCCGTCACGATGCCGAGCGTGCCCTCGCTGCCGACGAAGAGGTCCTTCAGGCTGTAGCCCGCCACGTCCTTCACGCACTTGCTGCCGAGGCGACAGATCTCGCCGTCGGCGAGCACGACCTCCAGGCCCATGACGTAGTCACGCGTGACGCCGTACTTGAGCCCGCGCAGGCCCCCGGAGTTCTCGGCGACGTTTCCGCCGATCGTCGACACCCTCATCGAACCCGGGTCCGGGGGGTAGAAGAGGCCCGCAGCGTCGGCCGCGTCGTAGATCGCCTGGGTCAGGACCCCGGCCTGTGCGCGAAGCGTGAAGTTGCGCGCGTCGAGCTCGACGAGCCGGTCCATCTTGACAAGGCACAAGACGACGGCCCCCTCGACGGGGACGCTCCCGCCGCTAAGGCCCGTGCCGCTTCCGCGGGCGACGACGGGGGCCCTGTGCCTGCGGGCGAGCTTGAGCACGCCGGAGACCTCGGCCGCGGTCTTCGGGAAGACGACGACGCGCGGGGCGTGCCGCAGGGCCGCGGTGGCGTCGAAGGAGTAAGGGATCAGGTCCTCGCGCTCGACCAGGACGCTGGCTCTTCCCAGTAGTCCGATGAGTTCCTCAATCATGGCGTGGCGGCGGGTGCGGACCAGGGAATGGCGTTCATGGGCGTGGGGTTGGGCGGGTCCAAACGTGCCCCCTTTTTGGCCCGCTGTGAACCAAAACCGGACGTTTCGGTTGTGTGGTCGCGAAAGGCGAGGCGGCAAGGCCTCCTGCGCCATTATTTACCCGGATCGCGCAACAAGTGTGCCGAATTGGCTGTCCAAGGCACTGTCCCGCTGGCTTCGCCCGTCCCGTGAGCCCCATGCGCTCCTTTGGCGTGTCCTATGCAAAGGGGGAATGTAAATGGATTCCAATAACATGACCCAGATGTCGCGCCAGGCCGTCACGGACGCCCAGGCGGTGGCGCGCCGCCTCAATCACACCGAGGTCGACACGTGGCACCTGCTCTCCGCGCTCCTCGGCCAGGAGAACGGTCTGATCCCGGGCATCATTGAGAAGATGGGGCTGTCCACCAGCGCCCTGCAGCTTGCCGTGGACCGCGAACTCGACCGGATCCCGAAGGTGACGGGGAGCGTCGACACGTCAAAAATCTACGTGACCCAGGCCGTGAACGACGTGATCACCCGGGCCGAGAAGGAGGCGAAGACGCTCAAGGACGAGTTTGTGAGCGTCGAGCACCTGTTTCTGGCCCTTGTCGATCTCGGCCGTCCCGAGGCCATGAAGAAGCTCTTCAAGAGCTTCGGGCTCGACCGCGCTAAGCTAATGAACGCACTGAAGGAGGTCCGGGGGAACCAGAGGGTTACGACGGACAACCCGGAGGCGACCTACCAGGCGCTCGAGAAGTACGCCGTCGACCTGGTCGACCGGGCGAAGAAGGGCAAGCTGGATCCCGTCATCGGGCGCGACGACGAGATCCGCCGGACAATCCGCATCCTCTCCCGCAAGACCAAGAACAACCCGGTCCTGATCGGCGAACCGGGGGTCGGCAAGACGGCGATCGTCGAGGGCCTGGCGCAGCGGATCCTGCGCGGGGACGTCCCCGAGGGGCTCAAGGAGACGGCGATCTTCGCGCTCGACATGGGAGCCCTGGTGGCCGGCGCTAAGTACCGCGGCGAATTCGAGGAGCGCCTTAAGGCCGTGCTGAACGAGGTCAAGCAGTCGGACGGCCGGGTCATCCTCTTCATCGACGAGCTCCACCTGATCGTGGGCGCGGGCAAGGTCGACGGAGCGATGGACGCCGGCAACCTGCTCAAGCCGATGCTCGCCCGCGGCGAGCTCCACTGCATCGGGGCCACGACGCTCGACGAGTACCGCAAACACATCGAGAAGGATGCCGCGCTGGAGCGCCGCTTCCAGCCCGTCCTTGTCGAGCAGCCGAGCGTCGAGGACGCGATCTCCATCCTGCGCGGCCTGAAGGAGCGTTACGAGCTGCACCACGGCGTGCGGATCCTGGACAACGCGCTCGTGAACGCCGTCATCCTCTCGAACCGCTACATCTCCGACCGGTTCCTTCCGGACAAGGCGATCGACCTGGTCGATGAGGCGTGCGCGATGGTCCGCACGGAGATGGACTCGATGCCGCAGGAGCTGGATGAGCTGACGAGGCGCGCTCTGCAGCTAGAGATCGAGGAGACCGCGCTCGCGAAGGAGAAGGACGACGCAAGCAAGCAGAGGCTCTCCGTGCTCCGCAAGGAGCTGGCCGAAGTGCGCGAGAAGGCCAAGGGCCTTCGGCTTCAATGGGACAAGGAGAAGGCCTCGGTCGACCGGGTCCGCAAGCTCAGGGAGGAGCTTGAGGCGACGCGGCTCGACATGGACAAGGCGGAGCGTGCCTACGACCTGAACAAGGTTGCGGAGCTGCGCCACGGGAGGATCCCCCAGCTTGAGGCCGAGCTTAGGAAGCTCGAGAAGGCCGGGAAGGCCACGACCCTTTTCAAGGAGGAGGTCACCGGCGAGGAGATCGCCGAGATCGTCGCCAAGTGGACGGGTGTCCCGGTGACCAGGCTCCTCGAGGGCGAGAAGGAGAAGCTCCTGCGGCTCGAGGATACGCTCCACAAGCGCGTGATCGGGCAGGACGAGGCCGTGACCCTGGTCACCGAGGCGATCCTTCGGGCCCGCAGCGGGATCAAGGATCCGCGCCGGCCGGTCGGAAGCTTCCTTTTCCTCGGGCCGACGGGCGTCGGCAAGACCGAGCTCGCGAAGGCGCTCGCGGAGACCCTATTTGACACGGAATCCGCGATCGTCCGGATCGACATGTCCGAGTACATGGAGAAGCACGCGGTCTCCCGGATGATCGGGGCGCCCCCGGGATACGTCGGCTACGACGAGGGGGGCCAGCTGACGGAGGCGATACGGCGAAAGCCGTTTGCGGTCGTCCTCTTTGACGAGGTCGAGAAGGCCCACCCGGACGTCTTCAACGTGCTCCTGCAGGTGCTGGACGACGGCAGGATCACGGACGCCCAGGGCCGCACAGTCGATTTCAAGAACACGATCGTTATCATGACCTCGAACATCGGCTCCCGTTTCCTGCTCGAGGGCGTCGTCGGCGACACGATCCCGGAGAGCGTCCGGGAGAGCGTCATGGCGGAGCTGCGGAGCTCGTTCAGGCCCGAGTTCCTCAATCGGATCGACGAGACCATCCTGTTCAAGCCGCTCACGCTCGAGGAGATTGGCTCCATCGTGGACCTGCTCCTCGCCGACCTGAACAAGCGGCTCGCGGACCGCCGCGTGACCGTGGTCCTCGACAAGAAGGCGCGGGAATGGGCCGCCGAGAAGGGCTACGACCCCGTGTTCGGCGCCCGGCCGCTCAAGCGGTACCTCCAGCGCCAGATCGAGACGCGCCTGGCGCGCGGGCTCATCTCCGGCGAGGTCGCCGAGGGCTCGACCGTGACGTTCTCGGTCAAGAACGGCGAATGGGTTATCTCGTGACGCTCTAATCCGGCGATTGACGGCCCGGGCCGCCGCGGGTTCTATTGCGCATTGCCCTGAGGCGCCTCCAGGCACCCGCGCAATCCCCCCGGGCCCCCGTGGGCCCGGCAGCAACCCCGCCCACAGGGGCACCCTAACCCCATGCATTCACGAACTGGATCCACAGGAACCGCGCTCGCCCTTCTGCTTTTCTCCACAGCCCTCTGCAAGGGCGCGGCCGCGGACCTCCAGGTCCGGATCGACTCCGGAATCCTCGAGGGTCTGGACGGGTCGAGGCCGGGGGTGCGCGTCTTCGAGGGAATCCCGTTTGCAGCCCCCCCGGTGGGCGACTTGCGCTGGAGGGAGCCCCGGCCGGTGGCGCCGTGGGACGGCGTCCGCAAGGCGACGGAATTCGGGCCCAGGGCGATGCAGGGCGCGATCTTCTCCGACATGATCTTCCGCGACACGGGGCCGAGCGAGGACTGCCTCTACCTGAACGTGTGGACGCCGGCCGCATCCGCGCAGGACCGGCTGCCTGTCATGGTCTGGATCTACGGCGGGGGGCTCCAGGCCGGCTCCACGTCCGAGCCGCGCCAGGACGGCGGGGACCTCACCCGGAAGGGCGTGGTGGTCGTCAGCATGAACTACAGGCTCGGTGTCTTCGGCTTCTTGGCCCACCCGGAACTCAGCAGGGAGTCGGGCCACGGATCGGGGAACTACGGGCTCATGGACCAGGTTGCCGCGCTTAAATGGGTCCGCAGGAACATCGCGGCCTTCGGCGGCGATCCGGAAAACGTGACGATCTTCGGCGAATCCGCCGGGTCCGCCTCGGTGTGCGCGCTCATGGCCTCGCCGCTCGCCAAGGGCCTCTTCCAGAAGGTGATCGGGGAGAGCGGGGCGATCCTCGGCGTCGGGCGCAGGCAGTCTCGGGACCACGCGCTTGCCGACGTGGAGAAGGCCGGACTTGCCTTCGCCGCCTCGGTCGGGGCCAACTCGCTTGCCGAACTCCGGGCCATCCCGGCCGACCGGCTCCTCAAGGCGACATTGGCCGACAAGGCGTTCAGCACGAGGATCGTCGTTGACGGGTACGTGCTGCCGAGGAATGCGAACGCCATCTACGCGGAGGGGAGCCAGAGCCACGTGCCGCTCCTTGCGGGCTGGAACGCGGACGAGCAGCGGGTGTGGACGACGTTCGGGAGCAAGCGGCCGACGGCGAAGAGCTTCGCGGAGCAGGTCGCCACGAGGTTCGGGGACGCGGCGTCCGACGTGCTCCGGCTGTACCCGGCCGGCACCGACGAGGAGGCCGTCCGGTCCGCGGGCGACCTTGCGGACGACGAGTCGACGTCCGGGATGTGGAAATGGTTCGAGCTGCACCTCGGGACAGGCCAGGCGCCGGTGTACCGGTACCAGTTCGACCGGGCGGTCGCTGTGGCGCCCGGGACCGTCGTCAACGGGGCCCCGGCGACCGGCGCGGACGTCGGCGCGGTCCACGCAAGCGAGATCGTCTATGTGTTCGGGGCGCTCGCCTCTAAGAAGGACGTCTCCTCCCAGCCCGAGGACTGGAAGCTTTCGGACGCGATCGAAACCTACTGGACGAACTTCGCCAGGACGGGAAATCCGAACGGCGGGGGCTTGCCCGAGTGGCCCGCCTACGGCAGGGCGGGCGGATACCCGGTCATGCACCTGGACGTCAGCGTGGCGCCCGCACCGGATTCGAACCGCAGCCGGTTCGAGTTCTGGGACTCGGGCCCAAAATAGCCGCCGGTCAGGCGGCCTGCCGGAGGATCCTCTCGACCACCTCAGGCGTGATGTCGCCGCGCTCGCCGATCTTGAGTACGCCGCGTGCCCTGAACCGGGCGGCGATCTCGGCCCCGACATCGGGCTTCACGTCGTAGTCGGACAGATGGGTCCGCAGCCCGAGGGACTCGTAGAACTGGCGGGTCTTCTCGATCGCCGCAGTCACGCAGTCGCTTTCGGATCCCGTGCGGATTCCCCAGACGCGCCGCCCGTACTGAAGGAGTTTCTCGCGCTTCGAGGAGCGCTGGACGTCGAGCAGGCTCGGGACGACGACGGCGAGCGTCCTGGCGTGGTCGATCCCGTGAAGCGCGGTCAGCTCATGGCCGATCGCGTGGCTGGCCCAGTCTTGGGGGACGCCGGCGCCGATCACGCCCTGCAGCGCCCAGGTGGTCGCCCAGACCACGTTCGCCCGGGAGTCGTAATCCGTCGGGTGCTTGACCGACTTCGGGCCCTCGTGGGCCAGGACGAGCATCACCGACTCGGCGAAGCGGTCCTGGATCGCGGCATTGGCCGGGTAGGTCAGGTACTGCTCGATGACGTGGGTGAAGGCGTCGGCGACGCCGTTCGAGATCTGGCGCTCGGGAAGCGTGAAGGTGGTTTCGGGATCGAGGATCGAGAACTTTGGGAAGACAAGCGGGCTGATGAAGGCGAGCTTCTCCCTGATCGAGCGGCGGCTGATGACCGCCGCCCCGTTGGCCTCGGAGCCCGTGCCGGGGAGGGTGAGGACGGCCCCGACGGGGAGCGCGGACGTGAGCTTCGCGGCCCGCGTCACGAGGATCTCCCAGGGGTCGCCGGCGTAGTCCACGGCCGCGGCCACGAATTTCGCGCCGTCGAGCACGGAGCCCCCGCCGACCGCCAGGATCCAGTCTATCCGCTCGCGGCGGACCACCTCGACCGCCTTCATGAGGGTGTCAAAGTCGGGGTTCGCCTCGACGCCGAAGAACTCGAACCGCGTGCGGCCGCCGAGCGCCTTGAGGACCTGGTCATAGACCCCGTTCTTGCGGATGCTCCCGCCGCCCGCCAGGAGCAGGACCCGGGAATCGGCAGGGATCTCGCTGCCGATCGCGGCGACCTGGCCGCGCCCGAAATGAATTCGCGTGGGGTTAAATAAGGTGAAGTTTTCCATGGCGAAATGGGAGAATCTGCGAAAAATGCGAAAACCGCAACGCCCCGAATTGATCCCGGAGCCCATACTCTATTACGACCGGTACGACCGGACGACAAAGACCGAGAAGGTCTTCGGCGAGCGCTGGCTTCGCCTCGCCTACGACAACCCGGTCGGCCGGTTTGCCGTCTGGCTCTTCGTCCGAAGGCGCCTGTTCTCGTGGTACTACGGGCGCAAGATGAACAGGCGGGGCAGCGACATGCTCATCTTCAAGTTCGTGACCGACTATGACATCGACGTCACCGAGTTCGCCAAGTCGGCCTTCGACTTCAAGACCTTCAACGAGTTCTTCTACCGCGCGCTCAAGCCCGAATGCAGGCCGATCGCCCAGGGGCTCAAGATAGCGGTGCTGCCCGCGGACGGCCGGCACCTGGCGTTCCCGGATGTCGAGCGGGCGGACGGCTTCTATGTTAAGGGCGCCAAGTTCTCGCTGGACGAGCTCCTCGGCGACGCGGATCTGGCGGCCCGCTTCTCCGGGGGTTCCATGCTGATCTCGCGGTTGTGCCCGAGCGACTACCATCGCTTCCATTTTCCCGTCTCGGGCATCCCGACGGAGGCGCGTCTTGTCAGGGGAAGCCTGTATTCGGTGAGCCCGATCGCGCTTCGCAGGAACATAAAGTACCTGGTGAGCAACAAGCGCTATGTGACGGTCATCGAGGCCCCCGACTTTGGCACCATGGCGATAGTCGAGGTGGGGGCAACCAACGTGGGGAGCATCGTCCAGAGCTATGTTCCCGGCCGGCCCGTCGTGAAGGGCGAGGAGAAGGGGCTCTTCGCCTTCGGCGGCTCCTGCGTCATCACGCTCTTCAGGAACAGCCGCATCATGTTCGACGCGGACTTGGTGGGTCAGAGCGCGTCCTGCATCGAGACCTACGGCCGGATGGGCGACCGGCTGGGGATCGCGATCCGCTGACACCTCGGGCGCGGGTCAAACACCCGCGCCCCCAGGTCGAGAGGTCCTACCCCTTAGCTTGTGGCCTTCGTGTAGGCCGCTTGCACCTTTGCCCACGAGGCGGCCACCTTCGCCTTTGCATCGGACCATCCGTCAGCCGTGGCATTGCCGAGATCGGCGAGCTTGACCTTCAGGTCGGCCCTAGCCTCATCGTACTCCTTGATCGCGGCGTTCTTGTCCTTCGCGGCCGCGTCCGGCAGGGTCGAGACCGTGGCCCTGACGTCGGCGATCTTCGCATCCAGGCTGTCAGCCATGCGGCCCACGCCGGCGGAGAAATCGGAACGCTTCTCAAAAGTGAAGTCCTTGATGCTGTCCCACGTGTCGACGGCGGCGGTCTTCACATCGGCCGCAACGTCCTTCGCGGTCGTCTTCACGTCCTGGACGACGTCCTGGGCCTTGGTGGTTTCGGATTTCGAACAGCCCCACGAGCCGATGAGGGCGGCGGGAGCGAGGGCGATCAGGTAGACGAGGGAGCGCGATGTTTTCATATTATGTGGTAGTGTGAGGAAAGATTACCGCCGTGGCGGCAGGAGTGGAATGGGGTGTTCACCGCACGCTGGGTGGAGGTGCGATTGCAGCGCAATGGATGCGCAATCCTTGGGTTGGGTTCCCTTGACTAGGCTCTGTTGATGGGATCTCCATGGGCGCTGGCCCGTTGGAAAGAGGTCTTTTGACGAGCAACAGGCTGGAGCGAACCTGGTGTAAACGACTGTGAACAAGTTTGATGTGAAACTGACCGTTGCGTGGCCAAAGGACAGGCGTGGAACGGCGACCTCGCGTCGCCGCCATCGGGCGATGAGAGGCCCCGTTTGCCGGGCGAAGCGCGGAGGGGGCTAGCGAACCTCAGACTGCGAGCGACCGAAGGGCCTTGAGGAATTCTGAGGCCAAGGCATAGTCGCCTCATCGTACCGTTGAGACTGCCCTTTATTGTTCCCCTTTTGATCCTATCGGTCGGCACATCCCTTGCCGAAGACGTTGTGCTTCCAAAGAACGCGGTAATGCGGGGTGATCGCAGCATAACATCCCTGAAGGCCGGGACCGTCGTCGAAATTGTTGAGCGAGGAGACAAGACGGTCACGATTCGCTACAAGGGGCAGACGGGGACGATTCCGCTGAGCAGCTTGCCCGCGAAGGATCAACCTGCGGTGCCCCCTCCGCCGGTTGCGGCAAAGGCGGTTCCGCCTAAGACGACCGCGCCCAAATCCATCGTCGTGGATAATCCGCAGAGCACGTACGGCAATCTCGTGAAGAAAGCGGAGAAGAACGCCGCCAAACACGAAGACAACCTTGTGAAGCCCGCGGACCAGGTAACCGACGATAGCCCGTCCAAGTAGCCTCACGCCGCCTGCTTCTATCCTCTGGTCTCGCCACCACGGGCAAGCGCCGACAAAGGCTCGCCTATCCGTCAAAGAAATGGCAATGGAGACAGCTCTGAAAGGGGTTCAATGCTCGGGTGGTGGAATTGGCATACACGACGGTCTTAGAATCCGCACAAGCATCTCTAAATCAATTAGCTACAGAGGTACAAATGCGAACATAGACGACACAAGAAGGCCATAAAGAGCGCTGTAAGCGTCAATGAATGGTCAATGGAGAAGGCTGACATTTCGAGTTCCCCGATAGGACGCCCCGCGCAATGAAGGCAAGGGGGAGGGGGTCAGCAAAGGGCCTAGCGGGAAGTGCCAATCGATTCGCCCTCGCTGATTAAATTCTTGGTTGGTCCAGTACCTAGTCTAAGACTCGAAAAAGCATGCTTTGAAAAAGAGAGCCTAGACCCCCGGGGGGAGGGGGAAAATCGAGGCTGCGTTAGAGCGATTCCCAACCCCTCGCAAAAAGTTGTCGGATTTTTTGGTCGCTCATCCACGTAATGTGCCAGCGAACGTCAGGGCTCAATCCCGGCCCAGGCGTAGGGCCTCACAGTTGTGCTGCTAAGCCTTCAACAAGGGAATTTATCTGGCCCAATCAGTCACCGCCCCGGCTCCGGCGCAGGCGCGGCTTTGGCGGCGGGCAGGCCGGAGGGCAGCCCAAAGACGGGCTTCGACAGAAGACAAAAACAGGATTTGCTCCTGCTACGGCGATATGAAAAAGGACCTGAAACTCGTGCTGCAGGTGGGTGGGGGCATCTTCATAGGCTTGCTCGCTTACCATCTTACAGTCGCTGCTTACGCCGCTTGGCAGAAAGCTGTTAAACATCAACGCCAGGTAGAAGCCCAACAATTCGAGGCTGAATTTTACCAAACCCACCATCTCGAGGAAGGTACTGATGGGGTTGATCATTGGGTGGTCGGGCATTCTGTCACTCCTTGGATATCCGTCCGTCCGTCGCCTACACCAACGCCATGATGTCGAACCTCAAACGGTCGCCGCTCTACAAGGGCATGCGCGTGCGCGTCACCAAGGAGGCGGGTACAAGCCGGCGCTCACCACAACGGGAGCGTGCATTCGAGTCTAGGTCCGCGCCTGAGAACAGGCACGGATCAGGCCGAATCGGACGGCAACTTGGGTGCCTGAGCAGGCTGTGGTTCTAGCCAGCTAATGCTAATGCCACCAGTTCCGGCATTGAGTGTTTGGTCAATCGACTGGTGAGCCTTGCCGAAACCCCGCTCTGCAATCACCTGCGCTGCCTTAAGCCTCACCTGCTCGTCCTTGCTGTTAAGCGCCTCAAGAAGCACCCGCATAACCCTTGCCCCCTGCTCGCGGCATTGGCTCGCCAAGTCGTAGCCGGACTTAGGCCGACCGCCTGGGTTACCTGATTGGCCTTTTTGAAAGCGCATCGGTGCTGGCTGTTATTCCACTGATACCAAAAGCGCAGACAAGGGCAAGCTGGATTGACATCCTAAAGGTATCAATTAGACCGCAATGATGCCGCATGCGTATCAACTAGGAATAGGCCAACAGAAGCTCCAAAATGGCAAAAGCCAGGTCTAAAAGGTCGAATCCGGATCATCCGGACTCCATCCCATCTGCTTCAATCGCGCGTAAATCTTCCGGACAAAGTCCGGGTCCTTGTCGCCCATCTTCAAAAGCATGCTTTCTAAAGCCTTCTTTGTCTCGTGACGAAAGCCCGGGTTGTCGCAACGTGCAGAAATCTCGGCCTCTCCAAGCTTCTGAGAAAGCTCGAATAAGAGCTGCCGTATGGCGGTCACTTGCGACTGTATGGCTGCTTGATTGGCTGCCTGATTTAAAGCGGCGGCCAATCTAATCTCGTCTTCTTCTGGGGTCATTATGCTGCCTTTCCCGCAGAGTAGTCTAACAGCGCAATCACTTCCTCCAAGCTCCAATCGTCGTCTGAAAGACGACCTGCAATGCGGGAGTTAGTCCCCCCGCTCTGCGTCCGAGTCGATAGGCAAAGGGGCGCTCATAGTTTCGCCCTCTGGCTTCCCCCGATGATCCCCTGGGGAAATCGGCCTAGAATATCCGCGATGCTTCGGACCTCTCCGGTTCTAAAATGCAAGTTACCCCAGAAGGCTATGCGTTGACTCTGGGGCCACCGATAGCCTATTTCGCACTTGTTCCTGTTAGTTTCTCTTGCCCCGAGCGTAGGTCCAACTGCGCCGGGGCATTTTCTCGGTCTCATCCCGCCACCTCCTTCCCGGTGGGTGCAGGGGCCGGGGCCTTGGTTGGGTTCAGGAGGCCACCGCTGGAGTACGCGGTGATCCATCGGGATAGTTCGTCTCGGCTCACTCGAACGAGGCGCCTAGACGGTTTGAATACTTTCAGTTCACCGATTTCAACGCGACGCTCCAAAAACCTGCGCGTCGCATTGATTTCGAGCGCGGCTTGTTTAAGCGTGATGAACTTGTCATTCCTTAGTTTAGTATCGGCCATAGTTGTTTCCATGGCCATCCAGTCATACCAATTACTCCGATTTGAGGAGTCTCAAATCGTCCAAAATCGAACGATTAGTGCGAAGAGATATTCTTTTGGATTCGTTCGCGCATCAGGATTTCGTAAGATCTTTCTGCCGCTTGTCTTTCGCTTTTGAGAAGCGGGTTGAATCGCTCGCCAGCAAATTTAACAAACCCCTTTTTGGCACGGTCTGGTTTTGGGCGTCTTATCTTGGGTAATTGGCTCTCGAAGAAAGCCTGTTTGATACCTCCGTCAAACACCTCGAACGGAACTCCGTTTTCTTTGGGTAAACTGTCGAAAAGTTTCTTTGCCCATTCACTCCCCCTTAGGCGGTTTTCTGGCGACAGCAAATAGAACCGTACGTGATCAGGTGTCGGCGGGATTTTCCTGTTACGGTCGATAACACTTTGCCAAAAAATCTCTATTTGTCTGAAGAACCAGTCCGTTATTCTTACCGCCTCCGGATTGGTCCCTTTCTTGTGTGCACCACGGGGGCGATAGGATTGAAAGGTTTTGGAGCCCAGACTTTCGAGAGCTGCGGAAAATGATGGAAGTCTATCGGGATTTGCAGCTCTCAGAACGGCGATCCAATCCGAGCGTGCGGCTATGCCTTCTGCGAGCGAAGCGGTTCTCGGACTATGCGCCGCCATGGCAGAATTGAGTGTGGCGATACCGGCAAGCTTGAAGGTCGCCTCTACAGCCGTCTTTGAATCTGGGTCGCTAAACTGAATCATCGCTTGGAGCGTCCTTAGGATTCGCCTAGCTTCCAAGAAATAGAACTGCGCAGCACTGGGCCCCATCGGCAATTCCTGAGGAACGCTAGGGGTTTCGGATTTTGTTATTTTCACTCTAGCTCTGCCAGTTTCGCCGCGTAGATTCGGCATCAATCTTGAGCGTCGGACCTTAGCCATGGGCTACCTCCGCTTCAAAAGCTACGACGTTGCCGTAGTCGGCGGGCGGTAGGATCTGCCACCACCTGGCCGCAGCATCGGGTTTCACCAACTCCCGGTAGTGTTGGTACAGCATCGCAGCCCCGGCGTGCCCAAGCTCGGCGGCGGTCTGGCCAGCGTTCTTGAACTGCGCTAGGTGATAGGATGCGAACGAATGCCTCAGGACATTTGACGGCCATTCGATCTCGGCGGCCTTGCAGGTTTCTTCCCGGCCATCTCGAACGCTCTCCGTAGTCGCCACCGGTCCAGACTTGCGAACGTGTGGGGCGAGCCATGCGGCAAGGGCATCGCATATGGTAACGAAGCGGCGTTGCGCGGTCTTGGCGTTCTTGGCCGTCACTTGTATCAGCCTCCGTGCTAGGTCGATCTCGGACCAATCCAAGCGTTCGATCTCAGCCGAACGCAGCCCTGCGAACGCTCCGATGGCGAGGTAGGGCACAAACTCAGCCGGGGCCTTCTCTAGAACCGTCCGCATTTGCTCGGGCGTGAAAATCTCAGGGACCCCGCGTACAACCTTGGCCTTGGCCGTTCCGGTGACAGGGTTCGAGGTAGCGTAGCCGCGCACCTTGCCGAACTCGAAGAACACGTGAAGGACTCGGCGGAAGTTGTTACGGGTCTGTCCAGCAACCTTCAGCCCTCGGAGCCAATCGTCTATCTGGCTCGGCATAATCTCGGCCACCTTCAATGCGCCGTACTCCGCCGCGAAAGTATCCAGGCGGTTCCGGAGGTCCCCAAGGTAACGCTCCGCTGCGCCGTCCTTCTTCTTGGCCGCATTGAACTCGGCCACCAGCGCGGCAACCGTGCAACTCCGCGCAGTAGCGGCAAGGTAGGCCAGAAAGTGCTCTGTCGCGTCCGTAATGGTCTTGCCGTAGGGCTGGAGCCTTTCGGCGCACGCCAGGGCATCTAGGCGCAATTGCTCGGGCATGGTGACGGCGGCTTCGCCCTCGCGCTTCATCCGCATCAATGTGAGCCTAAGCCATGATGCTGCCTCCTTGCGGGTCTCGAAGAATTTGCGCGTGCGTTTGCCGTTGACCCGTAGCCCTTCGATTACGAAGGGTGTCTTTGCAGAGTGCCGGTACTTTGCTACCCTAGGCTTAGTCGTTCTCATGCGCCTAAGGTCGCAAGGATGGCTGTAAGTGTCAATGAAATGTCAATGGTCGGTTATTGGAAAGTATATTTATTTCGTAAGTTATTGATTGCTCGGGTGGTGGAATGGCATACACGACGGTCTTAGAAGCCGTTGCCGAAAGGCGTGCAGGTTCAAGTCCTGTCCCGAGCACCAACTGCGGATTGCGTGACTAAGGCGTCCGCCGCTCAGTTGACGCCGAAGAAGACGATATGCGCGCCCGCCTTTGGGAACGGCTCCTGACGCGCCTCGAATTTTGCGGTGATCTTGGCTCGGCCGGCTTCGTCAAAGGTGACCTCGGTGGCGTCGTCATGCCATACATGGCGGTCGGCGGGGTTCAGGGTGATATATCTGTAGGTGCCGGCGCGTGCGAACAGCACGACGGCTCCCCTCCCGTTCGGGGCAATCTTCTCATGGACCTCCGGCGTGCCCCCCACCGGTCCGCTTCCCGCCGGAAACGCAGAGGCCATGTCGTCCCTGACCTGCTTGTACTTGGCGAGCACCGTCGCGAATCGCTCGACGCCCGCTTCCGAGATCGCGGGCAGATCGCCCCAGATCCCGTCCTGGCCCAGGATCAGGGACGCCAGGCTCAGCATCTGGTTGCTTTCGGGATCGTCGGGAAGGTAGTGGGTGAGGAACAGGGTCGACGGGATCCACTGGTCGTAGACCAGCGGGCTGCGGCAAATCCAGTCGCGCGCCGGGCCGGGGAAGAAGAACAGGTTCCAGTTTTCATCCGGAGGCAGCGGGTGGTCATAATTCTGGTTATAGGGCCCGTTATTGATGAGGAAGTACTTGCCCGCGCTCAGGTAGGCCAGGCCGAAGCTGCGCCCCGACTCGGTCATGTCGAAGTCGCAGATGGCATCGGGAACGGAGCCGCTCACGGTTTCCGCGATGCGCGCCATGGCCAGCGGCATCTGAAAGGCGTAGCAGTCGCTTCGCTCCGAGGCCGGGTTTGAGGCGGTTCCATGGCCATGGTTGGGGTCGTTGCATCCATACTGGTCCACCGAATCAAATTTGAAATACGTGACGCCGAGTTGGCGGTTAAGCTCGATCAGCTTGCCCGCAAAGTCCTGGCCGTAGCGGCTCACCACGCAGCTCCACAACGATGCTTCCGTCTCCCAGACGACCCAGGGGCAGGGCGTCTTCCCGTCTGTGGTCTGGAGGCAGTCGGTGTGCGTCTTCAGCATCTGGGACGTCAACGCGACCGTCGTCGGGCCGAACCAGAGCCCCAGTTTCATCCCAAAGCCGTCAAGCTTGGCCCTGATTGCTTTCAGGCCGTCGGGAAACCTCAATGGGCTTGGCTGCCAGTCGCCGGGCTTCTCGAACCAGCCGGCGTCGATGACAAACACCTCGACGCCCATCCGGTGGGCGACATCGATCTCCCTCAGCATCCGCTCGGAGTTCATCTCGGCCAGGTAGGGCTTCCCCTTCCAGTGCTTGAGGCGCTCCTGGTAATTCCAGGTGTTGTAGAAGATCTGCGGCCTGCGCGAGGCCGGACTCAGGGCAAGATGTCTCAGGACAAAACTCCGGTAGGCCTTCTGCAGGGCCAAGCGGTCGCCTCGGACGGCTGCCAACTCGAACCAGATGGTGGAAAACGGGCTATCGGGCCCGATCTCCTCGCCGGACCAATAGTTGCCCTTGACCGCCTCAAGAATGACGGAGCGATCCGGGGAAAGGCGGTAATGCAGGAACTCGTCGGGCGCGGTGGATCCGTGCTCGTATGCGACAAGGAGCTGCTCCGCGGCGTCGCCGGCCAGCAGAATGGGGCCCATCGCCTCCTCGCCATCGGCAAAGAACCGAAGATCGAGCGCGCGCTCGACGGGCATGTAGCTGTGGAACTCTTCGTTGAACTCGGAGAGGCGAAGCTCGGTGGCCTCAGGGAGGCTGGCGAGGGACAGGCCCAAGTAGCTCATCCTGTCCGTCCCGGAGGGTTTTGTGAGATGCCGCGGGGTTTCGCTCAGGACCTCGTAGCGAAAACGCACCACGGGGTCGTCCTCCGCGGTCCTGAAGACCATCCTCAGGCGCAGGCCCGCTTCACCGTAAACGTCGCCGACAAACGCGTATTCCCTGCATCCGTTGGGCAGGTCTCTGGGTGCACCCAGGGATCTCACGGTCTTGAGTCCCATGGTGACATCGCGCCCGTCCAGATTGAAGACAGGGGCGGCGACGTCATGTCGCCGGCCGGCATCTCTGGCGGAGTAATCCCACAGGACGGAGGAACCGGCGTGCAGCGTGACCGTTGCGAGCCGGGTCTCGAAAGCGGGAAGATCAATGGTCTCTGCGTTAGAACCGACGGCGGCGGCCACGCCGCAAGCCAGCGCGAATGCACCCGCCATTGCGCGGAAGGCGACGGAGTTCACGTGTCGTGCCTAGGGGCTGGCGAGGCGTCGGACAAGACCCTTTCAATGGACCCTGCCCGGGCTCGCCTGTGAGGCGCGACGGAGGCGCACCGTCTCGAGGAACGCGCCGGGAGCCGCGAAGGTCGGCGCTTGCCAATGCGCCGAAATGCGATCCCCTCTGGAGGCTCCTGTGAATGGGCCCTCGACACCCCCGGCCCCGGCCGCGCCCGCCGCTGGGAATCTGAAGCAAGGCATGTTCGTAACGAACGACGGCAGGAACGTCCTCTTCACGTTCGTCATCGTAAGCTCGCTGTTTCTGCTCTGGGGGTTCTGCAACGGGATGATCGACGTGATGGACAAGCATTTTCAGGAGGAATTGCACCTGAACCTGTCCCAGTCGGCGTGGATCCAGTTTGCGCACTATCTGGGCTATTTCCTGATGTCGCTGCCCGCGGGGTGGCTCGCCACCAAGTTCGGCTACAAGGGGGGGATCATCTTCGGCCTGCTGCTGGTCGCGGTCGGGGGCTTCTGGTTCATACCGGCCACCAAGATCGTGGCCTTCTGGGCCTTCCTGCTCGGGGTGTGCCTCATCGCGTCGGGGCTCACCTTCCTTGAGACCGTCGCCAATCCCTACACGACGGTCCTCGGTTCCCAGCGGTTTGCGGCGACGCGCATCAATCTCGCCCAGTCCTGCAACGGGATCGGTTGGATCCTGGGCCCGATCGCGGGCGCGACCTTCTTCTACTCCAAGGACGCGGCCGGCAGGAGCACCGGCAGCCAGACCCTGTGGATTCCCTATGCCGGGGTCGGCGTGATCGTGATCGTTCTCGCCGTCATCTTCTACTTTGCGAGCGTCCCCGACATCAAGGCGGAGGACGACTACAGCCTGGACGACTCCAGGGCCGATTCGCCGCATTCCATCTGGGGGCACCCGCATTTCACCATGGCGGTCGCGGCCCAGTTCTTCTACGTGGCGGCGCAGTCGGGCATCTTCAGCTTCCTGATCAACTACATGACGACCCAGCCCCCGGCTATCCCGGCCGGTTGGGTGGCCTACACCAACAGCCGGGCGGCCGACTCCGCCGGGTTCCTGCAGGGATTCTTCCAGGGGTGGTTTGAGCCGAACAAGGAGGGGATCATCTGCGTCAGCAACAAGCTCGCGTCCTACCTGGCGTCCCTTGGCTTCGTGTGCTTCCTCACGGGAAGGTTCACGGGCGCCGCTCTGCTGAGGAGGTACTCCGCCCACAGGATGCTGGGCCTTTACGGCGTGATGAACGTCCTCATGTGCCTGCTGGTGTTCTGCAAGCTCGGATGGCTCTCGGTCGTCTGCGTCTTCCTCAGCTACTTCTTCATGTCGATCATGTTTCCGACGATCTTTGCGCTCGGCATCTTCGGCCTGGGGGCCCGGGCCAAGAAGGCCTCCGCCTATATCGTGATGGCGATCATGGGCGGGGCGCTGCTGCCCAAGGTCATGGGTTTCGTGGCGGACAGGTACGACATCTCACGCGGGTTCATCGTGCCGCTCGCCTGCTTTGTCTTCGTCGCGTATTACGGCTTCAATTGGCCGAGTTTCAGCAAGGCGGACTCCCTGCAAGGCCCGGGCCTTCGCCGCGGTCATTGACCGCGGTGAAGCACGATTGGACGTTGGACATGAATCCGCGTAAGTCATCGCTTCTACCGCGGAGGCCGGCCTTGGCGATGTGCGCCGCCCTGGCGCTTGGGGGCGCGGCGGTCGCCGAGGCGCCCCGAATATCGGGGGCCGAGCGGCCCCCCTTCCGCTACGAGACCATGGGCGTCGCCAACGGGTGTTTTGTGGAATCGGTCGCCTGTTATGACGCCTACCACGAGAAGTTCGGGGAGGGCGGCTGGGTCCGCGTGCTCCAGTGGGGCGCCAAGGAGGACGAGGTGATGGTGGCGGGCCACGCGGTCGCCGTGTTCGAGACGGCGGGCGTCCTCTGGTGCTGGGATGTCAACTTCGGGTGGACGCCCCTTTCGATCGCGCTCAGCGAGCGCGAGAACGCCGCCCTTGTGGCGGCGCCGATTGTCGCCAAGTACCCGCGGGTGACCGCGCTTTATCCTATCCTGTGGGACGGCGGAATCCAGGTGCCCGACGCGGGCCCTCAGGGCGCCGCGGCCGCAACCGAGGCCGAGGGCGCCCAGTACGCGAGGATCGTGGCGACGCGGCTGGCCCGGCACCGCCCGGTCAACCTCGTCGAATTCACGCAGTCCGGGGACGGGGAGCCGAGGACGCGAGAGGCCGTCGTTTTCGTGTTTGGGGGCCGCATGTGCGTGTACGCCCCGGAGATGGGCACGACGCTCTTTCGCGCGCGCAGTTCGGTGTGGAACGTCCGCCTCACCCAGGAAATGGTGCGCAGACTCTTCCCCGGAGCGGAGCGGATTCGGTCCATCGCGCTGCCGTCGCCCGAGTCGTGATCACCGCACGGGCCAAGACCCTGGGCCGGCCCGCCGGTCAGGACTTCGTCACACGGGCGAGAAGCGCCGCGCGCTCGTCCTGGTTCCTCCAATAGTTCTCAATCACCTTGGTGTAGGCGGGGATTACCATCCTCACGAGGAGCTTGCCGAAGAGGTTCTTGAAGCTTGGGCGGGAGTCGCGCTCGATGAATTTCTCCGTGCGGGGATTCAACTGGGCAATCTGCCGGCGCCCGGCGAGGTCCTGGAGATCGCCGAACAGGTCGCCGCAAAGGTTGAAGGTCGCGCGAGGGTTGTAGACAAGCGGGCTGGCGGCGTTGAACGCCCGACGCAGCCACGGGCGATCCTCGCCGTGGCCCGACTCGGCAAGGATGTCGCCGATCCGCATGCCCCCGAATGTGCCCAGCTCGAACGCATACTCGCTGGTCAGGAGATGGCGGGCGCCGGCCTCGGGGTCGCCTCCGGCCAGCGCAGCCGCGAGCCGGGCCCGCGCCGCCGGCGAAACGGCCGCCGTGTCCAGGATGAAGGTGGCCGTGGAGAGGGAGAGGTGCTCCATCACGACGCTGATCATCGTGCGCACGAGGGTGCGCGAGTACGGCTGGAGCTTGCGGCTGAGCTGGAGGAGGGGCAGGAGGGTGTCGATGGCGTCGTCGCCGCGGCCGTCCAGCGCCTGAAGGCTTGCGATCGCGATGCCGTGCTGCGACGCGGTGCGGATGGGCTGGAACGCGAGGATCTCGGCGTCCATGCGCGCCGGTGTGAGGTCGCCGATGCGGTCGAACGCGTTGAGCTCGGCCAGCCACGCGCGCTCCGGGGCGAGGTCCCGCCAGTGCGCCTCGAGTTCGGCCCGGTGGGCCGCGAGGGTGTCGCGCCACGGTCCGGGCGGGTAGGGAACGAGGTTGGGATAGGGATCCTTGAAGGGGGGCGCCTTGAAGTTGCGCCCGAACGGGTGGTCCCTCCCGTAGCGCATCAGCACGCTAAAGCTCGCATCGGCGCCGGGAAACGCCGGCGACAGCTCCTCCACGGTGAGCGGGCGGCGGATTGCCGCGTCGTCATGCGCCAGGTACGAAAGCACGGCCCCAAGAACCACATAGCCAAGGCCGATGCGCCACCACGAGCGCGCCTGCAGCCGCCAGGAGGCCAGAAGGATCCCCAGGGTCGCCACAAGTAGCCCGGCGCCCGTGCCGACGGCGATCATCCCGTTCGGCTCATGGGAGCCGGCCATGCTCCAGCCCACGAGCAGCAATTCGAGGTGATCACTGAGCCGGGTGATCGCCGCGGCCACGCCGAGCAGCAGGAGCAGGGCGGCGACGACGGCCTGCAGCCCGAGCGCGGCCAGGCGAAGCCCGCGAAGGGGAGGGGGTCCCTCGGGGGCGGGATCGGGGGTGCTCACGTTGGGAAGGGTTCGCGTCGGGTGCGCCACGAGGGCAGTTCACCCATCCCCTTGGCGGGGTCTCGCCTCAGGCCTGCTGGGCCTTGGCTTCCAAAGCCGCCTTCACCCTCTCGGGCGACATGGGCAGCTCCAGCAGGCGGACGCCCGTCGCATCGTGGACCGCGTTGGCAATGACGGCGCCCGTCAGGATGATGGCAGGCTCGCCTCCGCCCCTTGGCGGCGTGTCGTCGGCCTCGAGGATCACGGTCTCAATCTTGGGCACCCACGAGAAGCGGGGCAGGGCGTAGCGGTCGAAGTTCGTGTCGCGGATCGCCCCGTCCTTGAAGTGGATCTCCTCCGAGAGCGCATAGCCCAGGCCCATCGTGATGCCGCCCTCCATCTGGATCTTCGCGCCCGCCGGGTTGATGACCAGGCCCATCTCCTGGACCCACAGGGCGCGCTTCACGGTGATCTTCCCGTCCTTTACGCCGACCTCGGCGATCGCGGCGACGTAGCTTCCGGCATCCTGGCCGCAGGCGACCCCTAGGCCCCGGCCGCTCGGGCCCTTTGCGGGCTGCCAGCCCCAGTGGTCGGCCGCGGCCTTGAGCACCCGTGTGAGCCGGGCGTCCTTGAGCTGGCGCAGGCGGAATTCGATCGGGTCCACGCCCGCCATCGACGCCAGCTGGTCGACGTGGGATTCGCGGGCAAAGGCGTTGTTGCTCGAGCCCGGCGCGCGCCACGCTCCGACCTCGAAGGGATGGTATCCGGGCGGCCCGTTGAAGCCTCCGACGGCCGCAGTCCGGTGGTGCGCGATGTCGTACAGGTGCTCGGACGCTCGGTCGCCTGAAAAGCGCACCTCGTAGTCCCAGAACGCGATCCTGCCGGCCGCGTCGAGCCCCGAATCCACCTTGATGACGGACGCCGGCCTGAAGGTGTCGTTGAAGAACTCCTCCTCGCGCGTCCACATCACCTGGACGGGGCGGCCCGTCGCCTTGGACAGGCGCGCGGCCTCGACAGCCTGCAGGTTGAAGGACTTGCCGCCAAAGCCGCCGCCGACAAACGGGGTGATGACCCTGACCTTCGGGATCGGCAGGCCGAGCGCCAGGGCGATCTCCTCCCTGGCGCCAAAGGGATTCTGGGTGGAGGCCCAGACGGTCGCGTGGTCCCCCTCCACATGGGCGAGCGCCGTGTGGGTCTCCATGGCCGCGTGGGCGACGTAGGCGCCCAGGTAGGTCTGGCTCAGGCGCCGGACGGCGAGCCCGCGGCCGACGTCAAGGTCGCCGCCCTGGGCCACGACCCGGGCCTCGAGCTTCGCCTGCTCCAAGTGGGCGTAGATCGTCCTGTCGTCCAGCTTGGACGGGGACGGCTCGAACTCGGCGCGGACCTTTCCCAGCGCGTCTTCCGCGGCATCGGGCAGCGCGTGCAGGACGGCCATCAGGTCGGGTTGCTGGACGATGACAATGCCCTCGGTCCCCTTGAGCCCCGAGGTGTCCACCCGCTTCAAAACGGCCCCGTGCGCGGGAGCGCGCAGGATGCTGGCGTAGAGCATTCCGGGAAGGCGCACGTCTCCCGCATAGACCGCCCTGCCCGTCACCTTTTCTCGGGAGTCCTTGCGCAGGAGCGGTTTGCCAATGATCCGGAACTGATCCGGGGTCTTCAGGTTTGGTTTCGCCGTCACCTGGCGCTCAATCTTCTTTCCCATGGTCAGCTGGCCGTAGGTGATCTTCCTTGCCGGATCCTTGGTGTCGGTGACGACGCCCAGATGGACCGAAAGCTGCGCCACGGGGACCTGCAGCGTCTCGGCCGCCTCTTCCAGCAAGGCTCCCCTGGCCTCCGCCGCAGCCGTCCTCCAGACGGTGCCGAACGTCTGGGTGGTTTGGGAGCCCCAGGTGCCCTGGTCGAACGGGCACAGGTCCGTGTCGCCCATGACCATGCTGATGTCGTCGACGGAAACGTCGAGGTCCTCGGCGAGCATCTGGGGCAGCGAGGTGATCGGACCCTGGCCCATCTCGATCTTGCCCGTGAAGCACGTCACGTGGCCGTTCTCGTCAATGTGCAGGAAGGCGTTGAAGTCCCCTGTCGGCTTGGGGCGCACCGTGACCGGATGCGCCGCCTCCGACACCTCGGCGCCCGCGGTCCGGCCGAGGACGACCCATACGAAGAGGCCCGTGCCCAGGCGCTTGACAAACTCACGGCGCGTCGGGAGCAACGCCTCGTCCTGCACGGGTGCACCCGGCCTGAGCGATAGGGGCGAGCGGTTCATGGCGACTGGGTCCCCCTCATGGCGGGCGCGGCCTCGAGGATCGCGTCGACGATCCGCACGTGCGCGCCGCAGCGGCAGAGATTGTCGTCCATCCCCGCGACGACCTCCTCGCGGGTCGGGTTGGGGTGCCTGAGCAGGAAGTCGTAGGCCGTCAGGATCATGCCGGCCGTGCAGTAGCCGCACTGCAGGGCGTCATGGGCGATGAACGCCTCCTGGAGCGGGTGGAGCTTCTCGCCTTCGGCCAGCCCCTCGATGGTCACGACATCGGCGCCGTGCACCGACTGGATGTCCACCGAGCATGACCTCACCGCGCGGTGGTCCACCAGGACCGTGCACGCGCCGCATTGGGCGATGCCGCAGCCGTATTTCGCTCCGTTTAGCCCGAGGTCGGTCCGCAGGACCCAGAGAAGGGTCCGGTCCGGGGCCACGCTCAGCTGCACGGGTTTTCCGTTCAGGCGGAATGAGACGTTGGCGGCGGCCATTGGGATGGATCGGCCGCGGCACCCTGACCCAAGGGATCGGGGGCGAGCCTGAGGAGGGCAACATTGTGGAACGCCGGCTGCCAAATGTCCATCCTTGGTGGCAAGCGCGACTCTTGTAAGTTTGGGGAGTTTCCCCACGCTGGCCCCGAATCAGCCCCTCTCCCGCCAACAGAGAAGAGTAAGGAGATCCATGAAGGCGTTTTTGACCTGCCGGTTGCCGGCGATACCCATTTGCGAAGGCCCGCCGATGACGCGGCGGGTTCATGCGCGGAGGTCGGCCTTCGCCAAGTCGCTCCTTATGTTAGCCGTTGGGGCGCTCGTGGCGCTCGGTTGCGGTTGCGGGACCGTGCCCGCCGCGGGTGGGCCGGGCGCCAAGGATGAGATCTTCTACCTGATCTTCGTCAGGAGCTTTCGCGACAGTAACGGCGACACCAAGGGCGACCTCAGGGGCATCGAGGACGAGCTGGACTATCTCCAGGGCCTCGGGGTCACCACGATCGTGCTGACCCCGCTGTACAAGTCGCCATTCTACCATAGCTACTTCGCGACGGATTTCTCGAGGATCGATCCGGCCTACGGGACGGAGGCCGACTTCCGCCGCCTGGTGCGGGCGCTGCACGGGCGCGGGATGAAGATCTTCATCGACGAGGAGGTGCAGTACGTCACCGCGGATCACGAATGGTACAGGGACGCGATCGACAACCCGAAATCGCGATTCAGCCGCTTCATCCCGTTCCGAGGGCCGGGAAATACGCTGCCCGAGTCCGGCCCCTACGGTCTGCTCGACCTTCCGTCCTACGACGGGACGAAGGTCCGCGTCGCCACGGTGAACCTGTACGATCCCGGGGTGCTGGAGTACCAGACGAGGATGTTCGAGTACTGGATGAACCCGGGCGGAGCAAATGCCGACGACGGCGTCGACGGCTTCAGGATCGACCACATGATGGACGACCTCGACTCAAGGAAGATCCTGGTCAACCTGTTCGCGCGGTTCTGGACCCCGCTATTCGAGAAGCTGAGGGCCGAGAATCCCCATGTCCGGATCCTTGCGGAGCAGGCCGACTGGGGCTACGGCGACGACTTCCTCATCCGCGGGGGCGTCGACCTGGTGTACGACTTCCCGCTGCGCGGGGCGATCGTGTCGTTCGACAAGAAGAAGATCACCGGGGCGGTGGCCGAGACCTGGAGGAGGACGCCGGCGGGCAAGGGGCAGCTCATCTTTATCGAGAACCATGACACGAACCGCTTTGCATCCGAGGTCGGCGGGGACGTGCGCCGCGAGAGGGTGGGCGCCGCCCTGAACCTGCTGCTCAAGGGGATCCCGCTCATCTATTACGGCCAGGAGCTCGGCATGGAGGGCAGGCAGTTCCACGGGTGGAATTCGGACGCCAACGACATTCCGGTGCGGGAGGCCTTTCCCTGGACGGAGACCGTCGGACCCGGGATGGCCGTGTGGTACAAGGACTCGGGGCCCTGGTGGACCCGGAGCCCGCTGGAAAAGGGCGGCTACGTCTCGCTCGAGGCCGAGGCGAAGGATCCCGGCTCGCTCCTGGCCTACTACAAGGGCCTGATCGCGCTCCGAAGGACGCATCCCGAACTGGTGTCCGGGGACCAGGCGATTCTGGCGGACGATAATGACCGCGTGTTCGTGTTCGAGCGCTTCAGCGGAGCGCGCCGGACCCTGGTTGCGGTCAATCTCTCCAACGCGCCCGCGACTGCGCGCGTGGCCGCGAGCGAGGCCGCTCCCGCGCCGCAGGCCGCGCTGCTGCGCAACGCCGCCACGGGGGACGCGCTCGCCCGCGGCGGCGACGGAAGCTTCGCCATCGCGCTGCAGCCGTACGGCGTTGGCATTTTCGAGGTTTCGCCGCCGAACTAGGCGCGCCCGGAACCCGGGCCGTCACCCAGCAAAGGCATCATGAACCGACCGTCCCGCCATGAGCGACACACCCAAAGGTAGGACGCCCGTGCGCGTTGCCATCATCGGCACGGGGAGCATGGCGCACACGCATGCCGCCCAGTTCCTCGGCTTGAGCGGCTGCCGCCTGGTCGCCGCATGCGACGTCGACCGGCCGCGTGCGGAGGCCTTCGCCATGAAGTTCGCAATCCCTAAGGTATTCACCGGGGTCGACGCGCTGATCAAAGGGGCCGAATTCGACGCCGCCTCGGTCGTTACGCCGGACGCCCAGCACGCCCCCACCGCTCTGCGGTGCCTGCGCTCCGGGAAACACGTCCTTTGCGAGAAGCCGCTGGCGACGAGCTATCGCGAGGCGCTCCGGATGGTCGCCGCTGCGCGGCGCGCCGGCACCGTCAACATGGTCAACCTCTCCTACCGCAACTGGGCCGCCCTCGAGGGCGTGGCGGATGCCGTGCGCCGCGGGGAGATAGGGGAGGTGCGCCATGTCGAGGCCAGCTACCTCCAGGGTTGGCTCCTGAGCAGCACCTGGGGGGATTGGCGGAGGACCCCGGCCCTCCTGTGGAGGCTGTCGACCCGCCATGGCAGTCGCGGTGTCCTGGGGGACTTGGGCGTGCACCTGGTGGATTTTGCGACCTACCCGGCGGGGCCGATCTCCCGGGTTCATTGCAGACTCAAGACCTATGCGAAGGCCAGGGGCGGCCGTGTCGGGGGCTACGTGCTCGACGCGAACGATTCGGCGGTGATGGTGGCCGAGTTCGCTAATGGCGCGATCGGCACCCTGCACACCACGCGCTGGTGCGGCGGGCACGAGAACCATCTCTTCCTGCGCATCGCGGGCAGCAAGGGGACGGTTGAGATGGACTCCGAACGCTCGACCGCGCGGTACCGGATCTGCGCGGGCGCCGACCTTGACGGCGCCAGATGGCGCGAGAGGAACGGGCGGCTCGTTCCCGATATCTACCGGCGCTTCATTGCCGCGATCCGGTCGGGCGGCCCATACGCCCCGGACTTCGCGCGCGGGGCCGCCGTCCAGAAGGTCCTTGAGGCATGCTTTGCGTCCGACGCCCGCGGCGTTCCCGTGAAGGTTTGAGCCACATCGGGGATTCCCGCGCCTGGGGCCCATTCCGGGCACCCCGCCCTGAAGGGCGCCTGGTTCACCGCGGCCGGACTCCCAACCGGCCTCTTCAGAGGCAATGGCACGAAACTTGCCGCCTCCGGGGCCTCGAATGCCTCCTTGGAGAGAGTGGATTGCTATGCAGGTCGGGGACCTACTGCACGAGGTAGACCTCGATTAGCGCCGCGCCGCCATAGCCGCTCACACTGGAGACCTGGGCCGTGTAGCCGCCCGGGGCAAGCGTGACAAGAATCGCCGAGTCCTCGCTTGTCGGGTCGTTCCAGGCGAAGGCCCCGACCCGCGCCGCCGCGCTTGCGATTTGCGAATCCCCGCCCCAGCCGAGATTCGAGGCGATCAGGTTCTGGTTGCCGTCAAAGAGCTGAAGCTGGGGGTCGGCAATCGTTGCCTGGACACCGAATGCCGCGAGGGCAGGTCCCGACGCGCGGATTAGGACCGTGTCGGCGGTTGTCCCCGAGATGACAAAGCCCGCGATCAATATGTTGTCGCCGGCGGCGACGAAACCGCGGGAGGACACGTTGACGAGCTGGCTGCCCGTGCCGCCAGCGTCGGCGTCATAGATCTCCGCGAGGGCCACGCCGTTTGCGTAAGAGGCGACGGCGATCTGCGAGGTGTAGCCCCCGGCGGGCAGCGTGATCTTGACCGCACAATCGGCAGATCCCTGGGGGAGCCCGAATGCGCCCACCTGGGCGAAGTCGCCGCTCGTCGCGTCGACCGGGGACGCCTTCCCTGACCATGAAGCCGCGGGCTGCGTCGGGGCGTTCTGCCAGCCGGTGTCAACGGTGATCAGACTGGGCGGACTTCCTGCGTCATAGAGCGAGAGGATCGGGGTCTGCAGCGCGTCGGAAAGCCCGAAGGAGGCGAGCGCGGGCCCGATGCCGCGCAACACGAGGGACTTTGGGCCCTGTCCTCGGATGACGAATCCGGCCGTCAGGGCCTCCGGAATGGCGTTGAGACCTTCCGAGACGTAGGCGCGGGTGGAAAGGTTGATGATGCGGCCGGGGTCCGCGCTTGAGACGACGGTCAGGGCCGCCGCGGAGCTGGTTACGCTTCCCGTACTGTTGGTGACCGTGCACGCGTAATCCCCGGCGTTTGCCGTCGTCACGCCTCCGTAGATGAACAGCGTCGGGGAGGACGAGCCTGATATGCCGTTTCCGTCCGACAGGGGCGCGCCATTGAACGACCAGGCGTAACCCGGGGAGGGCCTGCCGTTCGCCGCCGCGTTGAACACGACGGGCGAGCCGAAGTTCACCGTCTGGGGCCGTGGCGCGGCCGTGATCGACGGGGCGACCGCGCTCGGCACGCCATCCAGCACCACCACGGTGCCGTCCGCGTCGCCGCATGCGACGTAGACCCTGTTCGTGGTCGGGTTCACGACGACCCCGAAGGGGTAGCTCCCCGCGTAGACCGTGGATGAGGTGTTGGTAAAGCCGTCTATCACCGTCACGCTTCCCGCGGCGTCCAGGTTTGCGACGTAGATCACGTTTGTCACCGGGTTTACCGCGATTGCAGCCGGAATGCGTCCCGTCACGATCAGCGATGTGGCCCTCGTGGCTCCATCGATTGCCATCACGCTCCCGTTGCCGTCGTCGTTCACAGCATAGATCTTGTTTGTCGTGGCATTCACGGCGATGGCCACGAATTGGAATCCCGTGCCGACGCTGGAGTACCTGTCGGTCGCCCCGTCGATGATCGATACCGCGCTGCCGTCCAGGTTCGCGACATAGACCATGTTGGTCGCCGAGTCCACGGCGATGGCGCTGGGATAGGCGCCGGGCGTGCCCGTCGCAGATAAGGAATTTGTGGCCCCGTCGACTACCAGCACGCTGCCGCCCTCATAGGGGTCCAGGATGAAGATCTTGTTCGTCACCGGATTCACCGCGATGGCGGCGGGAAAGGTGTTCGGGGCGATAGTCGTTGTCGTGTTGGTGGCCCCATCGATCACCGTCACGTTGCCGTAGATGATGTCGACGCTGTTCGTGTTGCTGACGTAGATCTTGTTTGTCGCCGAATTCACGGCGATGGCGTTTGGGCCCATTCCAATGGCGACGGTCGACGTCGAGTTTGTGGCGCCGTCGATCACCGTCATGGTGTTGCTGGCGTTGTTTGTGACGTAGATCTTGTTCGTCACCGTGTTCACGCCGATCGCGTTGGGACCTGTTCCCACCGCGACCTTGGTCGTGGCGTTCGTCGCCCCATCGATCACCGTCACGTAGTTGCCGGAACTGCTGGCGACATAGATCTTGTTTGTCACCGGGTTCAGAGCCACTGCGGAGGGAGCGGGCCCCGTAGCGATGGTGGTTACCACCTGCTGCGCCAGGGCTGGCAGGCCCGTGCCTGCCGCGACAAGGAGGCATGCGAGCCGCACCAACGCGGCACGGAGGGCCGCTGCCAGGTCAGCTGGCCGGCCGGGCCGATCAATCCGGCGCGATGGGGACGCTTGCATGATTGGGGATGGTTCCGGTCTGATTGTCCGCGGTCGCTCCTGCGGTCCGGGGCGTACAGATGCGTGCGTGGAGATTCGTGGGTTTTCGCTGGGCTTCAGGAGGTATTTTTTGCATGCGCCGTGCCACATGTCCCGAATCAGCACTAAACCATTTTGGAGAAATGGGTAACAATTTCTGCGGCATGCCACCCGTATTGCGACATGGGAGGGAACGGTTGTGTGCAACCGTTGCGGGATTCCGGCGAGATTTTGGATTTGTGACATCCACCCAATCCGGCGCGTTCGCACCCAGGGCGTTGAACCTGCCGTCGAAGCGGCTGCGGTGGGGCGCCGGGTGGCATTGTGTCCTGGATGCAGGGAGCCGTTGCACGGCGACGAAGAAGACATGGCCAACCCGGACCCACAGATGCAGCCGAACCGAGGCTTCCTTCCGGCGCACGGCGTCGCAGATTCGCGTGAACCCGCCGGCAACCGCGGCTTCCTGGGGGATTTGGGCGTGTACCTCGTGGACTTAGCCACCTATCCGGCGCCCGCGGCCTCATTGTTTATAGCCGATCTGCCGTAGGAATCCCTTCCGCCAGGCGATGTCCGCCTCGCCCTCGACGCCCTTCGGACCGGAGCCGTCGATAACGCCGACAACCCCGCGGCCGAGTTCCGTCGCCGCCACAATCACCTCAGTCGGGTTCGCCGTGGCGCAGACGATGTGGCAGACCTCCGGCACGGCCTTCAGCGCGTTGAGGACGTTCACGGGGAAGAACCCGTCTGCGAGAAACACGAAGAACGTGTGGCCCGCGCCGACCGCAAGCGCGTTCGTCTTTGCCAACTCTATCATGGTGGCATCGGTGCCGGACCAGCGCACGAGGCACTTCCCCGATGCCTCGCAGAACGCCAGGCCGAACTTGATGCCCGGAACCGTGTTCACGAGCGCCTCGTGCACGTCCTCGACCGTCTTGATGAAGTGGGCTTGGCCGAGGATGAAGTTGGTGGTTTCCGGCTTTCCGATCCTGACCGTGGTCAGCTGCATGGCGCGCCTGCCTTTCGTATTTTTGTTGGCTCTTCTTCCGCCCGATGAACCCACCCGGCGGACGGGGTCCTGTTCGGATCCAGCTTCTCGCACCCCAGCCGCGAGCCGTCAAGGGCAGGGGAGCCCCCGAGGGGAGCGTGATGCCGTCATTGGCCTAAGACCGTCAATTGCGCCTGGTTGCGATCACGACGGAATCGTTTCCTTCGCCGTGGAGAACGAGCCGCGCCCCGACGAATCCGGCCTGCCGGAGATCCGCCTTCAGCTCGCCAAACGTGAAGGTGCCCCCCGTCGGCGTTCCCACGAGCATGTTGACCGCGAACAGGGCGCCCGCGCGGGGTGCCGTGCGGGATTCCTTCATTACAACATCCCTTATCGCGATTCGCCCTCTAGGCTCCAGCGCGCGGAATACCCTCCGGAAGAGCTCCCGATTCTGCTGCCTTGAATTCTGGTGGACGATGGCGCTGACCCAGGCAAGGTCGGCTCCCATAGGGAGTTCGTCCCGGTAGAAGTCGCCCGCCACGAGCCGAACCCTTCCGGCCGGCGTGGCCTTTCCCAGCCGCCTTCGGGCCATCGCTATGACGTGCGGGAGGTCGAAGATCGTTGCCCTGCTCTTGGGATTGGACGCCAGAAATGCGAGGGTCCACGTTCCGGAGGCCCCGCCGACATCCAGAAGATGCTTGAACGGCATCGGCTGGATCCTCCGGATGAGCCCGGGGGCTGTGCAGGAGCTAAGGTCGTGCATGCCTCCGATGAAGGCCGCGGTGTCCTTCCTCATGCCCCGGACGCTTGGAACGCGTTCCGCAGGCCGGCCCGTTCTCGCCACCCTGGCCAGTTGGGCCCATCGGCGCATGCAATTGGCGTGATGCTGGCTCATGGCCAGAACGCTCCTGCTCCCACCGGCCGTCAAAACCGAGGCGACGTCCGGGGGCACGCCGTAGCGCCCTCCTCTTTTCCTGAGCAGGTCCATGGCGGCGAGGGCGTCCAGCACGACTGTAACGGCGCGCAGGTCGCCCCTGACCCGTCGTGCGATCTGTCCCGCAGTCAGCCGGCGACCGGCTAACGCGCCAAAAAGCTCGAGGTCGGCCGCCGCCGCGAGCACGCATGGTTCACGGTACCCGCTTGCCAAAGCCAGGACTTTGCTAGCGGTCCAATTGCTCCTCATGAGAACAATCTGACCCGAAACGAGGCGCACGACAATCCCATCCGGGGCAGGCCATGCGGCAGAAACCCCGAATGGACGCTGCCCCGTTGGTCCAGCCGGCTGTCCAATCTTGGCATTGTCTGCAGGGGGATTTGGGGATAACATATTCGAGTCGGAAGGAGATGGGGACTTTATGCAGGAGCGAATTGAATTTTCCGGGTTGATGCCGCATGCGCCGATTCTCGTACCGGGTGTGGGAGGCGAGCGCCTCGTCCATGTCGAGCGCACGGCCCGTGCGATGGGCATTGTCGCCAGCCGCGCGCTGGCGACGGAACCGGACACCGTGGTGGTGATTTCGCCGCACTCGCCCAGGCGCCCGGGCGCTTTCGGGCTTTGGCACACACCGAGGCTTTGCGGCTCGCTGGACCAGTTCGGATCGCCGGAGGACCGCGTCGACCTGCCGCTGGACCGGGGCTTCACCGACCGGATGGAGCGCGAGGCGGAGCGCCTGGGGCTCCGGACCTGGCGGATCGTCGATGAGCCTTTGGATCACGGAGCCTTGGTGCCGCTCTGCTACCTCACGTCGGCCGGGTGGAAGGGGCCAACCGTGATCGTCGGCCTGAACTACCCGGGAGAGGGCGGGTTGGACAAACTCGGCCAGGCCATTGCCGCCACGGCAATGGGGCTCGGCCGGCGAACGGCGGTCATCGCGAGCGGCGACATGAGCCACAGGCTCATCCCGACGGCGCCGGCGGGCTATGACCCCGAGGCGCGCCGCTTTGACGACGCATTCATTAACCTATTGCGAAAGGGAGCGTTCGGGGAGCTCAGGCAAATCAACCCGGCCCTTCAGGAGCGGGCCGCCGAGGACGTCGTGGACTCCACCCTGGTGGCCTTGGCGGCCTGCGGCCACCAGGCTGCGGGCCATCACGAGGTGCTCAGTTACGAGGGGCCGTTTGGCGTCGGTTACGGCGTGGCGATCCTTTTCGAGCGGGAGCGACCGGGGAGCGCAGGCCCCGCAGCCTCAGGAACCGAGGGCAGGAAGGTCTCGCGCTTTGAGGAGCTGCCTGCCCTCGCGCGGTGCGCGGTCGAGGCCAGGCTGCTCAGCGGCCCGGCGCAGCCGCCGTTTATCGCCTGTGGAGAGCTCGCGAGGCCGGGCGCCGTGTTCGTGACCGTGAGAAGCGACACGGGCGAGTTGCGCGGATGCCGGGGAGTCACCGAGCCGCTCGGGCCGGATCTCGTCTCGGAAACCTGGCGGTGCGCCGTGGCCGCGGCCATCCATGACGGGCGTTTCCCGCCGGTCACGGCCGCGGAGCTGCCGCACATGCGATTCACCGCCACCGTGCTCGGGCAGCTCGAGCCGGTAGCCTCTCCCAGGGACCTCGACCCGGCCGTCTACGGAGTTCTGGTGTCGGCCGCCGACGGGCGCAGGGGAGTGCTGCTGCCCGCCATCGAGGGCGTCGGCTCGGTGGGTGAGCAGCTCGCGATTGTTCGGGAAAAGGCGGGTATTTCGGACGACGAGTCCATTCAGATTGAGCGGTTCACGGCGAAGACCTTCAAGGAGGCGCCGCCTGGACCGGCGGGAGGCGACCATGATGCTGGCTGATGACCCGCGCTTGTCCGCCCACGCGGCGCGCTGGTGGACAAAACGGCCCGACGGCCGCATCGAGTGCAGGCTGTGCCCGCGCTACTGCAAGCTGCAGAACGGGCAGAAGGGGTTCTGCTTTGTCCGCCAGCGTACGGGCGACGAGATGGTGCTTAGCACCTACGGCCGGAGCAGCGGATTCTGCATCGATCCGATCGAGAAGAAGCCGCTCAACCATTTTCTGCCGGGCACCAGCGTGCTGTCGTTCGGCACGGCGGGGTGCAACCTCGGCTGCAGGTTCTGTCAGAACTGGGATATCAGCAAGGCGCGGGAGTTCGACAGGCTTACCGATGCCGCGTCGCCCGAGCTGATTGCAAACACGGCGCGGCGCCTCGGCTGCCGTTCGGTGGCGTTCACCTACAATGATCCCGTAATCTTCGCAGAATACGCCATCGATGTCGCAAAGGCGTGCCGCGAGAGGGAAGTCAGGACCGTGGCAGTGACCGCAGGCTACATTACCGATGAGGCCCGGCCGGAGTTCTTCCAGGCCATGGATGCCGCGAATGTGGACCTAAAGGGATTCACGAAGGAATTCTACGAGCGGCTCTGCTTCGCCCGGCTGCAGCCGGTGCTCGACACCCTGGTATACCTGCGCAGGGAGACCGACGTCTGGCTCGAGGTCACGACGCTGCTGATTCCGGGGCAGAACGACGGCAGCGATGAAATCGAGCGGGCTTCCGACTGGTTCGCCGCCAATCTCGGGCCCGACGTGCCGTGGCACTTCACCGCGTTCCATCCCGACTTCAGGATGCTCGGCGTTCCACCGACCCCCTCGGCCACGCTTAATCGCGCGCGCGATATCGCGCGCTCCAAGGGCCTGAAGTACGTCTATACCGGCAACGTGTTCAGCCGCGCGGGAGGGAGCACCTGGTGCCCGTCGTGCGGCGCGCTCCTGATCGAGCGCCAGGGGTACGAGTTGGGCTCCTACACTCTGGAACGCAACCGCTGCAGCGCATGCGGCTGCGCCATTGCGGGACGCTTTGAGAGCCATCCGGGGACCTGGGGGGCGCGCCGCGAACCGGTGCGGCTAAGTTGAAGGAGGCGGCCTGTGCGCCGGATGCCCGGGCCGAAGGGGCTCTTTGGGCAGCGTTCGCTTAAAGTCATTGAAACCCCCACCGGAGCGGTTGCAGTAGGAGGCTGCGCGGCTTCTTGCCCCGAGCGCAGGGGTCCGCAGTCGGCCCTAGCAACCAACATATGGCGAACCCAGCCCCCCTGAATCCGTCGGCCACTCGAATCCGCCCGGCGCGGAACACGCAGGTTGCGCGCGGGCCGTCCGACTTCCGTGGAAGTCCCGTCCGGCCGCGCGCCGCGGGCGCGAGGCCTCGCGGTGGGGTGCGTGTGCTGCACCGGTGGGCCGTCCCGGCGCTCGCGGCTCTCTTCTTCCTTGGCTGCACGGGCGCGTCGGCCGCTGAGCCCCGGTCGATCGCAGTCGTGTGGAGGGACGGCGGCGCAAAGGGGCGCATCATCGTTCGGCGCGGGGAGATCATGCGCAGCGGGGTGGGGGACATCTCGGCGGACGGGTCCTATTCATGCGCGAATTCCCGCAGAATCGAGCTGTCGGTAATCGGGTCGGACGCGCCCGCGAACCCCGGGCGCACGCTGGTCACGGTGCAGGACGAGAGGGCCCCCTTCACGTTCTTCCTGGGCGACGTCATGGCCGACTATCCCATTTGGATTCCCGCCTACGGCGTCGCCGTGACGCAGGCGCGCGACCGCCGCGGCTATGAGCAGATTGCCGCGGAACTGC